>Ga0316189_10002286_pt1 | contig 18904 bp, 14 predicted proteins | sample LowCovwburrow_MG_FD_204930 | JGI IMG/M metagenome (GOLD analysis project Ga0316189, IMG submission 204930) | Coastal sediment microbial communities from Maine, United States - Lowes Cove worm burrow | ecosystem: Environmental > Aquatic > Marine > Coastal > Sediment | place: USA: Maine...
AGGTGATGGTTTCGCAACTCGCATCTTATCACCTGAACCAGCCTTCTTTATCTGTTACATCAATTGGTTATCCCTTAAGTAAGTGCCATTCGGGTCTGACCCATTTTATATGGCTGGTTACTGCTAGTGATGGTGTGAGAGAACAGGTGCAGGCCATGTTGATTTGAACGTGGCCTTGCAGGCAGAGTCAGCGGATACGGTAACTGTAGTGGCAAGCCACGCATGCGCTGGTTATGCGCTGGTAGGCAAGCAGCGTTTTCTTCAGGTTGACCTGCCTGGCTGCAGTGACGAACTGTGTTGCAGCATCGTGCAGTTCCCAGCCGATTTCCCGCATTTCCTTCGGCATGTACCGTCCGGGCCGCATTTCCTCATCCTGGTACTTGCTCAGCAGACTCCGGCCCATACCGTTCTCTGCAACATCTGCAGCAGCTAGCAAATCATTTTCAGCCAGGTAGCTGTTAATTTCGTTCAATACCGCAAGGTGATCCAGCATGTCTTCCTGCAGTATCTGGCGCGCCTTTTCAGGCATTTCGACATAGCTACGCAAATCCATGAATTGTGACTCGGGCTCTGCTTCGGTCACGTCTGTGTCGTCATCCAGTGACGTACAGTACACAGAAAGTGGAGCTGACAGGACGGCCAGCATTACCAGCCAGACAAGTTTTTTGCCGGTAGACGAAGTGCCTGGTGGGTATTGGGGCTTGTTCATATTTTTCCTGTTCCTGATTTGCTAACTGAAAGGTATACAAAAATTCCCTGCTAATCGTTGACGCAGGTCAAACAGCTATGCAATCCGGGCTGACGACAGGCATATTTCTTTATTTATGACTTTTATACTTTGATCTTCAGTCGGTTATTGATGTCCCGGCCCTGGCATATGTGCTCATTACCCGCAAAGCTTTGAGCTGATTAAGCCAGTTTGTCATAAAGCACAACATACACAGTTGCAGCAAGATTCATGCAGACATTGGCGGGTACATAGATAACGGCATCCGACCTGTCTATCGCTTGCTGGCTGATGCAGCCATTTTCAGATTCGAAAATATAAAAGGCATTCTGCGGATGCTGGTATTCGGTTAGCGGTATGGCATTTTTGACAAATTCAAAACAGACTATTTTCATGTCTTCCGGTGCGCTATCTATAAGGCATGAAACTTCGGATTGCGGAATGTCCGGATACAGGATGTATAAACCCGGTATTGGTTGGAATTCGAGTCTATTCGGTGTTGGGCTTGTTGTAACCCTGTCATATCAGAGAACGGGCATTCCATGGCCCAACCTGGTGGTGACGACTGCCTAAGCCGGCACAGGCGCCTTGATACCCTTGAGTAGTTTACCGAGCACATCTGCACCGGTAATAATTCGCGGCTTTTCACCCCAGATCAATACGGCGTCGTAATCGATAGCACAATCTTCGACTCCAGTGGAACTCGGAATGGATTTCAGGTAGCTGATAACCTCGCCAATGGTCTTGCTGGTATCCCTGATGACCAGGGGACGACGGCAGTATTGATAGATGTCGTATGGATTGTCGAGATCCAGCAAGGCGGCCCGCAGCGCGGCGTCAGCGTCCAATAGCAACTGTGGATTACCCTGCTGATCGGCAAGCACCACCCAGTGATGGCCGCTCGCATTGACGAGCTTCAGGAAGGGGTCGTTGACGTCACGGCTCACCTCGGGAATCAATGGAAAATCCACTTTGGTTGGTAACTTGATGATCGAGTCGGCATCGACTTCTTCACCCTCTTCCGTCACCTTTACCTCGTCAATGGTCAGAAAATTCATCGCACCGCGGCCTTCCACGTGATCGAGCTCGGCTTCATCAGCCTCCATGTGCGCCCGGATCATGGAGATCAATTCTTTTTCCCGGAGATAGTCGATGCCTTCTTTGCCGAGCCACTTGTCGAGCACGATCGCGCAGGGTCTCGCCACTGGAAACAGGACCAGCTGATAGAACTTAAGCACTGGCGCCAGCAGCGATGCCATGCGCAGCGCGTTACGCGAAAAATATGCCTGCGGCAGGATCTCACCGAAAATCGTGATGAATACGGTCGAGAAAATGAAGGCCATGACGCCTGCCAGCGCGGAGTCCGACAATAGCGTCAACAGGACGTTGATGCCGACATTGCCCCACAAAATGGTGGTCAGCAGAAAATTGGAATCCTGGCGAACATCGAGCACCTTCTGCGCCACCTTGTTGCCATGTTGCACTTCCACTTCCAGTTGTAACCGGCTGAGTGAGAAGAACGCCAGGTTAAGACCTGAAAACATCGCAGACTGGGTAATGCAAAATGCAATCCCGACCCACAGGAATGTATCGACGCTTGAATATTCCACGGCAAGAAAACTCCAGAGGGTGTTTCAAAGAAGGCGCATGCTACGCGCCTTGACAGTCTTTAGCCAGACCGTCTTATCCATGCGGTAACCGTCTGATTTCGTAGTCAGTCACTGCACACAAACCGGCTTGCGGCCGGACTGAAAATAACCCCTGGCAGGACGATAGCGCGGCTTAACGTGCAATTGATGTCACGCACCGCGATGTCACGCAACAGCCGACCCCTTGAAATCGATAAGCTGGTGGCAATGCCGGGTAGCGTGTATAAATAAATGCAATTTGATCAAACATCAGGGAACAACCGTGACCACCTCCCATCTTGACAAAACCATCGAACACGATGCCCTGCTGGCCGAAACCGTAAAACCGATCAAGATACTGGCCGCACTCACCTGGCCGCCAGATGCTGAAGTAAAATTTCTTGAGGCCTGGCGAGCGGGCCGCCCGCAGTTGCCGGATGTACACCTTCAACCCCAGGACTACAGCGGCGAAATCGAGGTGCTCGAAGGCCTGCAATCGAAATGTGATCGCGCACACCCGCTCGACAATCTGATCTTCAAGACCGCGCGCAGCTATACATCAGCTGCACGCATGCTTGGCGCCATCGGCACGCCTGCATTTACCGCCCATTCCATTGAGCTTTACGGCAAGCCGGATGATAAATACATTACCCAGAATTTTACCGCACTGGATGCGGCGGATTTCTTCCTGGATAGAACTGATGAGCTGCTTGGCAGCTACGTAGTGCCACAAACGGTTGCCGATATCCCGGTAGAAGCTTTTGCGGAACAACTGCAAAACTCCATAGATATGTTTTTCACCGATGACAAGGTCGAGGTGGTGATCGACCCGGCTCTGTCATCCAGGGCAATTGCCGGATCAGACCGTATACGATTGCGTGCTGGCGCACTCTTTTCAGAGCTCGATCTTGAACAATTGCTGGAACATGAAGCATATATCCACGCTGCGACCATGCACAACGGCAAGCGGCAGAAAAACCTGCAACTGCTGTCGCTGGGCTCGCCACGCACGACACGCACCCAGGAAGGTCTCGCTGTTCTGGCGGAACTGATGACCCTCTCTCTCGATATCGTACGTTTACGTCGCATCGCATTGCGCATCAAGGCTATCGAAAAAGTGTTGAAGGGTGCCGATTTCATCGAAGTGTTCAAGGAATTTCTGGTTGCCGGGCAGACGGAAGAGGAGAGCTACCAGTCAACCGTGCGCTGTTTTCGTGGCGGCGACGTCAGGGGACAAACCGCCTTTACCAAGGATATCGTGTACCTGAAAGGCCTGATGGAAGTGCATGCATTCCTTGCAACCTGCATACACGAGAATCGCCCCGAGCTTGCAAACTTCATGTTCGCCGGGCGACTGACGCTTGGTGATGTCATCGAGCTCGCACCCTACTTCGAAACCGGGTTTATTGACGGCCCCCATTATATACCCCTCTGGGCGAAGGACCTGCGAACCCTGGCTTCGGCATTCGCCTGCAATGCTTTCTTTATGCGAAATGATCTTACCAATGTAAAACTCGAAAACTTCATCACCCTCGAAGAGGCCACTGCGACGGGCAGGCTATAAATACCTGTCCCCTTGAAATATTTAGCCGAGCCTCACCTTCGTGCTCAAACGAGAGTCGCTACTCGAGGCGCATACAAGCAATTCAAAACTACCTGCTTCGGCAACCCAGTCCTTTGAGTCAGGAGACCAAAAGCTGAAGGCCGCCTTATCGAGACTGAGTGTTACGGTCTTCGCCTCGCCGGCTGCGAGCTGCACTCTCCTGAAGCCCTTCAATTCCTTGAGCGGGCGCGGCAGCGAGCATTCCTCGTCACGCACGTAGAGCTGGGCAATCTCCGCTCCAGCCTGACTACCTGCATTCGTAATCGTGAAGCAAACTTCCAGAGTATCCTCTGCAGAAAACCCTGTTTGCGATACCTTGATATCCGAGTATTCAAACTTCGTATACGAGAGGCCGTGACCGAATGGATACAGCGGTGCGATCTGCTTGCTCTCGAACCAACGGTAGCCAACAAAGATTCCCTCGTCGTAGTAAATATCGTATTTCTCGCGGGCCGCTTCCCAGCTATCGTTCTCACCAGAGTAGAGGTACTCGCCTTCGGGTACATAGTCGGGGTCCACAGTGTCAGGAAACTCACGCTCGATGGTGATTGGCAGTTTGCCTGACGGGTTGGTCTTGCCGGACAGGATTTCCGCGACCGCGGTATGCCCGTTTTGACCGTTGTACCAACAGTAGATGATGGCGGCCGACTTTTCGTACCAATCGGTCATGCGAATCCCCGAACCACTGTGCACGAGGATGACCACGTTTGAATTCAGGCTGACCACTTTGCGAATCCAGCGCTCCTCGAAATCCCCCATCGCAAAGGGGCGGTCCCAGCCTTCGCTATCCATAGTGCCAATGTTGAGAATAACTTTTTCGGCGGCAGCAATTCGCTCCCAGGTGGGAGCCTTTTCATAAGCAAGGCGCTCACCAAACTCTGACTTCAACGCATCGATGAGCTGCACCGTATCGTATCCGGCCACTTGAGCAGAGCCGCCGCCGTGAGCCTTGGTCTCGACGAACTCACCAATCAAGAGGATCTCATCCTCGCCGGCGAGCGGCAGAATATTGCCTTCGTTGCGCAGAAGCACCGTGCCCTCGCGAGCGGTTTGCAAAGCGACTTCTTCGTGTTGCGGAAAGTTGGCGACGAGATCCGGTCGTGGTTCGAGGTCGAAGAGGTCCATCGACTTGAGCGTGGTGAGAATACTCTTAACCATTCGGTTAACATCCGCCTCCTCTACTTCACCAGAGCGGACCCTGTCAGCGAGTCCGATGGTCGCCAGGCAAGCGGGCATCTCAAGATCCTGGCCAGACCTGGCAACCTTTGCACCATCGAAGACAGACCACCAGTCCGTCATGACCAGCCACTTGAATCCGAGGTGATCGCGAAGCAAGCCCTTGATCACCTCTTCGCTCTGCCCGGCCCATTCGCTGTTAACAAGATTATAGGAAGTCATGGCCGCCAGCACGCCGGCGTCGATCCCTGCCTTGAAGGCGGGCATGTAGATTTCGTTGAGCGTACGCTGATCGATGACGGAGTTACTCTTGCGGCGGAAGTAGTCGGTGTTGTTGGCAAGGAAGTGTTTAATGGTCGCGACCACGCCGGTGTCCTGAACACCCTTGATGTACTTCTCGATCATGCGGGAAGTCAGAAACGGATCCTCGCCGAAGTACTCGAAATTTCGCCCGCACTGGGACTGACGATAAATGTTGAAGCCAGGGCCGAGCAAGATACCCACGCCCGCCGCAAGAGCTTCCTCGGCCACACTCCGGGCATACATTTCGGAAAGCTCCGGGTTCCAGGTCGCAGAGAGCTGCAGCGGACAAGGGAACGCAGTCGATTCCTCGATCGGGCTCTGGTAGGTGAACTCGTTAAAACGATGCCGAAGATGGATGCCAGCGGTCGCGTCACTCATCATGACCCGCTTCACGCCAAGCCGCTCGATGGCCTTGGTGTAAAAGATGTTCTCTCCCCCCACGTAGTTGCATTTTTCATCGAGGGTCATTTGAGAGAGAATGCCCTCTGCCCAGGCACTTGATTCTTCGAAGGAGTTTATTGGGTACATGATATCTTTGGATTTGGTGTCGTTCGGGAAGGGAAAGCCGGATGCATTTCAGCCACTTCATCCATTCCAGATAAAATTCAGTTCTCACAGTAAGGGCTACTAACTTGATCCAGAGCAAGAATCCACCCAATGGCAGCTTGACTCGGCCACCGACCAGAAGAAAAATTCATCTTGTGGCCTCTGCTCAAACAAGCCGATTAGTACCTGGTTCCGCTCTGAAGAAGATTCTTCAGAAGACCGCCTTGCTTTGTCTATGCACGGTATTGATGGCTGACAGAGTATACACAGCGTCGCCCTGCAATCCTAAATCAATGGGTCTGACCCTGTTGAGTTGCGGTCATGGCGAAAATTACCTTTAAGAAATTCCAAAATCATAGAAACCAAAAGGCTCAGTGTCTAATCGCACTTACTCAAGGATGTTATTTAAAAACCCTGTTTAGCCACGGAAGCACACGGAATTACACGGAAATATTCTGTCAACTAAGGCATTTTTCTTCCGTGTATTTCTGTGGGTTTCCGGGGCTAAAATTATTAAGTAAGTATCCTTCGGGCCGGTGTCGGTCTATCAGTTCTTGATTGTGAATTTTTCAGACTTTTTGTCAGGATTCAAGTACGTTGAACTCTTGAACTCCGCGTTCAAGTTCATAGATTTCTTTATGAACGCCAGCGCAATCCTGAATCCGGGGGGGTGCAAACAAACCGGAAGACGAGCAGTCTTGCGGCGAAGTCAGGCCGCTACAGGTGCTGACAAGCATAGCTGCTGCCTGAAGCAGCCACAGTCTGGCTGGTTACTTACCCGGCTTCAGACTGCAGTTTCTGTGGGTAACAAGAGCCAGCACTGCTACATAGCCGATGGCAATGACAAATCCGGCATACTCATGCTTCGACATGGAAAACTGGAAGAAGCCGGCGATAGCGACTGCGAAAATAAACAGCAGCAGAAAAATGACCTTCATGAAACAGGCAACCGGGCAGCTTCGCGCCCGTTGTGTGAGCTGGTTAAAAAAATCCTGCATTTGACCTCCTTATCTTGCAATCCTGCGAAAATCTTTGCCATGGATACATGGCATCTATGTGTTACTGCTGGACGTCAGGTCAGACCGATCCACAGCCAGTAGAGTAACAGCGGTACAGCTGCTGCCAGGGCCGATAGTGCCAGCCCGGCAAACATGCATGTCAGCCAGTCATCACACATTATGTCCAGGATGTTCCTGCACCCCGTGAAATCGGCAAAGGGAAATACGCTTGCACAGTAGTAGTGCAAGATGGTGAATGTTTTCGGTCATGGCTGCTATCTCCACAGGGGAACCCTGAGCAATTAATTAAGCATATGGCGATATAATTATAGGCAAATTGTATGCCAATGCTTGAATGATTGTAGAAATAATTGTTATTGATTGAAAAACATCAATAAATGACTAATTCAGGGCGGTGCTGTAGTGGCCGCCAAACGGGCTTTATGCACCGCTGTGGAGCCTGTGTTCCGTATGGGGTTTTATGTTGGTGCAATCGGCGGGATTGCACTAAGAATTGCCAGTATGCCCGTCATCCGGATCTGTCATGGCTGGCGCATTACTTGCAATGTTAATGCACGATGAACGCTCACAAAAACAACTGCAGGACTGTTTAACATGCTTGACAAGACTCTCGCTATTATTCTCGCCGGCGGTGTAGGCACACGTCTGCAACCGCTCACAAACGACCGGGCCAAGCCGGCTGTTCCTTTTGGCGGCAAGTACCGCATCATCGACTTTACACTTGCCAATTGCCTGCATTCTGAAATTCGCCAGGTGCTGGTGTTAACCCAGTACAAGTCCCATTCCCTGCAGAAGCATCTGCGCGATGGCTGGTCCATTTTTAACCCCGAGCTGGGCGAGTACATCACGCCGGTACCGCCGCAGATGCGTGTCGATGGTGAATGGTATTCCGGCACAGCAAATGCGATTTACCAGAATCTGTACATGATAGAACGTAGCGAGGCCGACTGGATTGTGGTTCTGTCAGGTGATCACATTTATCGCATGGACTATGCAGAACTGGTCAAATCGCATATACAACAGCAGGCCGATGTCAGCATCGCCTGCATGGAGGTCTTGCTGCAGGAGGCACAGGCGTTTGGCGTCATGGAGGTTGAGAACGATTGTCGTGTCGTGAGTTTTGAGGAAAAGCCGCGAGAGCCCAAACCCTTGCCGGATAATGCTGAATATGCGCTGGCATCCATGGGAATTTATGTTTTTAACCGGGAGATGTTGCTGGATGTGCTGCGCCATGATCATGACGAGGCCGCTTCCAGCCATGATTTCGGACATGACATCCTGCCGTCACTGATCGCTTCACACAAGGCCTGTGCCTACCGTTTCGGCAATGATGGCGGACGCGTATCTCCCGACCGCTACTGGCGTGATGTCGGCACTATTGATGCTTACTATGAAGCAAACATGAGCCTGCTTGAACCGGTTCCACCACTGGATCTCTATCAGCAGGACTGGATGATCCGCACCTACCAGGGACAAACACCGCCAGCCAGAACGGTGCCTGGAGAATCCGGCAACGAAGGTGTGTTCGTCAATTCTATTGTATCGGGCGGGGTCATCATAGCCGGCGGTGGCGTCAATCGTTCAATTCTGTTCCCTGGTGTGCGGGTGCAGGACGAGGCCATTGTTGAAGATGCCATCTTGCTCAACGATGTCATTATCGGTGAAGGTGCCCAAGTGAGGCGCTGCATTATTGACAAGAATGTGGTTGTTCCTGCGGGTGAGGAGATCGGTGTTGACCGGGCAAGCGACCGGCAGCGTTTCCAGATATCGGACAACGGCATTGTCGTTATACCCAAGGGTTACAGCTTCACCAGGCGTTAGCACGCATAGCCAGGCTGGTGCACAATGCACGCAAATGGTGCATTGTGCACCAATTTGGTCATATTGAGACGGCCTCGTTGATGCTGCTGCAACACAGGACTCAGCGCTTTTTATCGTTTCTATCGGCAGTTAGCCTCACCGTGGCCTTGCAGACAGGTGTGGCATGTTAATTGCTGGAGTTCTGATAATGATAACGAATTGCATCAAGACGACGGACTGGAAGGAATGGCGCTCTGCGATGAGCGTGTAACAGCGGCCACTGGCCAAAACAGATAACCCCTGGAATCACCGGGCTTGTTTGCTTGTTGAAACAAACCCGGTGATTCCACTTTGTTAAGCTTTCTATATAGAGGAAATTGAAAATGAGTGGAAATGAATCCCGCCTGCAGGCGATTTATCAAATAACAAACCGTGAACCAGTAGCCGTAAGCATGCCCGACAAGTTGGGAAATATCTGGGCGGAGGATGTTTTTAACCTGGCAAGAATGGAGTGGGCTCTTTCCAAGAATGCATTCAAATCGGTCAAGAAGACAGTGCAGACGGGTGTCCCCCTGGACCCTGCAACGGCAGACGTTGTTGCAGCGGCAATGAAAGAATGGGCTGTTTCAAAAGGCGTCAAGTTTTTCTCCCATATTTTTTACCCGATGACCAATATCACGGCGGAAAAACACGATGGCTTTATAATTACCACCTCTGATGGCAATGCGATTACCGAATTTACCGGCAGCCTGCTGATCAAGGGTGAGCCCGACGGCTCCTCTTTCCCCAATGGCAGTATCCGTATGACCAACGCTGCGCGTGGTTACACCGCATGGGATCCAACCAGTCCGGCCTACATCATGCAAACGGACAATGGCGCAACGCTGATGATTCCCTGTGTATTCATGTCCTGGACGGGTGAGGCGCTGGACAAGAAGATTCCTCTGTTACGCTCTAACCAGGCCATGAACAAGGCTGCACAAAAGGTGCTTGCCCTGATGGGTGAAACGGACATTGCGCCGTTAAATTCCAGCTGTGGTGCGGAGCAGGAATACTTTCTGGTCGACAGTAACTTTGCCAACAGCCGCCCGGACCTGTTGCTGGCCGGCCGTACCCTGTTTGGCGCGGCATCGCCAAAAGGCCAGCAGTTTGATGATCATTATTTCGGTGCTATCCCGGCACGTGTTCAGGTCTTTATGCAGGATTATGAAGACCAGTTATACAAGCTGGGCATTCCCGCCAAGACGCACCACAATGAAGTGGCGCCGGGTCAGTTTGAAATTGCACCTTACTTCGAAGCAGCAAACGTCGCGGCTGACCATCAGCAACTGATGATGACCTTGATGAAAAGCACGGCAAAGAAACACGGCTTTCTGTGTCTGCTGCACGAGAAACCTTTTGCCGGCATCAATGGTTCCGGCAAGCACGTCAACTGGTCGGTAGGTAACGCCACCCAGGGTAACCTGCTTGACCCGGGTAGCACGCCGCATGAAAATCTGAACTTTTTGTTATTCTGTGGCGCCGTTATTCGTGGTGTTCACAAGTTTGGCCCACTGCTGCGTGCGGTGATTGCATCAGCAGGAAATGATCACCGCCTCGGTGCCAACGAGGCACCTCCGGCTATCCTGTCGGTCTACCTGGGAGACCAGCTGGAAAAAGTCTTTCACGATATCAAGACAGGAAAACTTCTCGAAGGTGCAAGCGGCGGGGTTATGGATCTCGGGCTTGACCAGATTCTTCATTTTGAGCGTGACCCGGGCGACCGTAACCGCACATCTCCTTTTGCCTTTACCGGTAATCGCTTTGAGTTCCGTGCCGTAGGCTCGGCACAGTCTGTTTCAGGTCCGCTGGTGGCCATGAATACCATGCTGGCTGATTCCCTTAACTGGATTGCTGAAAAGCTGGAAGCTGCACAGGCAAAAGACAGCGATCAGGCAGTGGCCGTTATCTCCGTGCTTAAAGAACTGATGGAGGCGCATGGTAACGTTGTCTTCGGTGGCGATGGCTACTCTACAGACTGGCACAAGATGGCTGTCGAGGAGCGTGGTTTAAAGAATATTCCAACCACGGCTGATGCATTGCCAGCGCTGCGTGAAGAGTCTGTAAAAGAACTCTTTGCAAGTACCGGTGTGCTGTCTCCGGTCGAACTGGAAAGTCGTTTTGAGGTATATGCAGAGCAGTATGTTTTGTCTATCGAGGTGGAAGCAAAACTGGTAGTCGATATGGCTAAAACCATGATTTATCCTGCCGCCATGCGTTACCTCTCGGATCTTGGCATGACGGGTGCAAGCATGGTAGACATGGGTGTTGAACTGGATAGCTCAATCGCAAAAACGGTTGCTGATGAAGTAAACGCCATGATGTCAGCCGTTGAAAAACTTGCTGTAGCGATAGAGAAACATGATTTTGCTTCTACTGAAGAGCATATGCAGTTTTGTGCAAATGAGGTCCGCGGTCTGATGGATGAGGTCCGTGCGCATGCAGATGTGCTGGAAACAGAAGTGGCGGATGAACTATGGCCGTTACCGAAGTACCAGGAAATGCTGTTTATCAGGTAAGCCTGTGATTATATGTTAGCAATTGTTGTAAAAAAGGCCGCTAATGCTAGCGGCCTTTTTATTTTCCAGATTTCAGTGTTTGACGCTAACGCGTGATCACGGTAGAGGAGGTTCTATATGAAAATACCGATTCAGGCAGGTTCAATCGAACCTGCAAATCGACAAGGTAGTATAATTACCTGAAGTCTGTTGTCTGCATCATCATTGCGAACGGTCGCCGGGATGATGGTTCTTTGGGTTGACAAAAGCGACAAGCTGCGCAACTTTTCAAGGTAATACTGCTTGCCGCAGTCGTTAAATAACCTGGCTTGAAGGCGCTTGATCTCTTCTGTGAAACACTACTTGTAATGAGCCGCCGGCTGTGAGCTGCTGATGACGAAACTTGTTATTTATACTGATCTTGACGGTTCTCTTCTTGACCATGACAGTTACAGTCATGCACCGGCAGATGCCTTGCTGGCCGAGCTGGAAGCGCACGGGATCCCGGTCATAATTGCGAGCAGCAAAACGCGCTCTGAACAGATCCCGTTGCGAAATGAGCTCGGTAATCATCACCCGTTTATTGTTGAAAACGGCGCGGCAGTGTTCATACCGGTCTGTTATTTCAAGACCCGGCCGTCCGGGGCGGCGGAGGAGAATGGCTATTGGGTTAAACGGTTTTCGTTGCCGCGTCACCATTGGCTGGAAATAATTGCGGACGTTTCGGCAGATTTTAGCGGTGAATTTACCAATTTCGATAATATGGATAGCAGGCAAATAGTCTCGCTTACCGGCTTGAGCGAGGCAGCGGCCGCACTGGCAGCCAGCCGGGAGTTTGGGGAGCCTGTCCACTGGACAGGCAGTGACAGGGGAAGACAACGATTTATTCGGCGGCTTGAACAAAGCGGTGCTCATGTTCTTCAGGGTGGACGGTTTCTGCATGTCTCCGGCGATTGTGACAAAGGTAGCGCGATGCAATGGTTGCACAGCCAGTATCGACGGCAAGCAGCTGGCAAGATGCCGGCAAGTCTCGCTATTGGTGATAGCCAGAATGATGCGGCAATGCTGGAGGCGGCTGATTACGCCCTGATTATTCGCTCGGCATCTGTTGCCGAGCCAGCACTGTTGCGTAGCGAACGCACCCTGCGCAGCAGCAAATCCGGTCCCGGTGGCTGGGACGAAGGTGTGCGCAAGCTTCTGCATTCACTGAATTTACTTAAAGGTTCCACTAATGGCTGATTTTCATCAGAACGGCATCATCACTACATTGCACAACCTGTCCAATCGCTCCATTGAAGACATGGAAAGAGAGCTGCTCAGTTTCAGCGCGCAACGCCCGATGGCACTCATCCTGCCCTCTCTTTATACAGAACTGGGTGGTGCGGCCTTGCCAAATATTGTCAAGGAACTGCAGCAGGTTCCTTACCTGTCACAAATCACCATCGGACTGGATCGTGCCGATGAGGCCCAGTATCGACATGCGATCGAGTTCTTTTCCGTGTTGCCGCAGGATCATCGGGTGCTGTGGAATGATGGTCCACGGTTGCGTGAAATCGATGCCGAACTGAAAGCGCTGGAGCTGGCACCCAAGCAAGCGGGCAAGGGACGCAATGTCTGGTATTGCATGGGATATACACTGGCATCGGGCAGAGCCGAATCGGTAGCACTGCATGACTGCGACATCCTCACCTACAACCGTGGCTTACTTGCCCGACTGATATACCCGGTTGCAAATCCCCATTTCAATTATGAGTTCTGCAAAGGCTACTATGCTCGCATAGCCGATGGCCAACTCAATGGCCGCGTCAGTCGTCTATTGGTAACTCCGATGCTGCGTGCACTAAAGCAGTTATTGGGCGAAAACCACTATTTAAACTACATGGACAGTTATCGCTATCCTCTTGCGGGTGAATTTTCATTTCGCCGTGACGTGCTTAATGATATTCGCATCCCGAGTGACTGGGGACTTGAGATCGGTGTGCTCTCTGAAATGCATCGCAATTACTCTAACAACCGTCTGTGCCAGGTCGATATTGCCGATAGTTACGATCACAAACACCAGGCTATTTCCCAGGATGACCAGACCACCGGTCTTTCCAAAATGTCGATCGATATTGCCAAGGCAATATTCCGCAAGCTTGCAACCCAGGGTGAGGTTTTCACCCAGGAGAGTTTTCGTACACTCAAGGCAACCTACTATCGTGTGGCGCTGGACTTTGTAGAAACATACTACAACGATGCCATCATGAACGGCATGAAGACAGACATCCATCAGGAGGAGCAGGCAGTAGAGATGTTCGCCAGGAATATTATTGATGCTGGCAACATCTTTCTTGAGCAGCCGATGGAAACCCCTTTTATTCACAGCTGGAATCGTGTTGTCAGCGCCATGCCGGATATCTTTGAGCGGCTTGTAGAGGCGGTCGAGGAAGACCACAAATCTTTCTCCAGCTGAGCAGACACAGATATGGCTGACACCATCAAAAGTCTTGAACAACGTGTACTGGGTCACCTGGAGAGCATTTATGCTGACACCGGCCTGGGTGACGATGGGCTAATGCTTGCTTCCCGGCTTTTGGAGATCATGAGGCTTGAATGCCAGTATCATCAGCCTGAGCGTTACAAAAATCTTTGGGACCAGGGCATGGTAACCATGATTACCTATGGTGACAGCATCCAGCGGGCGGGTGAAAAGCCGCTCTCTACCTTGCACTATTTCCTTAATGCTCACCTGAAAGAGACAATAAGCTGTGTTCATATCCTGCCGTTCTTCCCCTGGAGCTCGGACGACGGTTTCGCTGTCATGGATTTCTCCAGCGTCAACGAGTCTCTTGGTAACTGGGATAATATTGAAGCCATTGCAGGTGATTATCGACTGATGGCCGACCTGGTTATTAATCACTGCTCAAGTCGCAGCCGCTGGTTTGAGAATTTTAAAAAGGCTATTGATCCGGGTAAAGACTATTTCGTTACCGTGGCGCCGGATGAAGACACACGCGATGTAGTGCGCCCCCGTACCACTGATTTACTGCGAGAAACTGAAACCGCGGCAGGTACGCGCTATGTCTGGTGCACCTTCAGCCATGATCAGGTTGATCTTGATTTTAAAAATCCCGCGGTGCTGGAGGAATTTGTCGGGATTATTCGCCGCTACCTGGATAGCGGTATACGCATTTTTCGGCTTGATGCGGTGGCATTTCTGTGGAAGAAGTCCGGTTCCAGCTGCATTAACCTGAACGAAACTCATGAGCTTGTTCGCTTGTTGAGAACACTGATCGAGCATGCCGAACCCGAAGCGATGATCATCACTGAAACCAATATTCCAAACCGGGAGAATCTAACCTACTTCGGTAATGCCAATGAAGCACATGCGATCTATAACTTCTCGTTACCACCATTGCTGGTGAATACCCTGCTTACCGGCGACAGTAAATATCTCAGTCAGTGGATGATGAGTATGCCGCCCGCTCAAAACGGCACCTGCTACTTTAACTTTATCGCTTCTCATGATGGTATCGGCCTGCGGCCCGCAGAAGGACTGCTTAGCGATCAGGAACTCGATGATTTTATCAATACCATGCAAAACTTTGGCGGCCGTGTCTCCTGGCGTGCTGCAGGAGGAGGTAAAAACAGGGCCTATGAGGTAAATATATCTCTCTATGATGCCCTGCAGGGTACAACCAGAGGGGCGGACAGTTTCGGCAAGCAACGTTTCATCTGTGCCCACGCAATTATGCTGGCACTTGAGGGTATCCCCGCTTTTTATATCCACAGTCTGTTCGCAACCGGAAATGATTATGACCGGTTAAAGCACAGCAACCAGAATCGGGCAATCAATCGGCATCAGTGGGACTGCGCGGAGCTGGAGGAATTGCTGGCCGACCCCGCTACATACCACCACCAGGTATTTGAACGACTCAAACAGCTGATCAGAATCCGTCGTCAACAAGCGGCCTTTCACCCCAATGCCACGCAGTTTACTTTACAGCTGGGCCATGCTCTTTTTGGTTTCTGGCGGCAAAGCCTGGACCGCAGTCAGAGTATTTTTTGCATCGCCAATGTCAGCACGCAACCACAAAATCTCGCACTTTCTGACGTCAACCTGATTGGTACCGATTGCTGGCATGACCTGGTCAGTGGCGAGACCTATCAGGATCTCGATACCAGGGTGACACTTGAACCCTACCAGGTACTGTGGATCAGTAACCGCTAGCAGCCTGGCGGTGAATTGCCGCTCTACAGCTTATCTATCCACTCCGCTGTTCAACGCCCTGGTGCAGTTACAATCCGCAGGCATCTGTTTCAGTCAGGCACAGCATTCAGTAATTCCACCCGAACATCGATGCTGCTGAAAATCGCCGGCGGTCCAAACTGGTGGTACACCGCGACGTCGGCGGCATCACGTCCATAGGCCACTGCCAGCCGCCCGCCGCGAACAACGTCCTCCGTGGGGTCGAAGGTGTACCAGTTTCCTCCGACGTAGGCCTCGAACCATGCATGCAGGTCCATTGGCTGCAGTCCGTACAGGAAGCCGACTACCATGCGTGCGGGGATGCTGATGCTGCGGCAGAGTGCGATACCAAGATGGGCAAGGTCACGACAAACTCCATTACCCTGTGTATTCACCTCGACAGCGGAAAGTGGAAATACGCTGGATCCGGGTGTGTACGGGATTGAGTTTCTAATCCAGTCGCTGATTTTATGTACCTGATCGTAGCCAAGTGACACCCCGTCACTGATTTCACGCGCCAGGTCACCGAACCTGTCCGACTCGCAATAGCGGCTTGGCAGCAGGTATGTCAGGACCCCGTCCGGTAGTTGCTGTATTTCCATGAAGGCAGCCCCCGGGGCTGTAGCGGCCACCTCCGTGGTCAAAACATCGGCTGAGGTATGCACGGAAAACTCACCGGCCGGGGCCACCATGCGCTGACAAAGGTTGCCGAAGATGTCGGTGTACTCCTCTACCGGCACGCTGGGTGAGATTGAATAGGCCTCTCGTGCGACCCACTGCTGGATACCACTGCGGGGGCGAAGCATCAGAATCAGCGGGGTCGGGTCGCCCAGTTGAAACTCGAGATTACACGTGGTTTGAATCCACATCATGGATCTCCTCATACTTAAAGTCGGCAGTGTCTGCTGCCAGAATCAGTTTGACCTCACAGTAAGCTGTGTTTAGTCTACAGGTGCGGGCGGTTGTGCCCGCACACTCTTGCAATCTTCCGCTGGTGCGCTTTCCGTATGACCTATTGCGTTGGTATCTCTTTGAAATCAGGACTGGTTTTCGCCTCGGATTCACGTACCAATGCCGGTACTGACCAGGTTAGCCAGTATGGCAAGTTGCATACCCTCGGCGTTGACGGAGAGCGCCAGTTCGTCCTGCTGAGCGCCGGTAATCTTGCGACCACGCAAGCTGTACTGACACATATTCGCCATGAGCTCAGGGATAATCCTGACTGCCGTTTGCGCAAGGCCCGCTACATGGATGAAGCGGCTGATTATATTGGCGAGATCAGTCGCCAGCAGCAAAATCGTTTTGCCAAAGGGAGCGGCGTGACCGCCGGCTTCAGTCCAACGGTGAGTTTTATTCTTGGCGGGCAAATCCGCGGTGAACCGCCTGCGCTGCACCTGATCTATCGGGAAGGTAATCATATCACCACGTCGCTGGCGACCCCGTTCCTGCAAATTGGTGAAACCAAGTATGGCAAGCCGATCCTTGATCGTATCATCACGCCGGATACCAGCCTGGAAGATGCGGCACGTTGTGCACTGGTATCGATGGACTCGACCATGCAGAGTAACGTGACAGTTGGTCCACCGGTCGAGGTGCTGCTCTATGAGAAGGACAGCCTGACTTTGAAGCGCTATATGCGGCTGGATGAACACCACCCCTATCTGCTTGAACTGCGCAGCAGCTGGGCAAATAACATTCACTCGGCATTCGATGTGCTGCCACGTTTCAACTGGGAGTCTGCCGGTGTGCCGCCGCCGGGTGAATAGATCGGCACGGCCCGGGTGCCGGAGCGCTGCATAGCGTTCCTCGACCTTGCACTACTGGTCTGCCGCCTTTTCAGGCTCCGGCAGGCGCTCCATGTCCACCGATACCTGTGGCTGTTGCCCGGGGTCACCGCCGAAGATGACGCCCTTGAGCGGTGTGACATCGGTATAGTCACGTCCCCAGGCCGTGGTGATGTGCCGGTCCAGCGGCACCCGGTTGTTGGTGGGATCGAAGTCATGCCAGCCGACATCGGGCAGATAAACCGAGAACCACGCATGTGACTCGTCGGCACCCGGCTGCTTGGTTTCGCCCGGCGCTGGTTCGGTTTCGATGTAGCCACTGACATAGCGTGCCGCCAGGCCAAGGCTGCGCAGGCAGGCGATCGCCAGGTGGGCAAAGTCCTGGCACACACCGCGCCGCTTTGAAAATACCTCGGTTAGCGGGGTGGCCACGGTGGAAAATTCCGGGTCGTAGGTAAAATCATTATGGACGCGTGCCATCAGGTCGTGCACGGCTTCCAGCAGGGGACGCGCGGGCGGGAAGGAGGCGGCCGCATAGCTGGCCAGCTCCGGCGCAGCCGCTGCCAGCGGTGAGTCGAGTACGAATTGGCGATTCTCACGGGCCGTGTCTGTCAGTGGTGCTGCCAGTTGTTTATCTACCTCGTCCCAGGCCATGTCCCGCTCGAGTGGCAGCTGGTCGTTGCCGGGATTCAGCTGGACCTCGCTGATGGCGGTGACCGTCAATGCCCGGTGAGCCTGCTGGATGGAAAAGTAGCTGATGTGGTTGCCGAAGAAATCCTCGTGCTCGGCAAGATCCATTGGCAGTGGGTCGATTTGCAGGCGATGCCCGAGACACTGCTGGTTGGGAAGATTGCGGGGGCGCAGGTGGGCAAGATTGTGGCACTGGCTGACAGTCACCCCGTAGCGGTATTCTGTCTTGTGTACGATGCGGTATTTCATCGCGGTTACGGTTCTTTCCCGACCAGCTGGTAGGGCCGTTCGGCCTGGGTGAAATAGGTTAACGAGAGGGCGCTGGAGGTTTCCCTAAGGCCCTCGCCTAGGCTGTTGAGCAGGGTCTCGAGCCGTGGCCGGACACCGCCGTCTGCCTGTGCCAGCTCTTCTGCATTCGCAAGGTTGAGCTGGTTGGTGGCCTCGAGCACCAGTCGCATCTCGGGTTTGTAGGGACGCCCGTCCTGTCCAGGCAGTACAGCAAGATGTTGCCGGGTTGCATTCAACTGGTAGAGCAGCGAACGGCTGTTGGTCTCGTCCAGCAGCAACAGGTCCAGCGTCGCCTGCAGTTGCGGCCGATGGCGGAACCGCCGCCGGTAGAGAGTAAAGCTCTCGGCAACGTCCAGTACCGACTCCAGTAGTTGCACCTCGACCTGCGGCGCCAGGCGGCTTGTTAACAATGCGCGCAGCAGTGCAATCAACTGCAGGGCGCGCTCGATGCGCCGGCCCAGGTTGAGAAAATGCCAGCCCAGGTCACGGCTCATGCTTTCGTTGGCGGCACCGGCAATGGCCATCAAGGCTGTCATGATACGGTCCTGTGCCGCTTGCAGGTATTGCAGGTC
>Ga0316189_10002287_pt1 | contig 18903 bp, 23 predicted proteins | sample LowCovwburrow_MG_FD_204930 | JGI IMG/M metagenome (GOLD analysis project Ga0316189, IMG submission 204930) | Coastal sediment microbial communities from Maine, United States - Lowes Cove worm burrow | ecosystem: Environmental > Aquatic > Marine > Coastal > Sediment | place: USA: Maine...
GCGGGCACCGACCTCAATGTGTCCATGCAGGTCGGGGTTGGTCTCCATCAGAGTCCCAGGTCGAGTAGATGCCCAGGGTGAGGATGCTGAGTAAAACATTAACGATCCAAATCGGAAATGCTCACCCGTCTTTCCATGAAACTGAAAAGGCAATGTTTGTGAGGAAGTATCTATGGTTGTTTCCATGCGTGATCTCCTTGTAGCAGCCCTGGTGAACCGTAGCTGAGAAAATACAGGTACGGCTGTGTTGTTTGTGTTGGGCTGTCGGCGCCGACAGTTCCTGCTTGAGTGAAGAGCAGGGGCAGATCCTGGTTCCCGCTAAAGGTAATGAGGCGCACGGAAAATAACAGTATCGCTGTCCCCCTGTAATCTGGATGGTGTCGTGGAAGGGGCGAACCGCGTCCAATAACTGGTTGGCGAAGTCCCTATTTCGCCTCTACGTGAATATCCACGTTTGCACCCTGGGTGATGGTATTAAATACGGGCGAGTACGCACTCAGTTGCTTCAGCGTGTCGATGTTCTCCGGATCGGTTTTTACCCTGAAGTTCACACGAATATCAGTGAAGCCCTTCGGTACGGATTCATCAAGGCCGAGGAAACCGCGCAGGTCGATGTCGCCTTCCAGTTCAGACTCCAGTGCCTCGATGTGAATGCCCCGGACGGCGGCATGTGCCACCATGCTGGTGGTGACACAGGCAGCCAGTGCATTCAGCAGGTGTTCGACCGGATTCGCGCCGACATCATTGCCCGCGAGGATCGGCGGTTCGTCGGCATGCAGCTCGTACTGCTGTTTATGGGCAATCTCCTGACAGGCTCCGTAAAAACCGGTAATCGTGGTGTGATTGTGCGCACCGCCCATCCAGGTGTTGTTCGCACGGAACTTGCACTGGCCCATTGCTGACTCCTCGGCAATGGCATTAACGGTGCCCATTAGTGTCTCCAGATGTATACCATTGACGTAAGCGTCGTTGTCTGTGTGTGTCTGCGTCTCTGTCGTTTGTTCGCTCATGATCGTTCTCCTGTCGTTGGGTTTTGCTCAGTCACCATGGCCAATGGCGGTTTTGTGGTGACTTGAGGCATACGATAGACCTTGACAGGCGTTTCAATAAGAGGGAGTTTAGTCAAAACCGGGGCATTTGTGCCACTAATGGAGGTAAGCCATGCGGGGGCCAGCAAACGAACCCGTCGAAGTCCTGATTGTTGCGGTACCGGAGACTGCCGGCTCGGCACTCTACGGAATGCTGGACGTGCTGCTGGCCGCCGGCAATATCTGGCAGACGTTGGTCCGGGAAGACAGGGAGAAAACGCTGTTTCGTGTGCGCATCGTTGCAGCAACAAAAAAGCCGTTTACCTGCGGTAACGGCATACCCGTGAGGCCCAATTGTTCAATCAACGACAATCACGATGCCGCCATCGTGATCCTGCCCGAGATCTGGCTGGGGCCGGACGAAGACATCCACGGTCGCCATACAGCACTCACGGAGTGGATTCGCCAAAAATACATTGATGGCGCATCAATCTACTCAGCATGTTCCGGTGCCATCATGCTCGCCGAAACAGGTTTACTCGACGGTTGCGAAGCGACCTCGCACTGGGGTTACCAGGATATGTTCAGTAAACAGTATCCAGCTGTACGCTTTCGCCCGGAACCGAACCTCGTGTTTGCTGATGTGGAAGGGCGCATCGTCACTGCCGGTGGTACCACGTCGTGGCACGATCTTGCCGTACACATCATCTCGCGTTACTCCAGTCCGGGTGAAGCGTTACGTATCGCCAAGGTGTATTTATTGAAATGGCACGGTGAAGGGCAGCTACCCTACGCAGCGCTGGTGCGCAGAAACCCGCACGCGGATTCCGTGGTGCGTGGTTGTGAAGAATGGTTTGGCAAACACTATCAAAAAACTGATGCGATCAAACAAGTCATCGGGTCGGCTGGCATCCCCGAGCGTACCCTGAAACGGCGTTTCAAGGCAGCGACCGGCACTACACTCATTGAATATTTACAAAACTTGCGCATCGAAGCGGCCAAGCAGCTTCTGGAATCCGGACAACTGCCAGTGGATGAAATCAGCGTGGAAGTCAGTTACGAAGACCCGTCTTTCTTCCGCAGGTTATTCAAACGCCGCACAGGCCTGACACCCAGTCAATACCGCCGCATGTTTCAACCGGTTTTTAGCGCTTCAGATCAAACCTGAAACAGTTACTTCTACCTTTATAAATCATCATCTCTGTTCGGTCTCGTGGTCGTGCATGAAATCGTTCCGCTTACAGGCGAGGTGCTACCTTCGAAGTATGTGGTGTTGGCCGGCACCACCAGTTGCGTACCGGATGTTTCAATGATGTCCTTGATGCTCAGGTTTATATCTTCACGGTATTGCAGGTACTCGGCGAAATCACGTGTCTTGATGTAGACGTAGAGTTCGATTTCCTGGGCGTATTCGCCAAACTCGAGAAAGCGTACGCGTGATGATTCTTCGTCAATCTTCTCGTTTCTTTCTATCAGTTCGCGTATGCCTTTAAGGACATCCTGCATTTGCTTTGACGTTGCTTGTAACGACAAGCGTAAACGTGTGCGGTAGAGAATTTTGTCCCGTTGAGTCAGGTTTTCAATAATGTCCGTTGAGAATCTGGCATTCGGAATATGGACTACGGTGCGTTCCAGTGTGCGAAGCTGAGTCGCGCGCAACCCGATTTCCTTGACTATGCCCAGTGTGTCGCCAAATTTACAGAAATCGCCAACATGCACCGGTTGTGACGAGTAGATTGTGATCGAGCCAATCAGGTTTTCAAGTGTGCGTTGTGCGGCAAAAGCAACAGCAATACCACCGACGCCCAGTCCTGCCAGCAGGGTGGTGACTTCGTAGCCGAGGTTATCCAGCCAGGAAATAACACAGATGAAAATCAGGGTGAGCTTGATTGCGGTCGTGGCAGGTCTGAGCAGCAAAACCGCATCGGCCTGGCCCTGCTTTCTCATACGTTTGGCAATGCGGTATACGATCAGATCAATAAATCCCAGCAGTACCAGGACCACGGCGATGATCAGGAAAGTGCGAGCTTCGAAAATCGCTTTTGCCACTAATGAGGGGGCAATGGTGTCAAATGTTGCACGGAAAAACAGCACCATGATTAGAATTCGTAATGGACCATTGACAAACTTTTCTGCACGCTGCAACCGTGCTTTCCAGATCAGCTGTATTATTTTGAATAGCGTCCAGGTGACGACATAGGCGAATAGATATCCAGCGAGGATCAATATCAGAATCATTAACCACTGCCACATCTCAAGCCCCAGAAAATGATAGTGTGGGAATATCAATGACAGCCTGTCACCGATCGGTCCATAGCCGAATTCCTTATCTAGCATCGGGATAGTTGCGACTGTTGCATTCGACAGTTTCCAGATAAACACACCGTCATCACGAGGAATGCGTTGCATCAGAATATCGACGATACCCTCGCTGGACTTGATGGTGGTGATACGATCACGGTAGCGTGGCAGGCTGTCATCAAGATGGCCTTCAGGCTCATCACTGATGGCTTCGTAATCGATAATCATGCTTCTATCAGCGACGATCAGCAGTTTGCGTGCCAGCTCGGTGCCATTGTGCTCGTTGACTGTGAAAGGCAGGTTGCGCAAATCCATATACTGCACAGCAGTTTCAAAATCCTTTTCTGTCAATGCCTTGGCAAGGCCCACAGTACTCGATCTCGGTGTGGAGCGGCCAAATTCATCGTAAGGACCTTTTAATGCCTTGGTTTTGAGTTCTTCTGCGACTTTTTCAACGTTTTCCTTTTCTGTGATCTCTTTCAGGGTAGGGGTGTCATCTGCTGCAAAAATCGTTAATGGGAATACGAGTATCAGTGCAAACAATGAAATAAGGCAGTGAGCAGGGGTAATTATCATCATATTCTCGACGTAATCCATGTGTGGAGGCAAAACACACTAGCGGAATCTACCGGTAACAATGATTAGTGTCTATAGAGGGTGCCTATGTCCGGTTTCGCCGGGTGTTCAGCCGTTCCGGCAGTTAACTCGAAGGACTTCAAAGGGTGTGCACCCTGTAAAGGCGGCGTTTCTCGGTGTGATCCATCCGGCAACGGCACCTGTCGGAATCGATCGGAGAGGTCATGGAGGAGTGGCGGAGTGACGGTACGGCCCATGCGGCACCGCCGGACGAAAACTGGCCGGTGCTTCATTGCTCAGTACCTACCCGGGCAGGCTGTCAAAACCACCTCTGCTGTACCCCCCCTTTGGCTATACGGGCCTTTCCGTTGTCACACATCAAAAACCCGTCCCTGCAAGTGAAGTTGCTGGTCGACGTTCTTTTGACCTGGATCAAATGAATGCTTTTATGTGTATTGGAATTGCCGTCTGCAAGTACTTTCCCTAATAGTCTATTCATTGACATGGGTAATGCCTTGAAACAGGAAGGGGTTAATAATATCTACATGGACGGTACTTATGCTTTGTTTTTTCTCATAAGTTGCTAGCCCTGTACGGTGCTCGTCTTTCATGACGGGTACCGTATTATTGATCTGTCACACCACTCCATCACTGAGACCAGGTGACCTGTTCTAAAATAAGAACCTTAAACGACGGAAGACGACCCGTTCCCGTCATTCGAATTCTCTAAAAGAAAGGTAAGTAGAGGTTTCGGGAATAGCCGCAGGACTGGAATGGAATACACATCCCCGTTGTATCGTCGAACGCGGAGGCCGTAACATTTTTGTACAAACTGCGATCGGGCATGTCCCGACAGGCTTGACGTGGCTAGTCCAAAGTCATTGACACACACTGCACCCAACAGGCGTGATTCCTTCATTGGTGGTTCCTCCATTCTTTGTGTTGTCTGTTTTTCAAGTTCTGGGAATAATGCACTGCTATTTCAATAATATTCATTACTCACCGTCGTCCAGGTCACATGTCTGAAAACAAGACGCAATACCTGTGCCATTCTGCGCAAGGCGGGAAAAGTCCTGCAGTATGAAGCGGTAGCGGGATTTGAGCCGAGTGCTAATGGGGTTGGGACCGCGCACTCAGTCGCCATTACCCAACGGTTAATCGATAAAGGTGGTTATCTAGCTGATTGGACAAGAAAGCTTTTGTCGCTATATGGTGACGCGGTTGAATTGCATCCAAATAATACCCAACACTTGCACTTTGCAGGATATGATTTGTCCTTGTGTTGGCTGGATACTTCCGCTTCCTTTTCAACCCGCTACTTCGGTTTCTCCACGCTCAGGGCTTTCATGCGTGATGCCAGTGTTGTGGGTTTGATGCCGAGTAGTTCTGCGGCGCCATTTTCTCCCGAGATCTTGCCGTTGGTCAGGCGTAATGCAGCGATAATGTTTTTACGATCGCGTGCCAGTCGTTCTGTTTCGGTGAAGGGGATGGTTTCTGATTCTTCTCCTGCAGAAAATTTCGACAGGGTGTCTGTTTCGACGGTTTCGCCCGGCACACTAAACCGCAACCGGTTACCCTTGCTGACGATGATTGCCCGTTCAATCACATTCTGCAGTTCACGTATATTGCCAGGCCAGTTGTAGGCCTGTAGCCGTTTCAGGTTGGCTTGTGTGATATTAGGTTCCGGACGATTCAGTCGGCGGGATATCAGAGTAATGAAATGTGTAGTCAGTAGCGGGATATCGTCAATGCGGTCACGCAGTGGTACTGCCTCGATTGGAAATACATTAAGGCGAAAGAATAAATCCTTGCGGAAACGTTTGGCATCAACGTCCGCCTTCAGGTTGCGGTTGCTCGCTGCAACCACGCGCACATCAACGGTGCGGGTCTTTTCCTCACCAACGCGTTCGAACTGTCCTTCCTGCAGCACGCGTAACAGTTTGCTTTGCAACTCTATGGGGATCTCCCCGACTTCATCCAGAAAGATGGTGCCGCCATCGGCGAGTTCAAAACGACCGGTGCGATCCTTGAGCGCACCGGTAAAGGCACCTTTGACATGACCGAAGAATTCACTCTCGAACAGGTCACCGGGTATTGCCGCACAGTTGACCCGGATCATAGGGCGTTCATGCCGATTGCTCTGCTCATGTATCGCACAGGCAATCAATTCCTTGCCAGTACCTGATTCACCACTGATCAGTACGCTGGCATCTGTAGGTGCGACCAGTTCGACCTGGTGCAATACCTGCTGGATAGCATTACTCTGACCGACGATGCCTGCGTGACTTAGTTCAACCTTTATTTCTTCCTGCAGATAAACGTTCTCGGCTTCCAGGCGCTCCTTCATCCTCTCAACTTCAGCGTATGCCTTGCGTAATTCCCCTTCTGCCTGCTTGCGTTCCGTGATGTCTTTAAACACGACAACCGCACCGGCGAGTTTGCCGTTTTCGCGTATCGGTGTGCTGGTGTAGGCGACCGGGAAGCTGCTCCCATCCTTGCGCCAGAAGACTTCATTATCCACGTAATGCACTGCACCATCCTTGAAGGCGGCGTAGATCGGACATTCCTCCTTTGGGAATGGAGAACCGTCGGGGCGGGTGTGGTGGAGCAGGGCATGCATGGGCTGACCAATCAGTGTATTCGTATCAAAGCCAAGCATGTGTGCGGCAGCCGGGTTTAAAAAAGTGGTCTTGCCTTCACAGTCGAGCCCATAAATTCCTTCACCGGCTGCTTCGAGGATCAGTTCATTCTGGCGTTTGACATGATCCAGTTCGTCTTCGGCAGCAGTTTGCGGCCGTTCATGATGGTTCCTGTCCCTTTTATCCGTAGACATGTCGGCCTCTCATGCAGTTGGTTGTTCTATTCATAAGGCTACGATATATCGTTAGTGTGTCAATGAGAATTCGTAAATAACGAGTTGTCGTAAGCCGTTATTTTGAGTGAACCCTATAAAACATTATAAATATCAATGAGTAATAAATTTACACCGATCTGGCATGGTCTGTGAAAGGGGATACGTGAAAGAGTTTTTCGGTCGGCGAGTAAACCGTTCGGCCATTTCCGATTAGGAGGGCACATGATTAGACAGTTACTTCGCACCATGATAGCGGTACTGATCCTTGTACCAGGTGCTTTAGTCCCCGTTGCCGCTCAAACAACCGAGCCCAATCCTGAATCAGAGCATGAGGTGTTAGATCTCGGAAATGCCTCGGTTCGTTTTCAGGTCAGGGTGTTCGGGCTGATCCGTGTTGGCGGTCACTTCGAGCGACTTATCGGCAAGCTCGTGAATCACGCTGATAGGGAAGCCGGAAGAATCCACATTTGCATCGATGTCAGCAGGATCAACATCCGCGACGAGATACGCGATGAGTTTTTGCGGAGCCCGGCGTTTTTCAATACCGAACGCTATCCACAAATTACCTTTTCGAATTCACGTCTGGTTCTTGGCAAAGATGGAATCGAACAGATCGTCGGTGATCTAAGTCTGCATGGAATGACAAGGCCGGTTGTCTTTAATGTTGAGCCCGTTGGGTCAGCACAGGGGATGGATACCATCAGTTACCAGGCAAAAGTAACAATCAAACGCAGCGATTTTGGACTGCTTTCATTGAGATCCATCGTCAGTGACGAGGTGGAGATCATTGTCGCGATGCAGTCGAACTGAAAAACGAAGGAGGATAGACACAATGGCAAACTATATGAATCCAAAACTGCTCACAGCATCCGTACTGGCCCTGGGTGCCGCACTGATGATCGGGGCTTCACTCGTGCCGGTCATCGCTGTTGAAAAAACCCAACCTGATAAACAGGCAGTACCGGCCTACACCCAGATACAATATCGAACCGTCACTGTCGATGGCCTGGAAATCTTTTATCGCGAGGCCGGTCCGGAGAATGCACCAACGATCCTGTTGCTGCACGGGTTCCCGACCTCATCCCACATGTTCCGCAACCTGATCCCGGCACTGTCGGACCGTTTCCACGTGGTTGCACCCGACTATCCCGGTTTTGGCAACAGTACCCAGCCGGGTATTGATGAGTTTGATTACACCTTCGACAACCTGGCAGAGATTATGCAACAATTCATTGATGAGCTGGGGCTGAATCGTTACAGCCTGTATTTGATGGATTACGGTGCGCCGGTTGGTTTTCGTTTGGCGGTGAGGCATCCGGAACGGATCGATTCGCTGATCGTGCAGAACGGTAACGCTTACGTCGAGGGACTGCGCGAGTTTTGGGACCCGATCCGCAAGTACTGGAAGGAACGGACGCCGGAAAACGCACAGCCCCTGGCCAGTTTCATTGCCCCGGACGGAGTGAAATGGCAATACACCCATGGTGTCAGGAATGAGGCGGCCATCAGCCCGGATAACTGGAACGTTGACCTGCGACATCTAACACGTGAAGGCAATCCAGAGATTCAGCTCGCCCTGTTCTACGACTACCAAAGCAACGTGCCGCACTATCCAGCGTGGCAGGCCTACTTCCGCAAGCACCAGCCACCGACCCTGATCGTCTGGGGCAAGAACGACTACATCTTTCCGGCAGAAGGCGCACAACCCTACAAGCGGGACCTGAAAAATATTGAGTTCCACTTGCTGGATACCGGACATTTTGCTCTGGAGGAGGATGGCCAGGTGATCGCCGATACCATCCGCCGGTTTTTAAACCAACAGTTAGCAAAAGCAATGTAGGGAATGAAGTGACGGAACATTTCGTCCTTGGCAAATTGACCGAAACAGAGGAGATCAAGTCATGACTATGAATAATGTTTTCACAGTTTCACTACTGATTATTTCGCTGGGTCTTCCCGGCATCACCAATGCGGCGCTTCCGGATCCGGGGATGCAGGTTGAAAAGGGTCGCACGGCGCTTGTTGTAACCGATCCACAAAATGACTTCCTGAGCCCCAAGGGTGTGACGTGGGGTGTGGTTGGCAAGAGCGTGACCGCGAACCACACGGTCGAGAACATCGAGACATTGCTCAAGAGCGCCAAGGTCAACGGTATCCCGGTATTTATTTCACCTCACTACTACTATCCACTCGACCACGGCTGGCAGTTTGAGGGTGCGCTCGAGAAGCTGATGCACAACATCGGCATGTTTGATCGCAAGGATGCCTTGAGTCTGGAGGGCTTCGAAGGGTCCGGTGCTGACTGGCTGGAACGATACAAACCGTACATCGAGGATGGCAAGACCATCGTGACCAGTCCACACAAGGTCTACGGTCCGGAGAGCAATGATCTTGTTCTACAATTGCGCAAGCGCGGTATTGACAAGGTTATTCTGGCCGGGATGTCCGCCAATCTTTGCACCGAATCACACATGCGGGAGTTGCTTGAGCAGGGCTTCGAAGTGGCTGTCGTCAAGGATGCAACTGCTGCCGCGCAGGTCGAGGAAGGTGATGGCTATGCCGCAGCGCTGGTGAACTTCCGTTTTATTGCCAATACGGTATGGACGACCAATGAGGCCACGAATGCGATAGAGGGTAAGAAGTAGGTGCGGAGTATGCGGACTCTCGTTCAACCTGAATGGGTTCGCGTATCCCGTCAGGCTGACACGCGATGCTGGATGAGGCAGATAGAGGACGCATAGAAACCTTTACGACGAATAGTTCGGGCAAGACAGAGGACACTGAATCATGGAATTCGAAAACAAGGTCGTTGTTATTACGGGCGGCGGTACCGGTATTGGACGGGAGACCGCACGCGCCTTTCTGGAGCGTGGTGCCAATATAGTCTTGAATGGTCGACGCGAAATGAAACTTCAGGAAGCCATCACGGAGCTCGACGCAACGGGTAGGCACGTGGCGTATCTGGCGGGCAATATTGGCAAGCCGGAGACCGCGCGGCAGCTGATCCGGACCGCAGTGCAGCGGTTTGGGGGGGTGGACATTCTGGTGAACAACGCCGGTATCTTCAAGCCCATGCCCTTTCTTGAACATACCGAGGAGGATTACAACGCTTATGTGAGCATTATTCTCGGCGGCACATTCCATGCATCGCAGGCAGCGATCCCCGAGATGCAAAAGCGTGGTGGTGGTGCGATTGTCAATACTGGCTCCATGTGGGCCAGCCAGGCGATTGGCGCTACACCATCCAGTGCATATTCGGCTGCCAAGGCGGGCATCCATGCCCTGACCAGAAATCTGGCCATTGAATTTGCGGCAGACCATATCCGTGTAGACACAGTAGCCCCCGCCGTGGTACTGACACCGGTTTACAACACCTTCCTGAATGAGGATGAAGTCAAGGATGTATTAACGGGTTTAAACGATTTTCACCCACTGGGACGCCATGGGCAGCCGCGGTATGTTACGGCAGCCATTCTTTTCCTGGCGGGCTCGCAGGCGGACTGGATAACCGGTGTGGTCTTGCCCGTCGACGGTGGTGTGGCAGCAGGTCAACATGCGCACTAACGATCAGCACCGATCTCGGGAGTCCGGGCTGACACTAGTTAGTTAATTCGTTAAACTCACATACTCAGATAACAACCTAATCTAAAATTTGGAGAAAATCGTATGCCTTCTGGTTTAAAGAAAACTTGTATCCCACTGATGTTGGCCTTGTTATTTTCTATTTCCTCTCACGCCGAGCAGACGGGTAAGCCGCTTGCTGAAAAATTGCAGGAAGGAGATCTTGTTATTACTTCCTCCGTGAGTGGTTGTGATGAGGATATAAAACAGCACTGTGACGGTCTTGGCGACAATACGGATAGAGTCTTTATGTGTCTTGCGGCTTATGAGGAACACCTCAGCTCAGAGTGTAAACAGGGTATTCTGGAGGCGGCCCTGTCAATCAAGATGGGTGCTGCGGCCCTTGATTATTCGATTAGTGTCTGTGAGGCGGATGCTGACAAGCATTGTCTTGATGTGCAACCAGGTGAGGGTCGTATTGTGAGCTGTATCAAAGCCAATGAGTCCAAGGTCAGTAAAGATTGCATAACGGCTCTAAAAGAAACTGGTCTATGGGAACTCGGCAAGTAATGAGAATATAAGGGTATAAGAAAGCTGTTCAATTCTAATGTGATTATGGCCCCCTTGGGGGCCGTATTCGTATGAGCGTAAAGTCCGTATTTTGCCTGGGAAGTACGACTTCAAGCAACCCGGGCGCTCGTCAAAATCGGGCCTTTTTCTTTTTCCCGTGAATCAAGATTACTACTTCGTGCACCGGGCGTGTGCACCCTGAAATTGGCCCATTTTTAAGTGGCCGGATAAACTTCACTGTGGTCAAGGGAGTTACAAAATATAATGCCGGGTTCTAGACACCAAACCGTCTTCGGCCTGTGTCTGGCGCTGACTATATTGACGGCCGTATCGGTCGTCTGTGTTGTCATGCTGTTCATCGAACGCCAGGACGTCGACCTGCTACACCAGCGAGTTACCGGTCTCCGGCAGGAGAACGCCGTGCTCAGGTCACAGCTCAATGACTATCGCAGCGGTCTCGTGACGGAACAGGAAGCGGCTGCTCGGCCGTCTGACTGAATCGAGCATAGCAATCATAATGTCGGAATACGCTAAAGCAATCCAGTTGGCTGCTGTGGCCCGACCTGTCGGACCCTGAATCACTCCGGTGATGTAATAATTCTGCTTACAGAACTTTACAACGACAGTCATATCGATATTGGATAATCCTGATTTTCAAATTGTGGTGGCGACATGGAAAGACCACGCGTATGTGCTTGGACAGGTTCGCCGTACCGTCTTTATCGAGGAGCAGAATGTTCCTGAAGAGCTGGAATGGGATGATCTCGATGAAAGTTGCCAACATCTGCTTGCGCTGGATAGTAAAAACAATCCCATTGGAACTGGACGTCTCTGTGAGCATGGGCACATCGGCCGCATGGCGGTGATTAAAGACTGGCGCGGAAAAGGCGTTGGTGGCGCACTGTTAAGAAAGCTTATGAATATCGCTCAACAAACCGGCAACCTGAAACTGGTGTTGAATGCCCAGACCAGTGCTGCTGGTTTTTACGCTAGATACGGTTTTTCAGCTGAAGGTGATGAATTTACGGATGCCGGTATCCCGCATTTGAAAATGACCCGGTATTTAACCGATAGACGCGCACGGTGAAGATCGCCTTTGGGTGTACATCTTGCAAAGGCGGTATTTCTCAGTGCGTTCCACCCGGCAACGCCTCCGGCCGGAAGTGATCGGGTCGGTCAAGGGGGGGTGGCTGAAGCTTCCGATTGAGAAATGGAGTGACGGTGAGGCACCGCCGGACAACAGGGGCGGCAACGGATAGCCTTGGACCACCGCGCCACATTTTTACTCTATCGGCTGCTGTCCTGCAGTTGACATTGTTCAAGAAACTGGCGATCAGTCGTGTCTGTGAATTTCGGCGTCTCACTGTAGCATCTATATATTGTATATAAGGGGTAATTACGTGGTTTCCTATCCACAGGAAGAGGGTGTTTATGGGAGGCAGGTCGAGTGAACCGGAAGGAGTTTTCATGGGAAACATTCATCAGGGCGAGGTCGTGGTAAATGTAGATGATGAACTGAGTGATGGCCAAAGGTCATATCTGGTCGGTCATCTGAAGGGTTGTGACGGTGTTGAGGATGCTCGTTTCACATCGGGTCGCAATCACCTCATGTTGATTGACTATGACCGTGACCAATTACATGCACAGGATGTGCTTGGCTACGTCAGAGAGACCCACACGGGGCCGAACTGGTTGGACCGTAACGCAACGTGTGCACAATTGGAGGTGATGACGGTAGCAATGGATGCCGTCATTCAATCAATAACTGGAGATTTATGTTGTCATTCAGGAATGTAACTGTGAACACCTTGCAGGTAGCCAGGCTGTTTCGAATAAAATGTCTTGCTGCCGTCCTTGGGTTGGCGGGTTGCTTCTGCAGCATGAGTGTTGCGCTGGCCTCCGAGGATCTGCTTGAGCATGGCAAGTATGTTTTTTATGCCGCAGGCTGTGTTTCCTGTCACACCCGTGATCAACTGATGGCCGGAGGGCGGCCGGTTGTTACACCCTTTGGGACGTTCTATCCACCTAATATTACGCCGCACAGGGAATACGGTATCGGCGCCTGGACCATGGAGGATTTTGTACGTGCATTGCGTGAAGGCCTGAATCCACAAAGTGAAGACTATTACCCTGCGTTTCCCTACACCTCTTACACCAAAATGACGCGCCAGGATATGCAGGCCCTGTATGCCTATCTGATGACGCTACCGGCATCCTCCAGGGAAATTCAGCCGCATAAGCTGCACTGGCCCTTCGATTCCCGGCCAATGATTGCGCATTGGAAGGCAAGCCGGTTTACAGAGGGAGAGTTTTCGGTTGACCCGGAAAAATCCCCGCAATGGAACCGTGGGGCCTATCTTGCCGATTCCCTTGGACATTGTAATGAATGTCATACGCCGCGTGACTATCTGGGGGCCCCCCGGCGCGACCGCTACCTGGCGGGCACCTGTACGGGTCCGGATGGGCGGTTGGTTCCTAATATCACACCGGATAGAGAGACGGGCATCGGTGACTGGACATGCGAGCAACTGATGATATTCTTGAGTACAGGAAAAAGGCCCAATGGCACTTACACCGACAGTCTAATGGCAGAGGTTCTGGGCACAAGTTGCATGCGGTTGACCGCGTACGATCTGCATTCACTGGCAATCTACCTGCAGTCATTGCCGCCGATTCACAATGATCTGGACACCCTGTGTGCAGAATTTGACGACGCTTTCATTTACGAATAATGCAATTGCCGCGGTGCAGGAAGGAATGCCCACATGAAACTTAATCCAGATATCTGCGGCGAATGCGGCCGCATCATCCCGGAACTTGAACCAGCCACCCGCATAATGCAGCAGTACCCCAGCCGGAGGCGCTCCCAGAAGCTGGCGCTGGTATGCACCGACTGCAGGCCACTCCAACGCATCCCCATTTCTACCTGCAGGGGCTGTAACCGCCCACTGCGGCTGCTCTCTGGTTTTGCAGGGCCATACTGTAGTGATCGCTGCCTTAAACGAGCACGTCATGGCGGTGTTCCCTCTGACTGTACCTGTGAATACTGCGGGAAGTCATTCACTCCGAAGCGTAGCGATGTCCGGTACTGCTCAACCAAGTGCAGGGTAAGCGCAAGAAATCAGCCTGATACAGCGGATCTGTGAACAACCCTGCCTGAGCAACGCTGCTTGTTAATCCACGAATTCCGATGCCAGGGTAAATCCCGGTGGCGGCAGATGATGAAGGGGCTGATGAATGGCTCATCGCTCACTAAAATCAAAGGCCAGTGATTAACATCACTACCCATGTTCTGACATTAAATGAGAGGACCTTTTTTTTCCGGTATTTACTATATCGTGTCCCCAACCGGGTCTGTGCCCACAATCAAAACGCAAGTAAAGTACATCAGGTCCTCAACCTCATGCCAGAACTTCAGCAGGAGTGTCACGTGAATTGCCGCGAAGAACGTTAATACATAATTATCGTCCCAGAAGATGGCTATCAATACCACAGCTACCACTACGCTTACGCCTGCTAATACCAGATCCCTCATGGTTTCTTTTTCCTTCTGGTTTCAAAGTCTTGACTGGACAGAATTTTACACAAGTGCATCAGTCTACACATTAATGTAGATTATTGTGATGCCACGCATCAGGCAATAGCCTACACACGGCCCCTGGCATGATGCATGCGCGGTTGTACGACCGTGAGCCGGCAATGGGCAATAGACCGGAGTTCACCATTTTCGCCCTGGCGATTACTATAGTGGGCTGGAAAAAACACTCCGCATTACCAGATACAGAAAAATGCCATCACCCGGACAATATGCAGTTGGAGAACGGTTGAGCCCCCGGACACTTCCACTGGTGTTGTTTCTGCTGTCGTTCGCCACCGTGTTGTTCACCATTGTCCTGTTCCGGCTGCTCACCTTCTTCATTATGCCGTCGCTGTTTTTCGACTTGCTGTTCATCGGCTTTCCCATGGGTGCGCTGGCAGGCGCCTATTTCTTCCGCATCAGCAAGCAGTCCTTTCTGAATGCATTATGGATCCTGCAGGGGGCAATGGTCGTTTCCATCCTCGCCATGCTGGCCTGCAAGCATTTTGACTACCTGCGTGCGCATCTGTTCGACGTCGAGCTGCAGCGGCTGTTCGTCCAGATGCTCACATTCACGCTCTTCTTTCTGCCTTTTTTTATTGCCTACGGACTGAGCGAATACGTGGGGTACCAGATCGGCCGCAGGCATCTCAAGGGCCGGATGCAGGTAGTCTATGCGCTGTACCTGTTTGGCGCGGCGGGGGCCTACCTGTTTGCAGAGTTCGTCTTCCCGCTGCTTGGTGCTGCCCGTCTTCTGGCTATCCCGTTTCTGCTGGTCGCCATGTCGATGCTGCTGCTCTACCCGCCTGCCCGGGTAAGTCGGTTGTTGCTTGTCCAGCAGTCCGCTATTGCCGTGCTGCTGTTTGTGCCACAGCTCGAGGGTGGCTTCCTGCAGTTGTACAAGGGCACCAGTATGCAGTCCACACATGCCTATGCCAACCAGGGTTATGAGACCATCCACCAGGAATGGGGTACCTACAGTCTCGTCGAGGTTATGCAGAAAACCGGGATGGAGCACTACATTGGTTTTTACAACGACATCATCCAGTGGCGTTATGCGCCTGGCAACGGCTATTTCGCGCACAATATCGGGATGCTACCGCTTGAGTGGGCGCCACCGGGGGGGCGGATCGCCATCATCGGCGCGGGTGGAGGCCGCCAGGTACAATACGCGCGTAAATCGGAACATGATTTCGAGAAGATTATGGCCATTGAGATCGAGCCGGCCGTTATCGAAGCGGTGCAGGGGGCCCTTGCCGAGCGTTTCGACCATGTCTACCAGGACCTTCATGTCGAACTAGTCAACCATGAAGCACGCAGCTTCATGGAAAATACCGACGAGCGTTTCGACCTGATCTATCTCCCCAGCGTTGGAGGTTATCCGCAGATGATGCTGGAGCCAGGTAACATGATACGTACCATCGAAGCCTATAAGACGCTCAGCAACCACCTGACGGATGAAGGAGTGCTGGCCATCTGGTATCCATCCGTGCTTGATCCACGGACCATCCTGACAGAACAGTATATGCATACGCTGGCGAGCCCGGACATCGGGCTGCAGGTGCGTGTCTACCGGAATCATGGTGAGTTCCTGATCATGGCCGCGAGACGGGCAGACAGCCTGCCGGCACTTGGCGAGGTACAGGAGTTTTATCTCGAGCCGGCCGTTAAGAGCATGGGTGCGAGACTAGCGCCCTTTTTCGTTGACATGCCTGTGGAGCTTGGAAAAACCTGGGAGCATTCAACCTTCAAGCCCATCAGCGACGATCAGCCGTTTCTGGCCGGGAACATGCAACATATCTTTTCCATGCAGCAGGTTGGTAAGCTGTTCGCGCTGGTCTGTGGCCTGCTGGTAGTGTTTGCCGGCTTTCTATACCTGCTGTTGAAAAAAAGGGGAGACCCGAAAATTCCCGGGAAGACCTTTCCTCAGGTCATACTGATAAGTCTGTTCGTAGGCGCCAACTTTCTGGTGATCGAGCATTATCTCATCCTGGCCCTGTTCAAGAAGCTGTATATCTACCGTGACGCATTGGTACTTGGGGCGATCAGTTTTCTGATCCTGTCGGGGCTTGGCAGTACCTTCATCACACCGCGCCTGCGTCCGCTGCTACAGTTCGTCGGCGGACTATTCATCCTGGTTTTGCTGTTCACTCACGCGAGCCTGTCGCCGTGGGCGAATCTTGCATTACTTGCCCCCGTGGCATTCGTCACGGGCAGTTTCTTTCCGGCACTGTTTGAAGCAGCAGCCGATAATCCGCTTGGTGTATTTGCCGCTGACTCCATTGGCGCAGCCATTGGTTCTCTGGTCTCGTTCTTTATCCCGATTGTCTTCGGGTTTAGCTGGTTCTTTGTGTTCGCGACGGTTATCTTCTGGGCTACAGCGATTGCCACTTACCTGTTTTTCCGTAATCAACACGGCGTTGCTGTTCAGGATTAACCGGAAAAGGGACAGAATGGCCATTGCCCCAGTCATCATCGTCTTCCCGATGATGCTGGCGACTGGCATCGGCCTTGGTGAGAACTGGCTATAAATATCTCATGTATCCAGACCTACAAGGAGTTTTTCAAGAAAATAGGCCGACAACGGACGAAGGGACTGATTATAAAGTAAGATTTCTCTAATTGGCGGGAGACAACCCTTCTCGGACGTTTAGCCATCTCTAACTAACCACTCGCATAACGTTCAATATCGATCCTAAACCACCATCCTGCATACCATGCAAACGGTCATCTTCAAACGTGAATAGTTTACACGCCTTTAGCCTACAAATTAACAGTCAGCTTGCACTTGACCTATTACACTGCAAACGCACAAAGAGAAAAAGGGAGAAATATTGGAATGGCTATACAGTTACAACAGTTCGGTGCAGAGGGGCAGATGAGTCCGGCGGACAAAAGGAACATTATATTGCTTACGATGTTGTCAAAGCTGGTGATGGCACTGGTGATGGGGCTCGTTGCCACGATTGTTTTATTGATAAATTGATAACGGGGTCACCACATTAAGCTTAATCTGAAGGGTAACTTTCGACCTGAATCGACCATGGTAGACCCTGTCTTGGTCGCCATTATTATTCATATGTATAATAATGAATCAATCAGAGCTTCCTGGTTATTCCTTCATCAGCATAAAAAGAGGATAACCATGAAAACTATACGACATTCTATAGTTATGTTGTTCATCACCGCATTATTGAACACATCATATGCAGGGCAATCTAATGAAGACGCAACTCAAGGAACAAATGCTGAACCTGAATGTGATTATGCTTCAGCACCAGAGTTCCTATAGTCGAATACTACGGTAGCCAAAAACTTCGGCAGCCTTCTGGCTGCCGTTTTCATGTGTACTGTCAGTTCGAGCTTGGCCGAAAAAAAAGAAATATTACATGATATATATATTTAAAATGGTGTTGGTACTAACCGCCTGTGTATTCAGCAACCAGTCACTTGCTTTTGGGAAGATGTCAGCAGTCGAGATAAGCACACTTTTTTCTGGAAATACTGTTGAGGGCGAACGAAGAGATGGCGGTGTGCCAGGTATTGATGCTCCTAATAAGATCGAGAACTATGCAACTGCATTTATTGCCTATTTCGACAATGATGGCACGGTGAAAAAGAAAACTAGTAGAAAGCCACAATTGGGGAAATGGAGCGTAACTGATGACGGTAAACTTTGTATTAAATGGAAAGGAAAGAAAGAGAAATGTGCGCCTGTCCACAAGGAAGGGAAGGTATATACGAGAGTGATAGAAAGGAAGTCTGGTTTTGTTCTGATGGAACTTAGATATATCCGCTTCACCCAAGGTAATAAGTATGACTTGTAAGTAGATATCGAAGAGGGGTGACTTCTTCGAAGGGAGTTATAGATTGGTAGGGATGTCGTGTTCTAGCCGATGATTGTCCTTAAACTCAATTTATTTCATTACTACATTCTGATTCCCTGAATAAGTATTTTCCACAATACCGTCAGTATTTAATCTTTACTAGACTCAATACAGCCAATATAACAACAATGTTCTGGCTGTAGTATCAAAAATTGATTTGCGCAATTCCTGCTATGAATCAATAAATAAAGTGCCAACTCAACGAGTCTATCTTACATAACCAAAAATACAGGAGTAGAAGCATGGGACAAGCATTACATAGCATAGAGAACGAACCTGACCATACTGTCGAGATTGTTGTGCATATAACAGAAACTTTGGGAGAGCAACGACGAGGGGATTTGGTTGCCGCGATGAAAGATAATGGTGGCATTACCGCAGCGGAGTTCTGTCCGTTGCGCTACCACCTCATGCTTGTCAGATATGACAGAGATATGTATTCATCACAAGATGTGCTAGACCGGGTCAAATCACAAAATGTAAATGCTAAGCTGATTGGACCCGTATAACTAACGATACAATTACCACTCCTCACATGGCGGCCTTCGG
>Ga0316189_10002289_pt1 | contig 18901 bp, 17 predicted proteins | sample LowCovwburrow_MG_FD_204930 | JGI IMG/M metagenome (GOLD analysis project Ga0316189, IMG submission 204930) | Coastal sediment microbial communities from Maine, United States - Lowes Cove worm burrow | ecosystem: Environmental > Aquatic > Marine > Coastal > Sediment | place: USA: Maine...
GGGGCGTGAGCTTGGAGCGGTAAGCCTTGCCTCCATGGATGGAGGTAAGGGGCGTGAGCTTGGAGCGGTAAGCCTTATTGTTTTTTGACGTGACCAGTCATGCCTACAAAACAATGCCTTGATTGCGGTTCCGCTTGAAGGCCAGAGATCATTTAGACTTAATCAGAGGTTCCTTAACAATCGAGCCAGTACTATTGAAAATCAATTTAGTAAAGTATTCCGACTATTCAGATTATCTTAAAGCATCCAAAGAGGACCAGAAAATAGAAACGCTGCTTGAAGTTAACAATACCTATAGAACCATCATAGCGATGTTTTTTTCACTCGCTCTCTTTAAAGGTTTTGATGTGCTTGCTGCAAAGTTCTCTATGCTTGCTTTATTTGGGCCTTATATTCTTGGTTTATTTATGATGATTCTATTCATTTGGTCGTTTAAAAAACAAAGTAACTACATCAACAAACGTGTTGATGCCCAATGCTAGAATTTGTCAAACTAGTGACTAAAATCAGAGATACTATGATGAAGCCTAAAGCTATTAACTTAAAAGCAAGTTATCGTTAATCTCCGAGCATTGGTCGCCGAAGGTGATTACTGAGATGAACGATTATCAATTTAACTTAGTTAAAGTTAAAGGCGACTTCGTTTTTCACAACCATCAGGATACCGATGAAACGTTCATCGTTTTAGAAGGCTCGCTAACGATCGATTTCACCGACGGCGCCGTGCAAGTTAATGCTGGTGAAATGGTCGTGGTGCTCAAAGGTGTGGAGCATAGGCCGCATGACGAGCATAAAGTGTTGATGTTATTGATAGAGCCACGAGGTGTATTAAATACCGGTGATAGTGATACTAGCGAACTTACTGCACAGAATGATGTGTGGATTTAATTAATAAGAATAATGAAAAAATTTACCCATCTACTACGTGTTCGCTACTCTGAATGCGATGCTCAGAAAATAGTTTTTAACGGTAAATACGCCGATTTCGTTGATATTGCCGCAACCGAATACAGTCGCGCGGTATGGGGTAATTACAATGAGGTTTTGGCCATGGGTGTTGATAGCCAAGTGGTTAACCTCAATATTTCTTGGAGGTCACCATCAACGTTTGATGATGTTTTAGCGATTGAAGTTAGCACTGGGAAGGTGGGTAATAGTTCCTATGTCTTTGAATTTGAAATTAGCAACTATGAAACCGGTGTTAGCGTTGCCAGCGCCCAGGTCGTTTACGTGATGGTTGATGCGGTCGAATTTATTAAAACATCGATTCCTGAGGACCTGCGCCGAAAATTAGTACACGGTGCGCCAGGAGTTATAGTAAATCATGCTGGTGTGTGATGCCGGTGATGTGGTTATTTGTAATCGGCAATTAGTGCATGGTTCATTTGCTAATACCGGTTTTGAGCGACGTATTTCGGTGAACTTTGGGTTTCATCGGCGCTCGTCGGTGTTGAATGTGATGGGCGCAGGCATCCATAGTGAGGCTGTTATTTACGATGTCGATTTTATTCGATAGCGATCTAAAGTGATTGCTTATGCTTCGTTCGCCAGAGGGTTTTGACTCGGCAGGCACTTTGGTTGCCAAGTCGCTGTAGTGATTGGCGCGCGCAGTCGTTCTTCTGGTGCAATAAAGATTCTTAACCCTGCCATTGCACCATAACTTTTGCCGCTCTTGCCCGCAGGGGTAGCTAGATGGAACCACTTATTATATGCACCTGAAAAGCATGCTGATCTTGCAACTCAAACATTAAAGCTTGTTCATAAAATCATTTTTTTGAATCTATTCATACTCTGGCGGCATCTGATTAATTGTCGACCACGTACAAGAACACCAAGCCTAGTAGGCTCACAACTTGGCTGACTTAGATAGAAACTAAAAGCATATGAGAGTTGTTATAAATGATAGAACAAGTGGTCAAGGCCCTCGCTGATGAGAACGACTGGCATTCGATACTAGATACCCCAGAATATTTTTTAGATGCAATAGATTTGCAAAATGAGTCATTTAAGTTTGTCAAAACCACGAGAGAAACCCTTTCAACCAGTTCTTTTTTAGACGGCCGTACGGGGCTTTCAACAGACGGTGATGACTACTTTCTACCAATCAAAGAGGTACTTAGCTGGGATAAAGGGTCAATTGCAAAGCGGCCGGTGAACCGATTCATCTTTCACATGTCATTTTGTGGTTCTACCCTAGTATCACGTGTGTTCGATCAGCCAAGTATTGCCACAAGCCATAAAGAACCAAAGATATTATTGCAACTCGCTGAGATAAAAGCCGCAAACTTAGATTGGTATCGCAACAGGCAGCAGTGGCAAGCACTAATGAGGTTTGTGCTCGAACAGTTAAGTAAACGATGGTCGCCCGACGAGCCGGTAGTAATCAAGCCATCGAATTGGGCTAATTCAATGTTGCCGCAACTCATCGAGGATGGCGGTCCATCGCGGGCCATGTTTTTGAGCATTTCTCCGAGTGATTTTTTGATTTCAGTGTTTCGCGGCGGTAGCGATAGAGTGCAGTTTACCTACGCAGTGCTCAAACACCTTGTGATAGCGTTCCCTGAGTTCACAAGCATTGTCGCAGAAGTTGAGGCTGACAATCTGAGCTCTACAGATATGTTCGCGCGATTGTCTCTGATAGTGCATGCGATCCAACAGAAGGCATTCGTCCGTTCGAGTGGTAACGCTAGTTTAATTGCCCAATATCAGTGTAACTACCATGAGCTGCTTAATAGCCCCGCAGAGTGTTTGCAACATGCTGTAAGCGCTCTCGACCTTAGTTTCAAAACGAGCCAGCTGAATGAATCGATAAACAAAAATTTCAATAACCACTCCAAGGTTACAAAACGATCGTTCGATGTGTATGAGGCACGCAAAGTGGATCAGCAGGTTTGCGCTGTATACAACGATACCTTCTCTCGCAGCTTCGAATGGGCTGAGAAAAATCTTACCTCAAACAAATTTTGCTAACTATGTGTTCTAAGATAAAACTGGCTCCGCGAGAATGCTTAGAGGCGCTCCGTTGCGAATACCGTCGCAATTCTCGAGTGCAAATAAAAAATATTCTGAAAGTGGATAGCGCACAACGAATCTATCGTTCATTGAGCACGCAAACGCAATGGAATTTGGCTTGGAATCTTGATGGTCGGCATCAAGATATGGATTACACGGCAGTGCAAGAGTGGACTGAAGCCGAAAAAAGGAAACTTGATGATCTTATTTATAGGCAAGCGTCACACGGTTTTCAGTATCGATTTTCGGCAGTACCGATCTACGATATCTATCAGAATAATTTATTGCCTGGTCATTTTTTCAATTCCATTTACGAGTTTTTAAACAGCGAAGAACTACTCACTCTTGCTCGAACGGTTACCGGTTTTGAACAGATAAGATTTGCCGACGTACAGGCCACCAGATATTCCAAAGGGCATTTTTTGAACGAGCATGACGACCATGTGGTCGGTAAGAATCGTCTCGCCGCTTATGTTCTAAATCTTACGCCAAAATGGAAACCTGATTGGGGTGGTAGTTTGACTTTTCCCGACGAAAACGGGCACGCGGTTACATGGTTTCCAACATTCAATGCTATTAATATTTTTACCGTTCCGCAAAAGCACGCGGTGACTATTGTCAGTCCATTTGCGCCCGAAAGCCGATACTCACTGACAGGTTGGTTTCGATCGGCTTAGATTGTGAAATGATAGCCAATGCTGCAAAATCTAATCAAAATCATTCGATTTCAATCACTAAATTTAGCGTCAAAGGCACCAGTGTGATTAAATGAGATCGTAACTACCCCGTGTCTAAACAAGGAATGACGTTTTGAGCTATAACCCCACACTGCTATTACCCACCAACGATGCTGACTTCGAAACACTTTGTTGTCACATTGCTAGAGAAAAATACCAAGACAATGATGCACAAAAATACGGCCGCCGTGGGCAAAAACAATGGGGAGTAGATATAAAGGCTATCGATCGCCGTGTGCCTGGTGGCCAACCCTTGGTTATTCAATGTAAATTCAAAAAAGATAATGCTAAAAACCAGCTCGAGCAAATTAAAAAAGAGCTTATGAGTGAACTCAGCCAAGCACTCGACAGCCACCTTAGTTTCAACAAATTTATTTATGCGTATACGTGCGCAACTGACAATAATTTAGACGACTTTGCAGACCAACTCAGCCAAGAACATGGTGTTGAAGTGCTTATTTGGTCAATAGACGACATCATACAAGACATTGAATATTACCCTAGGCTAAACCGGCTTTATTCCAAAGGCACTAGTAAACTCGATGTAAGTGTGATCAATAAAGATTTTATTGATGACCTGCGCGTAGCTGAACAGACCGATATAGACGTGTTTAGATTTTACAGTGGTTATTCCGGCAATGATGAACAATGGCTTGGTATTCTAAATAACCTTGACGCCCCAAGACGCCAAGCGGCAGCCATAAAAGGCCAATGCGACATGCTTATGGCCCGAAAAACATTAGAAGCTCGTGTTGCGGCAGTTGTTTATGGAGGCGGTGGTTCGGGTAAGTCAACTCTGCTAAGGCGTTTGGCAATCGATAACGTGCTTGAGGGCAAGCCTTATGTCAATTGGTGGATTAAAGACATTGATGCTTTTCTTGAATTTGATGCTCACTGTATCACCGACACTAAAAATCAACAGCACATGGTGTTTGTCGAAGATTGGTATCGCACTGTAACGTCGGATCAAGGGCGGAGCCTGCTTGCTTGGTTAAAGCAGCAGAGCAACGTTTTAGTGTTGGTAGGTGATAGAACCAATACTGGAAAGTACCGCAATAGCCTTTACGACAATTATTGCCAACAATTACAAGCCTCTGACAATAACGAGATTGTATCTCATATCTTTTCTATAGAGGCGCTTGGACGGCATCAATCACTTAGGCCGATTATTGAAGAAGTAAAATCGCTTCCCAAATTGTTAGAAAAGGTTCCGATTTCAATGGTGTTGTTTGTTATAGCTTGGCAGTATCAGAACGAATCGATGGACGAAGCTTTTGGCATCAAGGAAGGTTTTGACAATGCGTTTAAAAAAATCATTTATGGCTTGTTAAAGACGTTGGAATCGAGTGAAAAATACAGAGGGCTCGGCAAAGCATTGCATCTGGCTGCAAGGATATATTCGTCACCCAATTCGAGCTATTTTGCTCTTCTAGAGAGTACGTTTATTAATATCGCAGATAGCCTGGGCAACAATGACAATCAATTAGCAAAGCGCATGGAGTATCAAAGCAACTACCCTAGCCAATTAGATTGCCTAGTTCATAAATCAACCATCATGACTTCATTGAACGTAGAAATTAACCGAATTCAATTTAACCATGATGTCATTGCCGAGCAGGGTATCGCCTTAATTGAAGATGATGATTTTGTTTTAGGGTCATTTGAACAGCATCAACTTCTAAGCAACTTAATCGAAAAAAAACAAGCTGATGGCGCATTGTGGTTATGGCAGCTTTGGGCTGCAAATGATAAACAAAATGTGTCTGAATTTGAGTTTGAGGCGTTATTAGAGATAACGAGTCTTGATGATGTGCTGCTGCACTCTTCTCGAGTTTTGATACACATCATAAAAACTCGGTTATCCGTTGAACATAAACACAGAATTTGTCGGCACTTATTGGCTCTACCTGAATTTTATAAACTGCACCCTGGGGCAATATCAACGGCCTTAAATTTGGTAAAAGACCAACCTGAAGGAATTATAGCGGCAAAGACGATTTTAGCGCTGACAGAGTTTTATAAATTATCTTTTGAAATAATATCTACCGCCTTAACCCTATTAAGAAATCAACCTGAAGGGGTTACTGCAGCAAAGACAATCCTGGCATTGCCTGAATTTTATCAATTGCCTAAAGAAATAATATCTACCGCCTTAAACCTGTTACAAAATCAACCCGAAGGCGTTTCTGCGGCAAAGAAAATAGTGGCTCTGCCTGAGTTCTATAGACTGCCTTTTGAAACAATATCAACCGCCTTAAAATTGTTAACAGACCATCCAGATGGGATCTCCGCTGCAAAGAAAATAGTGGCGCTGCCCGAATTCTATAAGCTCCCTGTTGAAACAATATCAACCGCCTTAAAACTGTTAACAGACTGCCCTGAAGGGATTGCTGCCGCAAAAGTGATATTACTGCTGCCCGAGTTTTATCTATTGCCAAATCAAATAATATCAACGGCTTTAAAACTGCTAACACACCACCCTGAGGGGATTGCTGCGGCAAAGGCGATATTAGCATTGCCTGAGTTTTATCTATTGCCGCACCAAACAATATCCAGCGCCCTAAAAATGTTAAAAGATACGCCCGAGGGTTGGCAGGCCTCTCGTGTCATCATTGATAGAGGCATAACAAAACAAACGTTTTTGCTGTTTGCGGCAATACGTTCACTTTGCCTATCCACTAATGATGCTGATATCAACTTGGTGGGCAATATCTACAGAGAAATATATCTAACTTATAAGAAGAAAAACAACCCAGGCGTCGCTCGACTTTGGAACGATCTATTTTGGCAGCCCTTGATGGGCATAAAGAAACATAAGCAGCGTGTATCTGCAACGATCGAGAACTATAAATTCGATAATAGTTACTTCGCAAAACTTAACCTATTCAAAATCCTCAAATGCTATACGGTAGATTACCCAAAGAAGAATCATCTTGCGATTAAGATGAATCGAGTTCAACAATCAATCGTGTTCTATAGTGTTAATGATATTAAGCATCAGATTGAGCAGAATGGTTCTCGCTTACTATTAGGGCATATCGATATTGCCATGCAAAATACACCCCAGAGCGACATTAAATATCAGCAAGCTAAAGAGGTCGCCGCTCTAGCCAAAACAAACTCGATACTAGAAAATCATCAACTACATGAAACAGTATTAGCAATATTGGCATCGAAATAATCGATGCTTTTATTGTTCACCAGCAAGCGCTTGAATGGCATGCACTGTCTTAGCACCTAATCGGCCGAGACCTTCAATGCCTCGTTAATTAACATCGGCAAGGTCTCGGTCATTACATCAGATGCGGGATGCATTTTCTCACCCAGTCGAACTACAACCATATTATGTTCAGGCACGTTAATAATAAATTGCCCCAAATGGCCATTGAAGGCGTAAAACGCGGGCGACTGAGCATCGCTTAACCAGGTTGATAAACCGTAGTAGGAGGTGCCTTCAGGTTTAACCATTTGCTCGATGAAGGCTTGCGGAATCAATTGCTGGCCGTTCCAATTGCCTTTGTTTAGCATCAATAAACCCAGTTTGGCGTAGTTGCGGGCGTTGGTGTTCAGGCAGCAGTAGGTTAATTCCATGCCTTGATTGTCGGTATGCCAGAGGGCGTCGTCGTTCATACCCATTGGCTGCCAGATTTTTTTGCTTAGATACTCACTTAGTGTCATTGCTGCGCCGGATTTTTGTAAGGCTCTTAATAGAAAGATACCGAGTAGTTCGGTTGAGGCGCTAGAGTATTCCCAGAAGCTGCCCGGTTCGGCTGAGAATTCTCTGCCTAGCGTAAAGTCACTAACGTCATCTCCATAGTAGAGCTGTACAGTTGGGCTGAAAGGAGTGTAATACTGTTCATCCCACTCGTAGCCCGAATTCATTAATGATAGCTGACGAACAGTGGCCGTTTTGCCGAGAGGGTCGTCTTCAAATTCGGGCAAAAAATCCACTATGGGTTGGTCTAGATCGCGCACGTAGCCTTCTTCAATGGCGATACCTAGTAGTAAGGTTGTAACAGTTTTTGCCATCGAGAATGAGTTTGTTTTGCTGCGATTGTCGTAGCCTGAAAAATACTCTTCAAACACGATCTGATCATCTTTGAGCACTAAGAAGGCCGCTGCGTTTAGGTCTTCGAGCTGCTGCTTAAAGTCGCTGGATAATTTCTTGTTGTTATAGCTTGGATGCGTAACTAACTCTTGGGGAGTGCTGGTGGCAATCACATTGGTCTTAAATTCAACGTGGTCGTTGATGTTAGCGGTGACCTCGCCAACCATGTAAGTACGCTGAAGAGTGGTAATGATGAAGCCGTAGCCGGTAGCGTAAAGAAGCGGCACGCTTGCTAGTATCAGAATTAGTAGACCGATGAGGAGTTTTTTTATTATTGTCATTTTCAAAGTGGAAGTTGGTGTTTATTAATCGGCTGGCGCAATACAAAACTGGTGTGTACACCACTCACGCCTTCTATTTTGGTGAGGCGTCTGAGCAGAAACTCTTCATAGTGTCGCATATCGCGGACCAACGCTTTGATAAGAAAGTCTGAGTCTTGACCAGTGACTAAATAGCATTCCATCACCTCGGGTAGATCGGCGGCATCACATTCGAATTTCTCGAATAGTTCGGCGGTATGTTTCTCCATTGTAACTGAGATCATAGCGGTTAGATTCAAACCTAGCTTTTCTCTATCGACCAGGGTGATGTGCCCCGTGATTATATCGGCATCTTCGAGCTGTTTGACCCTTCGGGCGCAGGGTGTTGGCGAAAGGTTTACTTTTTCAGCAAGCTCTAAGTTACTGATTCGCGCGTTTAACTGCAGCTCTTGGAGAATATGTTTGTCGATCTTATCTAATTTCACTGCATTGCCTTGTTTAATCACTAATATATGCAATATTTTTAGTTATAGTAGCTAATTGAGAGCTAAATAACCAATTGTTTGGTTAAAAAAACTAGTAGCGCGCGGTTATACTCTCTCTCAAAGTAACTTAGATATTGATCAACTAATGATACGTTTCGACCATTCAAAATACACCAAGATTGTTCCTCTTAATAAAGTTAATCGTCGCTGGCCGGATAAGGTGACAGAGGTATCTCCAGCATGGTGCAGTGTTGACCTACGCGATGGAAATCAAGCCTTGATTGAACCAATGACGCCCGAGCAAAAACTCGAAATGTTTGAGATGTTGGTTGCGGTAGGCTTTAAGCAGATTGAAGTTGGCTTTCCGGCGGCATCACAAACTGACTTTGACTTTGTGGTTAAGTTGATCGTTGAAGATCGTATTCCTGATGACGTCACTATTCAGGTGCTAACTCAAGCACGTAAGGAGCTGATTGATCGCACCTATGAGTCTTTGGTGGGTGCTAAGAAAGCCATCGTCCATGTTTATAACTCTACCTCTACCGTGCAGCGCGAGCAGGTATTTAAGCTGTCAAAAGATGCGATAAAAAAAATAGCGGTTGATGGTGCAACATGGGTAAAAGAAAACGCAGCGAAGCAGCCTGAGACCCAGTGGCAGTTCCAATATTCGCCAGAGAGTTTTACTGGCACTGAAATCGACTATGCAGTCGAAGTTTGCGATGCGGTTGCCGATGTTTGGCAGCCTAGCCCTGAGAACAAGATCATCCTTAATTTGCCCGCAACGGTCGAAGTGGCAACGCCTAATGTTTACGCTGATCAAATAGAATGGTTTTGCGACAATATTAAAAACCGCCAGTCGATTATCGTAAGCTTACATACTCATAATGACAGAGGCTGCGGTGTTGCCGCATCCGAGTTAGGCGTATTAGCCGGTGCAGATCGAGTCGAAGGCACTTTATTGGGTAATGGTGAGCGAACTGGCAATATGGACATCGTTACCATGGGGATGAATCTCTACAGTGCTGGTGTTGACCCTCAATTAGATTTCTCGCGTATGGACCTAATCATCAATGTGGTCGAAAAATGCACGCAGATGAAAGTTCACCCACGGCACCCTTATGCTGGCGAATTAGTGTTCGCGGCGTTTTCAGGTAGCCATCAAGATGCGATTAATAAGTGCTTGGCTATCTACCAAGAGGGCAGTACCTGGGAAGTGGCCTACCTACCTATAGACCCACGAGATTTAGGCCGCAACTACCAAGAAGTGATTCGCATTAATTCGCAATCAGGCAAGGGCGGTGTTGCTTATGTATTGGAGCACGAGCACGGGATTAAAATGCCTCGTTGGTTGCAGGTTGATTTCAGCCCAGTAGTGCAAAGGGAAGCTGAACTGACCGAGGCTGAGGTGAGTGGCGAACAAATAGCCGACATATTTGAGCGCACCTATTTAAAGCCCGATGCCTCGATGCGTATGAAGAGTTACCAAGTCAGTCGCCAAGACGGACAAGATTCAATGGATGCTGTGATTGTCGATGGTGACACCGAGGCCTTGATTCACGGTGAGGGTCGAGGCGTGCTCGAAGCCTTTATCTCAGCGTTGAGCAAACATATCGGTAAAGACTTAGTGATTATTGAATACAACGAACACACCCTTGGTCACGACGATGCCTCTGATGCGATAGCCTATGTACAGTTGAGCATTAATTCGCAACGAGTTTGCGGTGCTGGGCGCAGCCAAGATATTTTAGGCGCAACCTTGGGCGCAATACTGAACGCCGTTGCTCGCGTTTAAATCACATAAGTCATTACTTCAGTGTGCATCTGTTAAGCTTACTGTCTTTAGGCATTAACACTCAAACCGGCATGCGATTATGACTCAATGCGCCTTCTAAAATGGCTGTATGGCCAGCCTTATTTATTGTTGATTTTGGCCACACTGTTTTGGGGCGGCAATGCCATAGCCGGTAAGCTGGCAGTTGGGCATATATCGCCATTTCTTCTGACCTCCTTGCGTTGGCTGGTGGCGAGTATCGTGCTAGTGCCGTTTGCGTCGCGCTACCTGCGCGATGACTGGGTTCTATTGCGCAGTCGCTTAATGTTTCTCTTTGCTTTAGGGGCGCTTGGCTTTGCTGTATTTAATAATTTGATGTATAGCGCCTTGCAGACCACTACCGCGATGAACGCAGCGATTATTCAAGCAGCGCTTCCGGCATCAATATTTATGCTCAACTTTGTCTTGTTTCGGCTAAAAGTAACTAAGTACCAGTTGTTGGGTTTTCCAATTGCGGTGCTCGGGGTGGTGGCGATAGTCGCTCAAGGGCAATGGCGAGTATTGCTTGAGTTGAGCTTTGTCTTGGGCGACGTATTGATGCTGTTGGCTATCACCTGTTACGGCGTTTATTCAGTCATGCTTAATAAAAAACCAGCGGTACATTGGTTGAGCTTAATCACTGTGTTGTCAATCTCAGCGCTGGTGGTTTCGCTGCCGTTTACTGTTTTTGAGTCGTTAAGCGACAATCTGATTCTGCCCGACCAAACGGGTTTTCTGGTGGTGCTATACACGGCTCTTTGTGCTTCATTGTTGGCACAGGTGTTTTGGATTAGAGGGATCGATTTGATTGGTTCCAACGCCGCAAGCCTGTTCATCAACCTTGTACCGGTTTCCGGCACTTTTTTGGCGATTATTCTGCTCGATGAAACCCTTCATTGGTTTCATGTGCTAGGCTTGGCTTTTATCGTCGGCGGTATTCTGCTGGCGCAAAAAGCGGTAACTAAACTAGACTAAGCGGGTGGTGTTTGTCACCGGTTTCTTGGTCATGCCCGAAACGTTTGCCTATTTATTAATAAGCTTAGTCATTGTCGATTATTTTTGATCAGCGTAGTTTAAGTTATAAGCCCTGACTATATAGTCCAGATAAAAATAGTCCAGATAAAACCAAATTCAGTGAGTCGCATTATGAGAAGTTTTACCGAAGAACAAATGATGTTTCGCGAGGCCTATCGCAAATTTATCGAACAAGAAATAAAGCCGAATATGGCAGACTGGCGCAAAGCCGGTATCGTAGACCGGTCGGCGTTTAAAAAAGCCGGTGATCTAGGCTTCTTAATGACTTGGCCCGATGAGAAATACGGAGGAATGGGTGATTCCGATTTTCGTTACGAGCAAATAATTATCGAAGAGACCTGTCGTGCCGGCTGTGGAGACTGGTTTAATAGCCTGCATAGCCGATTGGTTGGTCGCTATTTCGACTCGTTTGGAACCGAAGAGCAGTGCCAGCGATTCTTACCCGGCTGTGTGTCCGGTGACTCGATCTTGGCGATTGCCATGACTGAACCTGATTTTGGTAGTGACCTTTCAGGTATGCGATCAAGCGTTCGAGACGAAGGCGATCACCTAGTATTAAACGGCTCTAAAACCTATATATCAAACGGCATTAACGCGGACATAATCCTAGTTGCAGCACGCCAAGAAGGGGTGGACCAATCTCATGCTTTGACTATCGTGATTGTAGAAGCCGGTATGGAAGGCTTTGAACGTGGTCGTAATTTAGAAAAAATGGGTTTGAAAGCGCAAGATACCGCAGAGCTATTTTTCGACAATGTCAAAATTCCGAAAGCCAATGTCTTGGGTCAAGAAGGTAAGGGCTTTTATCACTTAATGCACGGCTTGGCCGAAGAGCGCTTACTCGGCGCGGTAGGCTACATCGCTGAAGCACGACATGCCTTCGATATTACTCGAGAATTCGTGATGCAACGCAAAATGTTTGGTAAGAAGTTATCAGACATGCAGAACACACAATTCAAAATGGCCGAAATGGACACCGAGATAGACATGGCTCAAAAGTACGTGGATTACTGCGTTGAGCTCATAAACAACAACAAGCTAACCGCTATCGAAGGCGCGAAAGCAAAGTTACAAACTAGTGAAATCCAAGGCCGAATGGTCGACTTAGGTGTGCAACTCCACGGCGGAGCTGGTTTCATGGCGGAATATGAAATAAGTCGCATGTATTCTGACGCACGTATCAGTCGAATTTATGCAGGTTCGTCAGAAATCATGAAGCTAATTATTGGCCGAGATATTTTCTCTGACAATTATAAGAGCATGCTTGATTAAACCCGACTGATCGAGGCTAGAGGCTAGTTGCATTTTTTAAGCTGCGGGCGAATAATGGTGACATAAGGAGGGTTGCCATTATGCAGCTCAGCACTGAATCAATAGAGGTAGACGAATGCACGTAGAACAATTGACTAGCCAAGTATCTGTTTCAGGTCAAATCACAGTTGAAGATGTAAAAGATTTTGTAGATCAAGGGGTTGAGTTGCTGGTATGTAACCGACCCGACGGCGAGGATGAAGGCCAAACTGAGTATCATCTAATAGAAGCTGAAGCTAAACGTTTGGGCTTGCCGTTTAAATTATTAGCGTTTTCGTCCTACCAGATTAAACCAGAAAATAGAGACGAATTTATTAACCTAATAGAAAGTCGCAAGCGTATTCACTGCTACTGCCGTTCAGGTGCCAGATCCAAAAGACTGTGGCGCGAAGCCAACTTTATTGTTGGAGGCGAAGCCGAATATGATGCTAAGTGTGGTGAGAAGAATAAAGCGTAAAATTGCTCGCATAGTGGCACCACAAGGTTTGAATTAATGGTTACATGTTACCGCTTAACTTTGTCAGGTATGCACGCCGTTTGTACCGCAAGTAGTCTGGACAGACGCCTTTGATATTACTGGGGCTTCTAGACATGACATACATTATTTGAATGGTGTTAAAGAACAATCTTCGAACTGCTTTTTGATTGGCACTCGAGGTTACTTACGATTTGGCACAACGACGGTCAGTATCAAAAAGTAGCCTAATCAGGCTGTTGTCGATGATTGTAATGCGCCATGGTAAGCCACTAACCCAAGCCTACACTAGGCTCTGGGGGGTTGAAGACAGTTATCAGCTTAGCAAGCCAGGCGTTGACGTTCACCGGCTCGATATGTTCTCCAAAAACTGTTCAAACTTAGTCTCGAGCAACACAAAGACAAAGTGGCTGTGTTTTCTCTGCTTGATCAGAGGCTCCTTAAGGTAGGCAGATATGTAGAAGATTCACAAAAATAGTGAAAGGGTTGCCGTCTTTAACAAGCTACTAGCGTAAACGTTTTTCTATTGAACATAATAGAGTTACTTCTCGAGTTTTTCTTTGATATAGTTCAGCTGGGTAAAAATCTAAGCTCATTTCAATGAGCGCTAGGGGCAGATATGGATGTTAAAACACTCTCAAAAATTAGATATTCAGGGTTGCTGCTTATATTTCTAGCCGGCGCTATTTTAGGTTTATCAACTTATTATTACCGTTCTTTTGAAACCAATCCTGTCTCGTTATGGCACGGTGCCAATATGGGCGCGCGCTCATTATTTTTTGATTCTGAACAGAGTGTCTTGCCTATCGATAGCAAGCTTATGGCGCGGGTAAGCGAAAAGCTGGAGAAAGGTGAATTTACTTATTCTATTTCAACAAACTCAGATATTTCCCAAGTCACCAAAACAGATTTTCAAATTAAAAACCAAATCGCGACCAATCAAGTTAGAGATTCGAGGTTAAAAAAAGACCTAGAGCGATTGGAGCAAGTTAATCAGCAGCTGCTCAACTCTAAGTCAACGCTCGACGCCCTCAATCAGGACTATTCAAATGTGGAGGCCTATAAGCAAGCTGAAGTGGCTAGACGAGCCGATATCCAAGAGGCATTAGACAATGATATCAAGGTGCCAAGTCAAGAGGATGCGCAGGCGTTAATATCCAATCGAGGGCAACCTCGTCAGAATGTCCGAAGCATCCCTCAGACAGTCTTAGATAATGTCGAAAAAACAACCGGTATTTCTTCCGAAGAAATCGACAAATTAATGAATCAATAACCGTTTTAGTGGAGAACTTATTATGAAGAAAGCGATTTATGCTGGTATTTTAATGCTAGGAGTTACCTTGTCATCAGCAAGCCTAGCCCAAATGAGTATGGAGCTAGAAGAGGCTTGCTTCATGGATGTTGAATTAACTGATTATCTTGTACAGCTTATTGAGAATGGGTCCTCAAATATTAATGTCGTCGATGATCACGGGGCTTCTCAAATTATGAGTATTTTGAACGCTGAAGAAAATGCAGGCCTAGCAATAGCTGAGAAAGTAAGAGTGGTTTTGGTTGCTTGCTCTGAAGGGCGAATTTTGCAAACTAAAAATGCCCGAATCATAGATTCACAATAGATTTAGATAATTTGGTTATCAACGGAGACGTAATGAATAAGATAAAAGTAACACTGATTTTTGGCTGGTTGGTCTTTTTACAGCCTATTGCTGCTAATGCGGCGCCCAACGTATGGACAGATTGGTACCCGGTCAGTCAAGTCTACACATATTCTGACGGATCGTTTTTTATTAGCCTGAATCCAACTTCAGCTCACCCTAACCCCGCGGGCTGTGTGTCTAGCTCATGGCTTAGAGTTATGCCAGATCAACTTAACGCTGATCAAATGTATCAAATGGCACTAACGGCTCAAGCCGCTGGATTAAAAATTAATGCTGATGTATCCGGCACGTCATGCTCAGGAAGTTATTTAAAGCCGATACATTTGAGATCACGTCAATAGAAGAGTTGATTAGCGATGAGTTTCATAGAATTAGAAAGAGTAGGACTAGGGCGATGGGGCCATATTGCGGTGGTCATGATGCTATTGGGTAGTGACGTTTTGTTTGCGGCAGAAGTTGAACCGATGCGAGATAAAGCATGTCCGGACAAATGGTCTTTCACGGACAAAGCCATACCTGTGATAGGGGGCACATCCAATCCATGGGGTGAGGACACAGATGATAAAGCAATAGCTAAAACACATCTTTCGGTAGCGAGCCCCGTGATCACGGTGGATGCTGTGCCGGTAACTAATGATGATCTAGTAAATGACTTACTAACGGTTGCGAGTGAGTGTTTGGTTTATCGGAATATGTTGGTAAATGGAGATAATTATTATCCGCCATCTCCGCCAATTGAAAGAAATGTTGTAACAGGCTTTATACCGGCATCGGTGTTTTAAAGTTCTAATCAGATTAGAAATTCGCTCAATCGTCATACTTGTGCGTTGAAATAAAAATGAGGATGCTATGACCCAGATTTCGAATCAACGAATTTCTATTGCCCTAAAAGCGGCTTTCATCGGCTGTTTGTCTTTCTTTTTACAGACCTCATATGCGGCTGATGAACTTGTTGGCTCCGATGGAGGTTCAATCTCTGTCGGCAATTCGGGCCAAGCGGTTTGGAGTATGCCGATTGAAGTACCTAGTGGCATCAACGGGGTAGCACCGAATCTAACTCTGAGTGTCTCAACGAGCGGTGGTAACGGTAGCTTGGGTGTGGGTGGAGGCTTGTCTGGCCTCTCGTCGATTAGCCGGTGCGGCAGAACGATATATCAAGATGGTTATTTTCAAGCACCCCAATATAAAATCTCAGACGCCTATTGTCTGGATGGCGCACGTCTTGTATTAGAAAGCGGCATTTACGGTGCTTCCGGCAGCGTGTATCGCACTGAGATAGAAACATTTCAGCGTATCAAGGCACACGGTGCCGTTGCTGGAAAAGGCCCTGCATATTTTGAAGTGACCAATCGAGCGGGCGCGACCATGATTTATGGCCAAAGCGCAGGTACAGCAGATATTGATACTGTAAGCCAAGCCGTCGCTGTCTGGAAAATTGATCAATTGATTGATTCTAACTCTAATACATTGCATTACCACTATAGTGATGTAAGCGGCAATGGTGAAGTGCAACTCACTGCGGTGACTTACGGTGGTAATACATCTCAAGGCGTAGCTGAAAACTTGTCAGTTGAATTGGAGTATGAAGATCGCCCAGATACATCAACCACGTGGAGCCGTGGCCAGCAATACAGTCAAACCAAACGTATCTCTCGGATTAAAACCAAGGTGGGTACAACGGTTGTCGCGGACTATAAGCTCAGCTATGAACAGGGAGCGATTACTGGCGCATCCAGACTCGCTTCGTTGCAGCAATGCGCGGGCAATGGTGATTGCTATCGGCCCTCATTTTTTGAATACGCAGCCGAGACGCAAGGCGATTGGGCACTGTCTACTCTGAGTTTACCGACACCACTACAAACCAATGAAGGCCAGCCCTTAGGTACACTCACTGATATTAACAATGATGGTAAGTCAGACTGGGTGAGCGCCAGCACTAGCGCGGCTGGAATAGTGAGCCTTACAACCTACTTAGGCAGTATTTCGGGTTGGCAGCCAAGCGATAGTTTTAAATTACCCGATGTGCTTTTTGATTACAGTCAGAATACTGATGGATTTGCTAAAGGGGTGTTACTAGACGTGAATGGCGACGGTTGGCCAGACTACGTGCAAGCCTATAAAACCAGCGCAGGAGAAATTTTACAGACATGGCGCAATTCGGGCACCAGCTTTGTGCGTGATGCTTCTCTTGATTTACCCGTCGCCTTGATATCGCTAGAAGACGATGGCACGGTAACATCCTTAGCTGACTTTGCCGATTTAAACGCCGATGGTTTGCTAGATATTATTCAGGCTGTGGTGACATCCAGCAACACCCTTCAAACCACATGGATTCAAAGTACGGTGTTTGATGACGCAAGTAATAGCAATACCCACAGTTGGAATCAAGACCCGAGTTATACGGCTCCGTCGATTGGTACTGACTATACTCAAGCAAATAAAGGACGGGTATTTGCGATTTTACAGGATGTAAATGCCGATGGATTAAGTGATTGGGTGCAGTCTTATAAAGTCAATGGTTCCACTAATAATGCTACCTGGCTAAATACTGGTCAAGGTTTTGAGAGCACCGCAAGTAATCAGTTTAGTTTGCCCCAATCAGTAGCCTTGTTTAATTATGATCTGACGGATGATGGCGTAGCTGAATACACCATTACTGACCTCAATGGCGATGGTTTGCCGGATTTGAGCAAAGCCATTACGTATAATGGTAGTAGCTCGTTCGATTCATGGATTCATACTGGCCTAACATGGCAACAAGACACTATTTACAATTTACCTGCCAGTACGATGTTGGTGGCTGCAAATGGCAATGTAGCATCGGTTGGCGGCTTGCTTGACCTTAATAGCGATGGCCTGCCAGATTTCGTGCGCAGTTACAAAAACGCAACCACCACGGTTGAAGGCTTTTGGCTTTTTGATAAAGTCACCAAAGAATGGGTTTTGACCAGCGGTTATGATCTGCCCTTTATCAATAACCGTATTCAAAGTGATGGCACCAGCATTGGCGTGGCCGAGGTCGCAGATATTAACCATGATGGTTTCCCTGAATTACTCAACGCCTTATCGGGTGATGTCTACCAGACGCTACAAATAACTGATTACCCCGGTACTTTAGTCCGCACCATCAATTCCTTGGGCGCGGCGACTGAACTTAACTATGGCGTGAGCACCGATTCAAATATTTATGAATTAGCCGAGCAAACACCGTATCCAAACATAGCCTATAACGCCCCAGTTCGAGTAGTGAAAACCATCTCCGCGTCTAACGGCATTGGCGGCATGATTTCAGCGCATCACGTCTACGGTAAGGCTAAAACTAATCTATTAGGCCAAGGTGGCTTAGGCTATCAATACCATGCGCTCAAAGATGGTAATAGCGGTGTTGAAATCGTCACTACGTTTCACCAAACCTATCCATATGCAGGCCGCATTAAAGCGTCCTCCAAGTTCTTAAATGACACTTTATTCAGTGTGTCGAGCTCGGAAATGGAATTGATTGATATCAGCATCAATGGCCTCACCACCCAATACCCGCATCCGAATAGCTCGGTAGCCAAAACCTATGACCTAAGCGGCACTTTACTTAAAATAAGCCGCTCTACATCACAAGTAGATGGCTATGGTAATGCCACAATAAGCACTGAAGAAGTGTTTGATGCCGACGACAATCTTGTAAAGCGCAGTACCAAAACGGTGGACTATAAAACACCGGATTTAGCGCGCTGGTTATTTGGCCTGCCGGAAAAATCCACGCAAAGCTTGTTTGATGTGGCGAGTAATCAAACCTACGACAATGAAGCCGTGGCGACATTCGCTGCTGACGGCAAGCCGCTCACCGAAACACTTGAACCCAACTCAAGTCAGTGGGTGAAAAAGTCCTATGCTTATGATGGCTTCGGAAACCGAATAAGTAGTTCTGTGAACGCCGCTGATATTAGCGATACGCGAACCAATACCACAACCTTTACTAATAATGGCCGTTTTCCGCTCACGGTCAGTAATACCTT
>Ga0316189_10002290_pt1 | contig 18900 bp, 17 predicted proteins | sample LowCovwburrow_MG_FD_204930 | JGI IMG/M metagenome (GOLD analysis project Ga0316189, IMG submission 204930) | Coastal sediment microbial communities from Maine, United States - Lowes Cove worm burrow | ecosystem: Environmental > Aquatic > Marine > Coastal > Sediment | place: USA: Maine...
TGTCGCATTCACGTCCTCCGTGGGTTTTCGGGTAAACGACCGTCTGTCCATAGGTGGCGGTGTTTCGGTTATCTACACCACTCTGGAGCAAAACATCGCCCTGCGTCAGCCGGGTCGGCCCGATGGCAAGGTCAAGATCAAGGACATGAGTGACGTTGGCCTGCAGGCCTTGCTTGGGCTGACCTATGCGCTTACGGATCGGGCGCTGCTGGGCCTGGTGTATCGCAGCCAGACCAATACCGAGCTTTCCGGTCATCTCAAGTTCGACAAGACGCCGTTGAGCGCACTCGGAACCCGGTCCCTGGACATCGACTGGACCAACCCTCAATGGGCCGAGCTTGGGCTGCGCTATGCGCTGACCGACGCCACCAAGCTGTTCTTCAATGCGGGTTGGCAGCAGTGGTCTAAATTCAGCGAGAACTCAATGAAGTTCCAGAACGGGGCGGTGGTGAAATCGGACCGCAACTGGGATGACACCTGGCATGCCGGAGTGGCGGCCGCGCATCAGCGGGGCAACAGTACCTGGTCGCTCGGGGTGTCCTACGACAGCTCACCGGTCAAGGACCGGGACCGCACTTTTGACTTCCCTGTCGACGAAACCTGGAAGCTGTCGGCTTCCTACTCGGTTGAACGCAAAGACGGATTGAATTTCTCGCTGGGTTCATCACTGTTGATGGTGGGGGACGCGTCCATCGATCAGACCGTCCAGGGCGTTCGGGTGAGCGGCGACTACAAATCGAACCTGCTTTGGCTGGTCGGAGGGAGCCTGCGCTACGATTTCTAGCCTGTGACTTTCGCTACCCGGCGAAAGCCGCGCCCTTGTCAGTGCAGCCAGTCGGTCAGGCTGATGCCGACCCCGATGGTGGTGTTTTGCTTATTGTAGTCGATCAGGCTTTCACCGTAGCCGTTGAACACCTGCAGATAACCACGAAAGTGATCGTAGTGCGGGATCGGAAACGACCAGGACAGCTGGGTCGTGCCCTTGCTGAAGCCTGATTCAAGATAGTTGCGGAACTGAGCCGTGATGTCGTGACCCTTGATGGCGTATGACCAGCCGATTTCGCCGAATCCCATGTAGTCGTTGATATCCGGATTGTCGTCGTCGCTGTCGTCTTCCGGTATTCGGTACCAGGGTTTTACCCAGGCTATCTGGTTTTCTCTCTCGAAAATGAATTGCGCATACACGCGGTTCCAGCTACGGGATAGGTCACCGCCTCGCCCGTTGGATTGATGGACAAAGCCTGCCTGGTTGGCCACGTTGCGCCAACCCAGTATCTTGTAGTCATTCAGAAAACTGATCCACGCCTCGGGTTCGTGGTTGGTCTCGCGGAACGGCGCCGAATCGTTGTTGTAGACCTGCCAGAAGGACTTATTGGTGTAAGCCGCCAAGATGGTTGCCCGGCCGTCGAACAGGCCCACCGCGAGGGGAAATTTCAAGCTAACCTGAAATTGCGCTTCGGTGTTGTCGATGTTTATTTTCCTGTCGTATTGCTGCTCGAAAGGTTCGGGGTAGACGTTCTTGCTGTAGGCGGCGAACAGAAGATAGTTCGGTTTGTGGGCAGTGATACCAAACGGGTTGTCGCGAATCGCCAGTTCAGACCCGTATCGGCGTTCCAGGGCCGTGGGCGCCACCTCGGGCTGTTCGCCGTCGGTGACAGTACCCGGACGAACCATGGTATCCCGTTCGGCAAACGCTTCCCGTCCCAGAGGTCCCGCCTGCTCGGCCAGGGTCTCGGCGCATTCCTGACGCAGGGTGCTGATGGTGGTGTGGCCCGGCGCCAGTGCCAACTGCTGCATCAGGCAGGTTTGCATCTCAGTGCTGGTCTGGGCCTGCGCCGGGGTTGCGCCCAGGGGGAGTGTGATCAGGGCGGCAAGTGCCGTCAAAAACCATGATGATCGTTTGCGAATCGTACCTGCGGCGCGGGTCGGCTGCATCGGGCCTGGCGTATGGGCGCTGGTCATGTGTATTTGCTCGTCGATGTCGGTGCGAAAAGTCCCGTGCGCTGCCCTGTTGCTTCGATCGAGCCGCTAAGATGCGGCGCATCATAAACCATCACACGGGCGTGCGGAAGGCCGAAGCGGCCGGGTTACATCAGATCCAGCGCGTGGCGTTTCAGATCATCCAGACTGATCTGTTCCAGGGCGGCGCTGTGGGTGGCGGTCAGGCGCACCGGCGGCGCCACACCGGCTTCGAGCGCTTCGCGCCAGCGACCCGCGCACAAACACCAGCAGTCGCCGGATTTCAGGCCCGGAAAGCCGTACTCCGGCACCGGTGTCATCAGATCGTTGCCGCGGTCGCGGCTGAACGTGAGAAACGCCGGCGACACCGAGGCGCAGACCACATGGCGGCCCAAGTCATCCGGCCCAGTCCGACATTGCCCGTCCCGATAAAAGCCCGTCGCAGGGGATGCGCAGCAGGGTTGAAGAGGTTCCCCAAGTACGTTCAGGTCTGACATGGTGATGGATTCCTCCAAGTGGCAATCATGTACTGGAAATGTTCTCACGATCAGCCAGGCAGCTGGCGAGGACGCATCACCCGCAGCAACTGCCCGCTTCCCCGAACCAGCGGTGCCTCCGGAGGATCGAACCGGATATGGGCCACCGTGCCGGTAGGCACCGCCTTGCCACCCTCGTCCGCCGGTACTTCGGCGCCGGTCAATTCCCGTATCAGCAGTTCCGTACCCGGGTTGTGCCCCACCATCAGGACGGTCCGCGCGGCCGTATCGGTTTCGCCAAGCACCGTTAGGAGTTCGCCCGGCGGCGCTTCGTAGATGCGGGGCTCCCACACAATCCTGTCGGGTTCAAGGCCCCATTCGGCACACACCCGCAACACCGTTTGCCGGGTCCGTTCCGCGGGCGAGCATAGAATGATATCCGGGCGGGGCAGTGCGCTCCGCATCCAGCGCGCCATGTCGCTGGCATTGCGAAGACCGCGCTCGTTCAGGGGGCGGTCGAAGTCGGTGCGTGCGCCTGAGTGCCAGTCCGATTTGGCATGTCGCATCAGTAACAGATCCTGCATCTGGCAATGCTCGGTTTGATAGATCCGGTTCAGAGTGGGCGCAAGCGCACGCCGAGTCAGTGCTTATGATAGACCAGCTCGGCCTGGTCCGTGGTGATGGTGGTGCCCTTGTCCCCGCGCACAATGGCTGCCAGATCGGCCAATGCCCCGATCGCCGCCGCCTTGCCCGTAGCCTCCGAGAAGGCACAGGCCGCCTCGACCTTGGGGCCCATGGAGCCGGCCGGAAAATCAAATGCGCGCATCTGCGCGGGCGAGGCGCGCTGGATGCCTTTTTGCCCCGGTTTGCCCCAGTCCACATAGACCGCGTCGGTATCGGTCAGCATCACGAACAGGTCCGATTCCAGTTCCCGGGCCAGGAGCTCGGTGGCCAGGTCCTTGTCGATCACTGCCTCGATCCCCAGCAGCGTCCGTTCCTGGTCGGGCGCATACATGGTGGGGATGCCACCGCCGCCGGTTGCGATTACCACCGTGCCTTTCTCGAGCAGCCATTTCATGGGCCGGATCTCGAAGATGCGTTTGGGCAGAGGGGAGGGGACGACCCGGCGCCAGTACTCGCCGTCCTGCTTGAACTGCCAGCCCTTGCTTTCGCGCAGGCTGTCCGCCTCCTCGATCTTGTACACCGGACCGATGAACTTAGTGGGGTTGCCGAAGGCCGGATCGTCGGGGTCAACCTCAACCATGGTTAGCAGGGTGGCGAACGGAACCTCCACCGGCAGGAGATTGCCCAGCTCCTGCTCGATCAGGTACCCGATCATGCCTTCTGTCTGGGCGCCGAGAACGTCCAGGGGATAGGTTTCTACATCCCGGTAGGCTGCGCCCTGGAGCGCCAGCAGGCCGACCTGGGGCCCGTTGCCGTGGGATATGACCAACTCGTTCCCGCGTGCGATGGGCGCCAGCGCCTCCGCAGCTGTTCTGACGTTTGCGCGCTGGTTCTCGGCGGTCATGGGCTGACCGCGCCGCAACAGGGCATTGCCACCCAATGCAACGACCACTCTCATATCCTCATCTCCCTTCGCAGCACCGGATGAGTCGTCCCGGTGCTGCCGATTTGCGGTGTTCGGGATCCCCTACATGCCCATGGTGGCGACCAGAATCGCCTTGATGCTGTGCATGCGATTCTCGGCCTGCTCGAACTGGAGGGCGGCCGGCGATTCGAACACCTCGTCGGAGACCTCCATTTCCTCAATGCCGAATTTCTCGAACATATCCTGGCCGACCTTGGTCCCACGATCGTGGAATGCCGGCAGGCAGTGCATGAATTTTGTCTGTGGATTGCCGGTCGCCTGCATCAGCGCCGTGTTCACCTGATAAGGGGAAAGCATCTTGATGCGCTGCTCCCAGACCTCCGCCGGCTCGCCCATGGAGACCCAGACGTCGGTGTGGATAAAGTCACAGTTGCGGACCCCTTCCTCGGCATCGTCGGTGACCGTGAGGCGGGCGCCATAGGTGCTTTCCAGTTCCCGGGCCTTAGCAACCATGTTTTCGTCCGGCCACAATTCCTTGGGCGCCACCAGGCGCACGTCCATACCCATCAGACAGCCCGCGATCATCAATGAGTGGCCCATGTTGTTGCGGGCATCGCCGACGAAGGCGTACGAGATATTCGCCAAGGGTTTGTCGCTGTGCTCGCGCATGGTCATGATGTCGGCGGCCATTTGTGTGGGGTGGTATTCGTCGGTGAGACCGTTGAACACCGGCACGCCGGAATACGCCGCCAGTTGCTCCACAGCCTCCTGGGAAAATCCACGGTACTCGATGGCGTCGTACATCCGGCCCAACACCCGCGCCGTGTCCTTCATGGACTCCTTGTGCCCGATCTGTGATCCGGTGGGGTCCAGGTAGGTGATATTGGCGCCCTGGTCATAGGCAGCGACCTCGAAGGCACAGCGTGTGCGTGTCGATGTCTTTTCGAAGATCAAACAAATGTTCTTGCCCTTGAGATGCTGCTGCTCTGTGCCGGCGTACTTGGCGCGTTTCAGATCACGACCCAGGTCCAGCAGGAAGCGCATCTCCCGTTGGGTGAAATCGAGCAGCTTGAGGTAGCTGCGGCCGCGCAGGTTGAATGGCATATTCGCGTTCCTCCGGTGCTGAAATGGGTGCGTTTTAGTGCTTACGAGTCGACGAACCCAGTCGGGTGAAGAATGTGTTTTGAGCGATCAGTAGACTGGATCGCGTTGCAGCGGGCAGGTCATACAGTGCCCCCCGCCACGGCCACGGCCCAGCTCCGCGCCGCTGATGGTGATGACCTCCACGCCCGCTTTGCGCATCAGCGTGTTGGTGTGGGTGTTACGGGCGTAGCCGACCACGACGCCCGGCTCCAGGGCAACCACGTTGTTGCCGTCGTCCCACTGTTCGCGCTCGGCCTGGTAGGCGTTGCCGCCGGTTCCGATCACCAGCAGATCGGAAAGGCCCAGCGCGTCCTTGATCACCTCGAGCATGTGGCCCTTTTCGGTGCGCACGTCGAAGCCGCCCTCGTCGTCCGTGGGATAGGCTGAGTAGCACCGGATCTCGTCCACCACCTCATGGAATACGGTGCACTTGTCCACATCCAGAAATGAAAACACCGTATCCAAGTGCATCGCCGCGCGGCTTTTGGGCATCTGGCAGGCGATAACGCGGGTTGCGCCCTGATGCTTGAACAGCTGTTGGGCAACCTGAACCACCGCCTGCGAAGTGGTGCGCTCGCCCATGCCGATCAGCACAATACCCTTGCCGATCGGCATGACGTCGCCGCCTTCGATGGAGGCCATTCCGAAATCCTCGTCCGAGTCCCCCCACCAGAAATGGAAATCCTCGTCCTTGAACATGGGGTGGAACTTGTACACCGCACGCTGCAGCAGGGTCTCGGGCTTGCGGGCCGGCCAGAACATCGGGTTGCAGGTGACGCCGTTGTAGATCCAGCACGACGGATCCCGCTGGAACAGGCTGTTGGGTATCGGCGGCACCAGAAACTCGGTGGCCCCAAAGGCCTCCCCCAGGGTGGTGCGCATCTCGCCTTCCGGAAGATCGGAAATGGCGACACCGCCGAGCAGATGACGCGCCAGCTTGCGGTTGTCCATCTCATCCAGCCAGGGGCGCATGAACTCGGCGGTGCGCAGCCCAACGTAGTTGGGTGTCACCCGCCGGTCCAGGATGAAACCCCGTGCCTCGCCGTTCTGAAGGGTCTCGGTCAGCAAATCCTGGAGGTCGAACACCTCAATATCGCGGGCGTGCATTTTGAGCACGAAATCCTGATGGTCCACGCGGGCCTGATGGACCCACATGACATCATCGAACAGCAGATCTTCACAGTTGCGCGGTGTCAGCCGCTCGTGCGCCAGATTGGGCCGACACACCATGACCTTGCGCAGCTTGCCCACTTCAGAGTAAACGCCAAAATTCGACACGAATGTCTCCTCCTTATCTATGTGGCGCCGGACGGTTTGGCCGCTGAACCGTGCCGCCGGATGGCCCCGACAAACACAGGAAGCTCTGCGCTCGATCACAGCTGTCCTGCCAGACGTCCCTGCCCCGATCTGCGCGCATCGTTCAGGTCAACAGCGCACCGATGCTGAGCACCGCAGCGATCATGAGCGCCAGAACCAGCAACAGCGGCCAGACGAAGGCCAGCCACTTGTTGTAGGGCACGCGTCCCAGGGCCAGGCCACCCATCACCACGGCAAAGGTCGGGTTGAACAGATTCACCCAGCCGCTGGCGCTCTGGTAGGCCGTCACCACCAGATCGCGCGACACGCCCGAGAAGTCGGCCAGCGGTGCCATGATGGGCATGGTCAACACGGCGAGTCCGCTGGAGGACGGTACAAAGAACGAAAGCATGATTTCGAGCCCGAACATGGTGTTGATGAATCCCACTTCGGACAGCCCGCTGACCGCGCCCTCGGCCATGAACAGAATGGTATCGGTGATCTTGCCGTTGTCCATGATCACCACAATGCCGCGGGCCAGGCCGATCACCAGGGCAACGCCCAGCAGATCCCGGGCGCCGTCCACGAATGCGGTGGTGAAGGCTTCCTCGCCCATCCACTCTATAACGCCTACCAGTATGGAGGCGGCGAGAAACAAAGCCGACATCTCGGCCATCCACCAACCCTGGGAGGACACCCCCCAGATCATCACGACGAACGTCAGCGCGAACACGGTCAGGATGATTTTGCGTTTGGTGGTGAACTCAATCACATCCTGCTGATCCCGCCCTTTCAGAAAATGCGCCTCGTTTTCGGCCTTGAGATCGGCCACCATCGAGCGCGACGGGTCGGCCTTGACCCGGCTGGCGTAGCGCATGACAAAGGCAACGCAGATCAGCCAGCCCAGCAACAAAATGATCACCCGCATGACGATGCCTTCGGCGAAGGTGACCCCTGCGGCGTCGGATGCGATTACGGTGGCAAACGGGTTGACGGTGGACCCCAGGGTGCCGATCCCCGCGCCCAGCATGATGACCGCCACGCCCACCAGGGCGTCATAACCGGCAGCGATCATCACCGGAATGATCAAGCCGTAGAAGGCCAGGGATTCTTCCGCCATGCCGTAACTGGTGCCGCCGGCGGCGAACAGCCCCATCATGATGGGGATCATCCATTTCTCGCGGCCCCGGAGCTTGGTCATGGCCCGACCGATGCCCGCATCGATTGCACCGGTGCGGGTCACAACCATCAGAAAGCCGCCGATGACCAACACGAACAGGGCAACATCGATGGCCGCCGCCTTGTAACTGCCCGGATCGTAGAAACCGGCGATTGGGGCGATGAACACATCTACGATGCCCTGGGGATTGGGTTCCACTTCCTTGTAGGTTCCCGCTACCGGGACATCCCGGTCCAGGGCCTCGCTGAAGGTCCGGTCGTACTCGCCGGCCGGAATCATCCAGGTGGCGGCGGCCACGACACAGATCAGCAAAAACAGGATGGTGTAGGCGGAGGGAAACTTCATGGTCATCAGGTCTGTCTCCTTCCAACCCAGACTGCACTTACGGAACCTCTGATCTGTTCGTGAACGAGCATCCTGGGATTGAAATACACAGCTTCATCGTTGCAGATCTTGGCAATAGAACAACTATTACCCGCGATCTGCCCCGCGTTCCGCCCCTTGAGTCTGCGCATTTCAGTCTCCAATCTGCTTCGCCCAGAATAAATCAGAGGCTCCTTAGCAGTTTACTGCGGAGACCCTCAGTCGGTCTGCCGCCGATCGTGATCGACCGATCAAAAAGCGGCCCGCTCAGGTCGCCGGTTCTTCTGTGCCCACAGCATTCATTTCCGTCTCCATGGCGGGCATGGGAACGGATTGTGACAGCGTGGATATCTCTTCCAAGGTCCGCGCGTACTCGGGTGCATCCGGCCTGGCGTAGTTGAAGTTCTTGAACAGCCCGGTCAGACGGGTGAAGTAATCCCGCGCCGCCTCCTTGTCGTCGAATACGTAATCCCGCTCGACCAGTTCGGTGACCAGATTGAAAGTCAGTTTCTGGCGTTCCAGCGATGCCGACGAATCCACCGCGTCGAAGGCATCCTGCTGCAGATAGACCATGTCCAGGAACAGCGATTTCTGATAGGTGACAAAGTCGTCCATGGTGACGCCTTCTTCGCCGGTGACCTGCATCATCTGCAGTACGGCGTCCCCCCGGCCGAGCAAATCGATCATACGACCTACTTTGGCAACCCAGCCCGCTTCCACGTTGTGCTCGTACCAGTCCCCGATCTGATCCAGATAGCGGGACCAGGACAACAACGGATCCACCGCCGGGTAGAAACGCTTGTATGCCCGCTCCGCACTGAGGCCGAGAAAGGTCTTGACCGTCGAAAGCGTCGACTGGGTGACCGGTTCCTCGAAGTTGCCACCGGCCGGCGACACGGTGCCGATCATGGTCAGACTGCCGGTGCTGCCGTCGTTGGTGCGAATCACGCCGGCCCGTTCGTAAACCCCCTTGATCGATGAGTCCAGATAGGCCGGGAAAGCCTCCTCGCCGGGGATCTCCTCCAACCGGCCCGAAGTCTCGCGCATGGCCTGGGCCCAGCGCGATGTGGAATCGGCGATCAACAGCACGTTGTAGCCCATCTGCCGGTAGTACTCGCCCAGCGTGATGCCGGTGTAAATCGAAGCTTCCCGGGCGGCCACCGGCATGGATGAGGTGTTGCAGATGATGATGGTGCGGTCCATCAGCGAGCCGCCGGATTTGGGGTCGCTCAGCTGCGGAAATTCAGTGATGGTTTCCACCACTTCGCCGGCCCGCTCGCCACAGGCCACCACCAGCACGATGTCCACGTCGGAAAAGCGCGAGATCAAATGCTGCAACACTGTTTTGCCGGCGCCGAACGGTCCGGGGATGCAGCCAGTACCGCCCCGGGCGATCGGGAAAAACGTGTCGATCAAACGCTGGGTGGTGATCATCGGCTCGGTCGGGTAGAGGCGTTCCGAGCGGCGCTTGCGCAGCAGTACCGCAGGCAGGGGGCGCCGCACCGGCCAGTACTGAACCAGGGTCAGCTCGCGTTCTTCGTCTCGTGGGTTCTTGATCCGCGCCACCGGGGTGTCGATGGTGAAGCTGCCTTCCTGAATCCAGGTGACCGTGACCTCATCCACCTCGCTGAACGGCACCATGATTTTGTGCGGGAAACGCCCTTCCTGAACCGTACCCAGGACGTCACCGCCCCGCAGGCGCGCGCCGACCTTCACCGAGGGCACGAAACGCCATTTCTTGTTCATGTCCAGCGCCGGCGCGTCTGCTCCGCGGGGCAGGAAATTGCCGTAGCGATTGGCAATTTCCGCCAGCGGATTCTGCAGTCCGTCGAACACCTGTCCCAGCAATCCTGGCCCCAGGGCCACGGACAGCATCTGCCCGGATTGCTCCACCGGATCGCCGATGCCGACACCCGCGGTGCTCTCGAACACCTGGGCGTCCGCCGTACGCCCGCGCACCCGCAGCACCTCGGCCTGCAGTCGTTCCAAGCGGCCCCCACTGCGCTCCGGCGTCTGTGGGCAGACATACACCACCTCGTTCTTCACCAGGTTGGCGGTTGTGCCGTTTGTCGTGACCGATTCAATGGTGACGATGTCGTCCTGTACCGTGACGACCCGGGCCGTCGCAGAAGCTTTTTTGTCGCCCATAGTTATGCCATGTCCTCAGTGGAACAGCTGTTTGGTCTGGGTTTGGAGTGCGTCGGTGATCAGCGTGTCGAACCGCAGGGCTGCCGCCTCGGCATCGTATCCGGTCCACCGTGCGATCAGACTCCAGCGCAGCGAGTAGATCGCCACCGCCGCGAAGTCAAAGTAGTGGCCCAGGGTGTGCCGGTCAAGATCGGCCCAGGCCGTTCCCAGAAGCAGTCGCTCCAAGCCCAGCGCGTCGCCTTGCAGCAGCAGCCTGTTTGCTTCCTGTCCCCAGCGAAACACCCGCTCGAGCCGAAACACCGGATCGCTCCAATTGCGCCGGATGTGATTGACCCAGCGCCCGTAGCCCCAGACCTCCCGTTCGCCCGGGGCCGCAGCACCGGCATGCCGGCGCCGCATGGCGGTGACCAGGGTGCGCATTTCCAGGCGCTCTCGGACGATGTCCTGAAGAAACGGCCGGTCCAACTGTCTCTCCAGCACGCGGGCGCGCTTCATGATCTCGGGGTCGGAATGGTCTTGCGGTTGCCGCGGCCATTCAAGAATATCGGCCGCTACCTGCAACTGGAGCGCGTCTTCCGGCGTCAGCATGAGCTGCAGCCGCTGGCGCAGACGGATTCGGGACAATGGGGTTTGCTTCGCCGCGAACAGGGTCGGGTGATAGGGCAGGCTGGTCATCAGCGTGGCGTATTGGTTTGCGCCGCTCATCACTGCGTGCTCACTTGACGATGCCTTCCAGCAGGGCGCGAAACCTCGGGGAAAGGTGTTGCAACAGCAGGTTGGCCACCGCTTCGTCGGTCAGATCGAGGGTGAGTTCGGAACCCTCCAAGCGCACCCGGATGCCGGTTTGTTCATCCTCTGAGACGCCGAAGGTGACCCCCTCGCGCATCAAATCAGTTGCGGTCGCCAGGACGAAATGGGCCAGAGTGCCTTCCTGCATTTCTTCCGGTTTGCGGCGCAGGTCGTTAAGGCCCACCACGTCCCGGGGGAGGATGACTGTCGCGGGTTCCGTCTCTCCGATGGCCTCCCGCGATCGCCCGGCGACTTCCAGAATCATTTGCTGCAGCATGTCCTCGCTTTTCAGCTGATCCGAAACCAGACGCCTTATTTCGCGGGCAAAGCGCTGGGTGAGGTCGGTCTTAACCGCCAACAATGCGTCCCGCACGGCGATTTGCAGCGCCTCCTGGCCCGCGGTCCGGGTCCGGTCGGCTTCGGCCTGGGCCTGCTCGCGCATCCGCGTGGTTTCTTCCTGGGCCTGCTCGACCACCCAGCGTGCCCGGGCCTCCGCATCCGCCACGGTTTTTTCCGCGTTCTGCCGGCCGGCCTCGATGCCCTGTTCCCGGAGCCGGTCGATCAAGGCCTGTACGCCCGAGGCGACCAGCCCTTCGTCGCCGTGATCCTGTTTCGCACTCATGCTCGCTGCCCTTTGTTTAGGTTTAATGTCAGCCGCTTGGAATATCGCCGGCGACCACCAGAGCGAAAATGAAGGCAAACACGGAAAAGCCCTCGACGATGGCCGCCGGCGCCAGGGACAGCCCGAATATTTCGGGTTTCGCGGTTGTGGCATGAATGGCGGATGCGACCGCGCGGCCCTGGAATGATCCGCTGATCATCAGGGCGATGCCGGCCAACAGACCGATGCCAAATATGCCGGGGGCCACGGTCACTGTCATCTCACGGTTGAGGGCAAACATCACCACAATGCCGTAGATCACCTGCGATGACGGCATGGCCGCCACGCCGATGTATTTCCCGTAGCCACCATCGGTTTCCAGGCAGGCCCCGATTGCCGCCTGGCCGGCCACTGCGCAGCCCATGCTGCTGCCGACGGCACCCAATGCCATGGGTGCGAACACCCCCACCCAGCCCAGGGCAATAATGAACTCATTCATCAACGCGTCTCCTTTCTCGCAAACGGTTTGAACGGATAGCCCTCATCGGAGACGCTCCAGTTCAGAAACTCCAGCACGTTCAGGCGCAGTCCGTGGACCACCCCGCTCATGATCGACAGGCCCAGGTTCAGCACATGGCCCAGCACCAGTATCAGCAGGGCCAGCAACACCCCCAGACCCGGTACCGCTTCGCGTACCTGACCGGCCAGCTCGTTGAAGGTCAGAGCCAGCGAGGCGCTGGCCAGACCGAGGGCGAACAGGCGCATGTAGCTCAGCACATCGCCGAATAGCTTGGTCACATCGGTGAGTGCCATCAGTCCCTTACCAAGCCGCTTGAGCAGACCGTCGCCACCCCCGGTCGGTTGCGGATCGCCGAACCAGACCACTGCGACCAGGCCGCCCACGATCAGTGCCGTACCCAGAGATTCCATGGCGGCCGGTGGGCCAATGCCGGTGGCGCCAAACCATAGGGCCACGCCACCCACCACCGCCGCGCACCAGCCCAGCGGTTTTCCCCGTGCCGACGGATAGGGGGCATGGTAGGCCATCATGGCGTTGGCCAGGACGATGTGCATGGCGCCGATCAGGATGGAAATTCGCATCATCGTGTCGTAGTCGTTGATGTCCAGTATTTTGAACGCACCGAGCAGGCTGCCCTCCGCCGGCGACACCCCGAAGTAACTGCCCACCATCATGCCGTAGACGATGGTCGCGCCCACCAGGTAGCTCATGAGCACCCGCATGCGCAGACCGGTTTCGGATTCGCCCATCCGCTTCCAGAAAAAGGCCAGAACACAACCCAGAGTGAGCCCGTAGCCGGCGTCGGAAAGAATCATGGCGAAGAAGGTCGTGAACGAGAAAAAGATGATGGTTGATGGGTCCCAGGTCCGGTACGCCGGGGTTTCGTAAAATCCCAACAGGTCCTGGCCACCGCTCAGTTTTGGGGGGTTTTTCAACAGGGTCGGTGGCCTGTCTTTCGGTGTCGGTTCGGCCAATGTAAGGGCAATGGAGCGTGTGTTCGCGTAGTCCTCTAAGGCCGGGGCCGCGGCGGCCGGTACCCAGCCCTGCAGCAGACACAGCCCGTCTTGGGTTTCCAGGGTCTGCTCCGAGGCATGGCGCATGACGGCCTGATCCTCGGCTCGGTCCATGTTTCGCTGCAGCAAGGTTCGCCGGTGGGTGAGGGATTCGCGCTGCGCGGCCAGCCCCTCCAGTTCCACCTCCAGCATCTCCTGACGCCGGGCCAGTGTGCTGCGTGACTCGGCGCCGGTGTGGGTTCTCGGCACCGGCATGGCGTCATGGGGGGGTTCTTCCTCGGAGACCACCACCACATAGCCGAAACGGTGGTCGCGATGCACCAACTCCCAGGCGAAGCGGTCGCGTGGGATGTTGTCCAGTTCGCGCAATGGCACCACATAAAACCACAGCAGCTGTCCGTCCAGCCCGCCTTCCTCCGGCAACTCAAAATCGCCCCAGGGCACCAGAGCGCGCGCATGCTCGAGTACGGTGTCGAGAGCATCGCCGGTGTCACGAACCGCCTGCTTGTTGGCCAGCACCTTCGCCACGAAGTCCGCTACGTCGAACTCGGGTTCGATCAGGATCTGGCGCCGCTGCCGGGGCGTCTCCTGCAGCCATCTCAAGGCCTGTCGGGCGTCATCGGCATGCTCCGGCGCCGCTTCCTCCGGCGCCGGACCGGTTGGGCGCAGTGACTCCAGATGCATGCAGCCCAACGCCTGCAAATCCCGCAACAGCGCTGGCTTGTCAGCCTGGGTCGCGATCAGGGTGGCGCGCTTCAGCGGCATGATGCTCATGCCGTTTCCTCCGCTCGGGCCCGTTTCGATTTCGCGATCTTGGACGTCACCACCGCCGAGCGTTCCACGTCGGAAAGATAGATCCGGATCCGTTTGATGTTTTTTCGCGCCCTGGGAATAAGGACCTTGTCGAACAGATTGACCCGCTGGGTGACGACCCGCACGGCCGCTTCGAGCTGCTCGACCCTTTGCATTTCCACCTGCGCCCGAATGCGCAGTTCCAGAATCGAGCGCATCGCTTCAACCACCGCATCCACCCAGTGGGGTTTGCTCATCAGCGCGTAATCTGCAACGGATACTTCCAGCCGGTCGAGAATCGGCAATCGGGTGCCAACGATGTTTTCCTCGCCCAGATGGATCTCACTGATGCTCACCAGATTGACGAGTTCGATTTCCTGATTGGCCAGCATCGGCAAACGTTCGCCTATTTCGCGGGTCCGGCGCTCCGCCTCGCGCTGGGTTTCTTCCCGGCGGCGGCGCGCCTTGGCCCGTTCCGCCATGAGCTGCCGTCGTTTGAGGTCGAGCGAGGGCAAGAAGCGCTCGAATGCCTTGAGTTGACGCTGCTCGCGGCCCAATGAGGACTTGCTCAGAGACAGTCGCGCCATCTCAGGCGACCTGTTCGCTGTCGTCGGTTGCCTTGTCGGTGTGCTGATGCGGGAAGTATTTGTCGATCAGAGCCTGTTTCATCAACAACTCGCCGGGTTCGAAACACTCCGCCAGGGTTTCCCAGCACAGGTCCAGCGCCTTCTCCAGAGGCATCGCCACGTCTATGTCCATAAAGCGACTGCGGAACAGATTGCCGAAACGAATCAGCTTTTGATCGAACGGCGACAGCTCGAACGCCATGGCGCGTTTTTGATCGGCGTCCCGGGCGCCGGAGTAAAAACGAATCATGGTGTTCATGATCTGTCCGTGGTCTTCGCGGGTGACCTTGCCGATCACGTGCTGTTTGAGACGTGACAGGGATCCAAACGGGTCCAGCACTCCATCGTGCAAATAGAACTGGCCCTCGGTGATGTAGCCGGTATTGTCCGGCACCGGGTGGGTCACATCGTCGCCGGGCATGGTGGTGACCGTGAGAATCGTTACCGAACCGCCGCTGGCGTAGTCACAGGCTTTTTCATAGCGCCGCGCCAGCTGCGAATACAGGTCACCCATATAACCCCGATTGGAGGGGACGTGCTCCATGGCGATGCCCACCTCTTTCATGGCGTCGGCATAGGCCGTCATGTCGGTGAGCAGCACCAGAACCCGTTTGCCTTCGTCCACTGCAAAGCGTTCCGCCACCGCCAGGGCCATATCCGGCACCAGCAGTCGTTCCACAATGGGGTCGGAAGCCTGGTTGACGAACATGACGGTTCGGGCGAAAACGCCGGCGTCCTCGAACGCCGCCTGAAAGTAATGGAAGTCGTCGAAAATGAGACCCAGCCCGCCGAACACCACCACGTCGGCGTCGGCCTGGATGCCGATCCGGGCCAGGAACGGATTGAACGGTTCACCCGCCACCGAGAAGATCGGGATCTTCTGGCTTTCCACCAGGCAATTGAATACGTCGATCATGGGCACATCGGTGCGAATCATCTTGGACGCCAGATTCCGGCGCATCGGGTTCACCGATGGACCGCCGATGACCACCTTCGGGTCCTGGCTCAGATCCGGTCCCCCGTCCATGGGTTCACCCGAGCCCCGAAACACCCTGCCCAGCACGTTGTCCGAGTAAGTCGCCATCATCGGGTGTCCCAGAAAGCGTACCGTTGCCCCGGTGGACATGCCCTTGGTGCCGCTGAACACCTGCAGGGAAACCTTGGTCCGATCGACGCTGATGATTTGGGCCATCGAGCGGTCGCCGTCCACGTTCTCCACAATTGCGAGGTCGCCGAAGCGGGCCGTGGGCTGCCCCCCTTCCGACACCGCCTCGGGCACGTCAACCCGGACGATGTCGCCGACGATTTCGATGACTTTGGAGTATCGAACCAGGGTTTGTGACATGAGCATCTAATCCGGTTAATCGACGACGATCGTTGTGCGTGGTGGCGGAGAGTCCAGCTCGGGAAATCCGGCAGCGCCCCGTTAGCTTGGCCCAGCAGCCAAGGCTTCGTCCAGTCCCAGCCAAGATTTCGGACAAACAACTTACAATAATCCGGGCTAACCCGGATTACGCGCCGGATTGAGCCGCGGCCGAACGAACGGTTTGATATTGCGCGAGGATGCACTCAAGGAGCCATCTGATTTGGCCAATCTCTACCTGCGAATTGGGATTCCGACTGCGGGGCTGATGATCCGGCTCAAGATGCCAGGCGGCAACGGAGCGCGGCGCCGGGCGATTCTTGACGCGACATGACATTAGGTGTAGTTTTCGCCGCCTCAAGTGCGAGGGCCCCCGGATCGACAGCGTTCATCCGGCCCCGCCAGGACCTGACCGATAAGGCCCTACGACAGGGCCTTTTTCGTGGGCGGAGGTGCGGCGGGCGGCTATTCTGCCGGGAGTAAAAGTGGGCCGTCAGGGCCCATTTTTCGTTATTCGGTGTTGATGTGGCGCGAAACGATCTGAAAGTGCATGCGCTTCTGGCTCCGGTTTTGGAGGGCATGGGCTACGAATTGGTCGGGGTGGAGTATCACCCCAACGGGCGCCATTCAGTGCTGCGTGTATACATCGACGCGGAAGCAGGCATCAACGTTGACGACTGTGCGCGGGTGAGCCATCAGATAAGTGGCGTGCTGGACGTGGAAGACCCCATACCGGGCCAGTATGCGTTGGAAGTGTCTTCGCCTGGTTTGGATCGGCCGTTGTTCGAAGCGGCACACTACGAGCGCTTCGTGGGCCACAAGGCGAAAGTGAGGCTGGTGGCGCCGTTGCCGGAACGGGCGGGGCGCAAGTTCACTGGCGAAATCAAGCGGCTGGACGGCGATGCCGTGGTGTTGGAAACCGAAGGTACCGAATATCGGGTGCCGTTGGACCAGATCGAAAGCGCCCGCCTGGTGGCGGAGCTTTAGGGGCTAGGGGCCGGTCAAGGTAGTGCAAGCCCTGGGGGCATGATGCGATGAGCAAAGAAATTCTGATGGTGGTCGACGCGGTCTCAAACGAGAAAGGCGTGGCCCAGGACGTGATTTACGAGGCCATCGAGGCCGCCTTGGCTTCGGCAGCCAAAAAGCGCTACCGCACCGAAACCGACATGCGGGTGGCGATCGACCGCGATACCGGCGAGTACTCCACCTTTCGCCGATGGCAGGTGGTGGAGGACGATGCCGAGGAGTTCGACCCCGCGGTTCACATGCTTGCCGGCACGGCCCGACAGGCTGTGCCAGACATCGATGTTGGCGGGTATGTGGAGGAACCGGCTGAGAATGCCGAGTTTGGCCGGATAGCGGCCCAGACCGCCAAGCAGGTCATCGTGCAGAAAGTGCGCGAAGCGGAGCGCTTGCAGGTGGTGGAGGCGTTTGAGTCGCGCAAGGGCGAAATGATCAACGGAGTGGTCAAGCGCGCCGAGCGCGGCAGTATCGTGCTGGACCTGGGGGGCAACGCCGAAGCGCTGATTCCCCGGGAGCACATGATCATGCGCGAGTCGGTCCGGGCCGGTGACCGCATCCGTGGATACATCTACGACGTGCGCTCCGAGCCACGCGGTCCCCAGGTGTTTGTCAGCCGGGTCATGCCCGAGCTGTTGATCGAGTTGTTCACCCTGGAGGTTCCGGAAGTGGGCCAGGGCTTGATCGAGATCATGGGCGCCGCCCGGGACCCGGGCGTGCGGGCGAAGATTGCGGTCAAGAGCAACGATCCAAGAATCGACCCGGTCGGGGCCTGTGTTGGCATGCGCGGCTCGCGGGTGCAAAGCGTGTCCAACGAGCTGGCCGGCGAGCGGGTGGACATTGTTCTTTGGGACGACAATGCGGCTCAGTTCGTAATCAACGCCATGGCGCCGGCCGAAGTCTTGTCCATTGTGGTGGACGAGGACAGCCACAGCATGGATATGGCGGTGGACGACGAGAAACTGGCCATGGCCATCGGCCGTGGCGGTCAGAACATTCGACTGGCCGGCGAGCTCACCGGCTGGGAGCTCAATGTGATGACCGAGGACCAGGCGCTCGAGAAGACCGAACAGGAAATCGAGGGCACCTGCAAGACGCTGATGGAATTGCTCGGCGTCGATGAGGAGCTGGCCGAGGTTTTGGTGGAGGAGGGGTTCTCCACGCTTGAGGAAGTCGCCTACGTGCCGACCCAGGAAATGCTCGACATCGAAGGATTCGATGAGGAGATCATCGAAGAGCTTCGCAGCCGGGCGCGGGATGCGCTGCTCACCCAGGCCATTGCCGAGGAGGAGCAGATCGACTCGGCCGAGCCGGCGGAGGACCTGCTCACCATGGAGGGTATGGACGAGGATCTCGCCTTCCGGCTCGCGGCCAAGGGCGTGAGCACCATGGAGGATCTCGCCGAGCTTGCGGCAGATGATCTAGTGGATATGGCCGGCGTCGATCGCGAGCGCGCCGGGGAGTTGATTCTGACTGCCCGTGCACCGTGGTTTGCCGAAGCAGACGATCAGCAGTGATTAAGCCCAGGGGTTACGTCTAATGTCGGAAGTGACGGTCGAACAATTCGCGCTTACCGTGGGTATTCCCGTGGACCGGCTGTTGACCCAGCTGCAGGACGCGGGTCTGGTGGCCACAGCGCCCGGTGACAAGATCACCGAGGACGAAAAGCTGCAGCTGCTTGCCCATTTACGCAAGAGCCATGGTCGCAAGGAAACTCTGGGAGTGTCAGAACCTCAGCGCATCACCCTGCGCCGCAAGAGCCATTCTGAACTGAAACTGGCCGGGGCCCAGGGGCGGGTCAAGACGGTCAACGTGGAGGTGCGTCGAAAGCGTACCTACGTCAAACGCAGCGTGATTGCCGAGCAGGAGACCAAGCAGCGCGATGCGGTGCGTGCTGACTTCGAGGCGGCTCAGGAAGCAGCCCATCGAGTAGCCGAGGAAGAGGCCGCCGTGCAGGCTCGCCTCGAGGCTGAGCGCCAGGCCCGGGAGCAGGAAGCAGCCGCTGCTGCCGCTGCCCTGGAGGCGGTTGCCGCCCCCGAAGAGGTGCCGGCCGATTTGGAGC
>Ga0316189_10002291_pt1 | contig 18891 bp, 18 predicted proteins | sample LowCovwburrow_MG_FD_204930 | JGI IMG/M metagenome (GOLD analysis project Ga0316189, IMG submission 204930) | Coastal sediment microbial communities from Maine, United States - Lowes Cove worm burrow | ecosystem: Environmental > Aquatic > Marine > Coastal > Sediment | place: USA: Maine...
CGTATCCTATTACACCAGCATCTGATATATTACATGAACTTGTAAAACATAAACATTTTGGAGTCAAAGCTTTTCAGGCGGAAGATGAGATCGCTGGTATTACTTCAGCAATTGGAGCATCATTCGCTGGTGATTTAGCAATTACCACAACATCAGGGCCTGGGTTAGCCTTAAAAAGTGAAGCCGTTGGTTTGGCAATGATACTTGAATTACCATTAGTAATTGTAAACGTTCAACGAGGGGGACCTTCAACCGGTTTACCAACAAAAACAGAACAATCAGATCTATTACAAGCCATGTACGGAAGAAATGGTGAAAGCCCTGTAATTGTTATAGCTGCAAGTACACCAGCAGACTGTTTTGATTGGGCATATGAAGCGGCTAGATTAACACTTGAACATATGACTCCGGTTTTATTATTGACCGATGGTTATATAGCAAATGGTTCTGAACCCTGGAAAATAAAATCACTAGATCAAATGCCACCTATTACCCATAAACAAATAAGAGGTGGTGATCCCGAAAAATGGAATGTTTATGACAGAGATGCTGTTACCTTGGCAAGAGAGTGGGCAATACCCGGAACTAAAGATTTTGAACATCGGGTAGGCGGTTTAGAAAAAGATAAAACTACCGGAAATGTTTCTTATATTCCTGAAAATCATGAATATATGACAAATATTAGAGCTGAAAAAGTTGAAAGAGTACAAAATAGCATTCCTGATTTGAAATCAGATTTTAATGACGAAGGTGATTTATTAGTTGTAGGTTGGGGAGGGACTTTTGGATCTTTACATTCTGCAACAAAAAAATTAAACGAAGAAGGTTTCAAGGTTGGACATGTGCATTTCAATTATATCAATCCATTCCCAAAGAATACTGAAGCTATTTTTTCAAAATTCAAAAAAGTGATTGTTTGTGAACTGAATAATGGTCAACTAGTTTCAATTTTAAGATCAAAATTTACGGATATTAATTTTTGTCAATACAATAAGGTACAAGGCTTACCATTCGGTGCTAGTGAACTTATTGAAAAATTTAAAACACTGATAAAATAATTATGACTGAAGCAACAAAATATACGTTTAAAGATTTTGCAAGCGACCAAGAAGTTAGATGGTGCCCCGGTTGTGATGATTATGTCATCTTGCGATCTATGCAAAAAGCTTTACCAGAAATGGGAGTTAAAAAAGAAGATGTGGTATTTATTTCAGGTATAGGGTGTTCATCACGTTTTCCATATTATATGGATACCTATGGAATGCATGGAATTCATGGTCGAGCTGCAGCAATTGCCTCTGGAGTAAAATTAGCCAATCCTGATTTAAGCGTTTGGGTTATTACCGGTGATGGCGATTCACTTGCCATTGGTGGGAATCATTTTATTCATGTGTTACGAAGAAACTTAAATTTAAACATTATTTTATTTAATAACGAAATTTACGGATTAACAAAAGGGCAATTTTCTCCTACCTCACTTATAGGCCAAAAAACAAAAACATCTCCTTACGGAAATACACAACCTCCTTTTTCACCAGGTGAATTAGCTTTAGGTGCCCAAGCACGTTTTTTTGCAAGAATTGGAGGAAATACACCTAAAGAAATGACTCAATTATTCATTGATGCCGAAAAATTTAAAGGAACATCACTAATTGAAGTATTACAAAATTGTCCTATTTTTAATGATGGTTGTTATGCTAATATTACTGATAAAGCTGTGCGAGCTGACAGACAAATACACCTTGAACATGATAAACCAATGATTTTTGGAAAAGAACGAGATAAAGGTTTAGTTTTAAATGGACTAAAGTTAGAAGTAGTAACTATTGGTGAAAAGGGTATAACTGAAAGTGATCTATTAGTACATGACGCCAAGCAACCTGATACTACTTTACATTCAATGTTAGTAAGAATGGAATACCCTGTAGCAACTGGTATTATTAGAGCTGTTGAAGAGTTAACTTTTGAAGAAAGAGAAGAAGCTTTAACAAAAGAAGTAAAAGCCAACTCAAAATTCAATAAAGTTGATGATTTGTTTTTCTCAGGAGAAACATATGAAGTTTAAATAATGAAAACTCAAAATACAAACAACAAACTCCAAAATCGTAAATCGTAAATCATAAAATAAGTATGGGTTCAGAAGCCATCATCGTATTTTTTATCGCAGGTGTTGTACTTGTTGCAGGAGCAAATTTTTTATCGAATTTAATTTCGCACAAATCAGATAATCCGCAAAAACGAGAACCCTATGAAAGTGGGATGACAACTATTGGACCAACTTGGGTTCAGTTTAAAGTTGGCTATTATTTATTTGCAATCTTATTCTTAATTTTTGATGTTGAAGTAGCATTTCTAATACCTTGGGCAGTTGTTTTCCAGGACGTTGGTGCTATTGCCTTAATTGAAATACTCATATTTCTTTTCATTTTAGGATTAGGATTATTATATGCATGGAAAAAAGGAGCATTAAAATGGGAATAGATAAAAAAAGATTTTTAAGTCAAGTTGAGCCAGATGGAATGCATCAAGTCGTTCCTGAAAATTTTCCGGGAAAAGTAATTCCTGCGGGAAATGGAGCGAATGTTATTGTTACTTCGTTAGATAAAATAATTAACTGGGGGCGATCAAATTCACTTTGGTCGCTTTATTTTGGTACAAGTTGTTGTGCCATAGAAATGATGCAAACAGGAGCAGCAAGGCATGATTATTCTCGTTTTGGTTTTGAAGTTGCCAGACCTTCCCCACGTCAAGCGGATTTAATCATTATCGCAGGAACAATTGTCAATAAAATGGCTCCGGTTTTACGTCGATTATATGATCAAATGGCCGAACCAAAATATGTCATAGCCATGGGAGCATGTGCTATTTCCGGTGGACCATTCTTTTATAATACATATTCTGTAGTAAAAGGAGCAGATCATGTTATACCCGTAGATGTTTATGTACCTGGTTGCCCTCCAAGACCCGAGGCCTTATTAGAAGGTATGCTAATGCTTCAGGATAAAATTAGAACCGAAAATATGAAGAACAAAGAGAATCCAATTGATGGATTTGATGAAGGGTTCTATAAGTAGAAAGAAGAAAGCTAAATAATTAATAAATGAACAATGAAGCGTTACAAAATATAATTAATAGTTGGTTTCCTGACTCAATTTCTAATACTGTAATAACAGAAACTTCTGATGAAACAGAAACTCAAAAAACCATTAGTTCGAACGGGTTAGAATTTTCTGAAGAAGAGTCTCAATTTTTAAATGTTACAGTGCTACCAGAACATTTTCATAAATTAATGTCACAACTCAGAAATAATAGTGAAACTAATTTTGATTATTTATTTTGTTTAAGTGGAGTTGATTGGGGAACTGAATTAGGAGTTGTTTATCATTTAGAATCTACCACTCACAGACATATTATTGTTGTAAAAGTAAAAACGGATGATCGCGAAAATCCTGCTTTTGAGTCTGTGTATGATATATGGGCTACTGCCGAATTCCATGAACGTGAGGTATATGATTTTTTTGGAATAATATTTAACAATCATCCCAACTTAAAAAGATTGTTTTTAACAGATGAATGGGAAGGATTTCCGTTAAGGAAAGATTATGTAGATGAAATTAATATGGTTATCAAATAAGTAATTATGGAAACTACTACCGTTGATACTAACTTTAAATCTGAGGAATATTTCATTAATATGGGACCTCAACATCCTGCTACGCATGGTGTTTTAAGGTTATTGTTAACTATTGATGGTGAAATCATAAAAAGGGTAGAACCAGATTTAGGTTATATTCATCGCTCTATAGAAAAAATGTGTGAACGAGATAGCTATCAGCAAATTGTTCATTTAACAGATAGAATGGATTATTTATCGTCGCACATCAACAATGAAGCCGTGTGCTTAGCTGTTGAAAATGCACTGGAACTTGAAATTCCCGATCGCGTTCAGGTAATTAGAACCATTATTGGCGAATTAACCAGAATTGCATCACATACTTTATGGTGGGGTGTTATGGGTATGGATGTTGGTGCCTTGACAACCTATTTTTATGGATTCAGAGACCGTGAAATGATCAATGATATATTTGAGGAAACCTGTGGGGCCCGTTTAACGATGAACTATAATATTCCCGGCGGCTTGATGTTTGACATCCATCCAAATTTTGTAAATAGAGTTAAAGAATTTATTGGTCATTTTAAAACAAAACTTCCTGAATATGATACCCTTTTAACTGGTAATGTCATTTTTCAGAAAAGAATGAAAGGTGTAGGTATACTATCAAAAGAAGATGCTATTTCCTTTGGAGCTTCAGGCCCAATAGGACGTGGTTCAGGATATTCTTGTGATGTTAGAAAACACCATCCTTATAGCGCATATGATAAAGTTAAGTTTAACGAAGTGCTAAAAACCGATGGTGATTCTTTTGCACGATATCAGGTAAGAATTCAGGAAATGTGGGAGTCTTTATCAATTGTAGAACAATTAATTGATAATATTCCAGAAGGAGATCATAAAGTAACCACGAAAGTTGTCATTAAATTACCCAAAGGAGAATTTTATCAAAAAGTCGAAACTGCGAGAGGAGAACTAGGAGTATATATAATAAGTACCGGAACTAAAAATCCTTATCGTCTTAAGTTTCGCTCTCCAGGATTTTCAAATTTATCATTATTAAATCATATAGCAGTAGGAGGAAAAATAGGAGATCTAGTTGCAAGTATGGCAACTCTTGATCTTGTAATACCAGATATTGACAGATAATATGAGCACTATGAGCATAGCTTTAAATATAACAACAACTATCCAAGATTGGCTCATGAATATGATGCCTGAAGGAGTTGCAAATATTCTTGCAATGGTTATAGTAGCTCTACTATATTTAGCAATATTTGCTGTTGCAGGTTTATATTTAGTACTACTCGAAAGAAGAGTAGCTGCCTGGTTTCAACTAAGAATTGGCCCTAACAGAGTTGGTTTTCAAGGGCTGTTACAAACCATGGCTGATGCTTTAAAATTAGTATCTAAAGAATTAACTGGAACTGAAAGAGCAGATAAATTTCTATACAATTTAGCGCCCTATTTTGTTATTATTTCTTCCTTAATGGCATTAGCTGTTTTCCCATTCACCAAAGAATTTCAGGCATTTGATATTAATATTGGTATTCTCTTTTTAATTGCTATCTCATCGATTGGTGTTATTGGAATTTTACTTGGAGGATGGAGCAGTAATAACAAATTTGCCTTAATTGGAGCAATGAGAAGTGGTGTTCAAACAATTAGTTATGAACTTTCAATTGGTTTATCATTATTGACCATGGTATTATTAACCGGTTCATTGCAATTATCAGAAATTGTAGAAGTACAAAAAAATGGCTGGCTCATACTTCAAGGACATATCCCTGCAATCATAGCTTTTATGATCTACATGATTGCCGGTACTGCCGAAACGAACAGAGCTCCTTTTGATATGGTTGAAGCTGAATCTGAACTAGGTGCAGGTTTTCACACCGAATACTCAGGAATGAAGTTTGCCTATTTTTTCTTAGCAGAGTTTATAAACATGTTTATTATTGCTGCAATTGCTACCACTGTCTTTTTTGGAGCCTGGCTATCGCCTTTCGGAATTACAGAATCAATTCCATGGTTAGGAGTATTTTGGTTTTTAGGAAAAACCTTGATTCTGGTATTTTTAATGATGTGGTTTAGATGGACATTTCCAAGATTAAGAATAGACCAGTTACTTACTTTAGAATGGAAGTATTTATTACCAATAAATCTGGTTAATATTGTAATAATGGCAATAATAGTTTGGCTTAATATGACAATTCAAATTTAAAAAGGATGAGTTATTTTTCAGACATATATAAAGGGATCAAAACACTACTTAAGGGTATGGGTGTTACTGGAAAGTACTTTTTAACTTCCAGAAAAGGAGCTATAACGCAGCAGTATCCTGATAATAGAGAAACCTTAAAAATGTTCGAGAGATTTCGCGGCGAAGTAGTGATGCCTCATGATGAAAACAATGAACATACATGTACGGGTTGTCAAAAGTGTGAAATTGCTTGTCCAAATGGAAGTATTGAGATCATTTGGGATAGAGGGATTGACGAAACAACAGGGAAAAAGAAAAAGAAAATTGACAAACATATATATCATTTAGGCCTTTGTACCATGTGTGGTTTATGTATTGAAGCCTGCCCAACAGATGCTATTGTCTGGGCGCAGAATTATGAAAATTCAGTCTATGACAGAACACAGTTGACTAAAGTATTAAATGAACCGGGCTCAAAAGTCAAAGCTGGAATAGAGGACTAAAACTATGGAAAAGTATATATTTTACATTTTAGCATTTATAATTATTGTTTTTGCAATTGCTTCTGTTACCAGTCGTAAAATGCTACGATCAGTTATTTACCTGCTTTTTGTCCTTTCTGGTATTGCAGGACTCTACTTTTTGATAGACTATAATTTTCTAGCGGCCATTCAATTAACTGTTTATGCTGGTGGAATTATTGTACTCATTATATTCTCAGTGATTTTAGTACATCATATTGAAATGGAATTAGAAATCGCAAAAACATCTAAACAGCTATTCGTTGGTTTGTCTTGTTTGCTGGGTCTGGGACTTTTTTTAACAACAATATACACCCATGAATTTAATGTTGTTGAAAATTACAATACAATCACCACTTCTGATATAGGACTAAAGCTACTAAGTTATGAAGCGGGAGGCTTTATCCTGCCCTTTGAAGTGATAAGTATACTATTATTAGCCGCAATGATCGGTGCAATTATTATTGCAAAAGGAAAAAAATTAAGCGATAAAAATGATGATACTATATGATTTCTGGAATTAGCATATACGAACTACTAACCGTAACCTCTATCTTATTTTTTATTGGTATTTACGGATTTATAACTAGAAAGAACTTGATCTCAATATTAATGTCTATTGAATTAATCTTGAATGCCTCAGTAATAAACTTTGTTATTATCAACAAGTATTTATATCCTGACATGTTGCAAGGTGTAATCTTTTCAATTTTTATTATAGCTGTAGCTGCCGCTGAAACGGCCTTAGCTGTGTCTATTATAATTAATTTATATCGACAAATTAACTCTGTTGAAGTAAAAGACACTGAATTAATGAAGTATTAATATTTTAAAAATATGGACCTAAGTTATATCATATTAATTCCTTTAATTCCACTGGCAGTATTTTTATTGTTGGGGATTTTTAACCAAAAAATCAAACCTTCTGTTTCAGGGCATATTGGTGTTTTTGGCTTATTAAGCTCCACAATATTATCATTCTATACAGCATATCAATATTTCTTTGTTTACGGAAAAGTAAATGGTGTTTATCAAACTTTTGTAGATAAAACAACATGGATGAACTTTACGGATACTTTACATATTGACATGGGTATTTTAATTGATCCTATTTCAGTAATGATGCTCATCGTAGTGTCAATAGTTTCGCTAATGGTACATATATACAGCCGAGGATATATGAAAGATGATGAGGGCTTTACCAAATTTTTTGCTTTTTTATCACTTTTTTCTTTCTCAATGTTCGGGTTGGTATTGGCAACGAACTTATTTCAGATCTATATTTTCTGGGAATTAGTTGGTGTTTCTTCATATTTATTAATCGGATATTATTACACAAAACCATCAGCTGTTTCTGCAGCAAAAAAAGCATTTATTGTTACTCGGTTTGCCGATCTGGGATTTCTTATCGGAATTTTAATTATTGGCTTTTACACTGGAACATATGATTTTGAAACCTTAAATAATCCTGCAGGAAGTGCTATCTTAAATTGGGCATCTACTTCTTTTATGGGATTATCTGTTTTAACTTGGGCTCTAATATTAATTTTTGTTGGTGGTGCCGGAAAATCAGCAATGTTTCCTTTACATATTTGGTTACCAGATGCTATGGAAGGCCCAACGCCTGTTTCTGCATTGATTCATGCCGCTACCATGGTTGTAGCTGGTGTTTTTCTAGTAGCACGACTTTTTCCAATGTATTATTTTGTTGAAGACGGTTTTGCCCTCAATATTGTTGCATTTGTAGGAGCCTTTTCGTCCTTATTTGCCGCCATAATTGCTATTACCCAAACTGATATTAAACGTGTCCTGGCATATTCAACTATGTCACAATTAGGATATATGATGTTAGCACTTGGTGTTTCCGGATATGAAGGACATGAAGGTCTTGGTTATATGTCATCTATGTTCCATTTGTTTACACATGCAATGTTTAAAGCCTTATTATTCCTTGGAGCGGGTTCTGTTATTCATGCTGTACATAGCAACTATTTAAAGGATATGGGGAGCTTGCGGAAATATATGCCTATTACAAATATAACTTTTCTGATTGCTGCATTGGCAATTGCTGGCGTGCCTCCCTTTGCAGGATTTTGGAGTAAAGATGAAATTTTAGTTGCAGCTTATGAACATAACAAACTAATTTATTACGTAGGTGTGTTTGTTGCTGGATTAACAGCTTTCTATATATTTCGAATTTATTTCGGAATTTTCTGGGGAAAACAGACTGAATACGAACATATTCCTAAGGAGTCACCCTTATCTATGACCTTCCCATTAATCGTTCTTGCTTTATTAAGTATAGTAGGTGGATTTATTCCATTTAGTGAATTTGTGACACCCGATAAAGCCGGTTTTGAAGCCCATTTAAATTTTCCGCTTGCTGCGGTTGCAGTTACAGTTGGCTTTATAGGAATTGCTTTGGCATGGTTATTCTATAAAAAAGAAAATAATTTATCAGACAGGTTTGCAGAAGGTTTTGGCATGTTCTATAAATGGACTTATGATAAATTTTATTTTGATGAGATCTATCTTTTTATTACAAAAAAAATATTGTTTAAACGCATTTCGGCACCGGCTGCCTGGTTTGATAGAAATGTAGTTGATGCAACTATGAACTTAATTGGAAACTCAACAGTTACAACATCTAAAAAAATTAAAGGATTACAATCTGGAAAAGTGCAAGATTATGCTTTTGCGTTTATTGCTGGTGTTGTAATAATAGCTGTAGTGTTTATTTATTTGTGGACAAACTAAACGATTAATATGGATATTTTATCACTTTTTATCGTATTACCAGTAATCACAATTTTAGTATTGGTATTTACAAAAGGCTTAAAACAAGCTCGACAAATAGCAATGATCGGTAGCTTGATTCAGCTTGGTATGGCAATAAATTTAATGTTTGCCTATTTTAAAGAAAAAGCTGTAAATGATGCTATCATGGTTTTTACCAAAGATCTGGTTTGGTTCAAACAATTCAATATACATTATAATATAGGTGTTGATGGTATTTCTGTCGCATTAATTCTATTGACTGCAATTGTCGTTTTGGCTGGTGTTTTTATCTCCTGGAAAATGAAAGATCTGCCTAAAGAATTTTTTATTTCATTAATTGTGCTTTCAACTGGTGTTTACGGCTTCTTTATTTCTCTAGATCTCTTTACAATGTTTGTGTTTTTTGAAATTGCTGTGATACCAATGTATTTATTAATTGGAATCTGGGGAAGTGGTCCAAAAGAATATTCAGCAATGAAATTAACCTTAATGTTGATGGGAGCTTCTGCTGTATTATTAGTTGGGATATTAGGAATCTATTTTAATTCTAACGCCGATGGAGGCCCTTTAACATTTAATATACTTGAAATTGCACAGGTGAATATTCCTTTTAAGGCTCAAAAATTATTTTTCCCTTTAACCTTTATAGGTTTTGCGGTAATTGGAGCTTTATTTCCGTTCCACACTTGGTCACCTGATGGTCATGCTTCAGCACCAACAGCTGTTTCAATGCTTCATGCAGGCGTCTTAATGAAATTAGGTGGTTATGGAGTATTTAGAGTTGCTATGTTCTTATTACCTGAAGGAGCATTACACTGGTCTTGGTTCTTCATTATATTATCCGCTTTCGGTGTTATTTATGGAGCCTTTGCCGCCATTAAACAAACCGATCTAAAATATATAAATGCCTACTCATCAGTAAGTCATTTAGGTATGGTATTATTTGCACTACTAATGCTGAATAAAACAGCTTGGAATGGAGCCATTTTACAATCGCTTTCTCACGGATTTATGACAGCCCTATTCTTCGCATTAATTGGTATGATCTATGGAAGAACTCATACGAGAGATATTAACAAATTAGGAGGATTACTTAAGGTAATTCCATTTATATCTGCTATTTATGTAATAGCGGGTTTAGCATCATTAGGTTTACCTGGATTTAGCGGATTTGTCGCAGAAATGAACATTTTTGTTGGTGCTTTTCAACATGACGAACTCTTCTACAGAGTAGCGACTATTATTTCGGCATCAGCAATAGTAGTGACTGCTGTTTATATATTGAGAGTAGTTGGTATTATGCTAATGGGTCCCGTTAAAAGTGAAGCTTATTTGGATTTGCCAAAAGTAACATGGTATGAAAAAACAGGTATATTTTTATTATTGATACCAATGGTAGGAATTGGTGTTGCGCCATTGTGGTTAAGTGATATGATACTGGCGAGTTTAGAACCTTTTATACAAGGAGTTTTATAATTAAAAAGAAGCAACTAAAATGAATTTTAGTAATTTTTTATTGATGAGACATGAAATTCTGCTTTTAGCAATTACAATGATATTGTTAATCGTAGAAATCTTTATTCATAAACACAAGAAAAGTAGTATTATACATTTGGCAATATTTCTTTTTGGAATTCATACAGCAATTGGCTTTTTTACAATTGAAGAAAGTAGTTTGTTTGGAGGTATGTTCAGAACTAATAGTATGATTCATTTGTTTAAAAATGTATTGAATATTGGTGTCTTTATTTTATTATTACAATCAGCTGATTGGCTGAAAGATAAAATATTCAATGAAAACAGAGGAAGTGAATTCTTTATACTCTTATTTTCCTCATTATTAGGAATGTATTTTATGATCTCATCTGGTGATTTTTTAATGTTCTATATTGGGCTGGAACTATCAACACTACCTGTTGCCGCATTAGCTGCAATTGAAACTTCCAAAAGAATCTCAAGTGAAGCCGGTATTAAATTAATTTTATCTGCCGCTTTAGCTTCAGGAGTTTCATTATTCGGTATATCTATGTTATACGCAACATCTGGTTCCATTTATTTTGATAGTATTTCTGAAATCATTACATCCAGCAATTTAACCATTTTAGGAATGCTCCTTTTCTTTGCGGGATTAGCCTTTAAAATATCTTTGGTACCATTCCATTTCTGGACAGCAGATGTCTATGAAGGCGCACCAATAAGTATTGCCTCCTACCTCTCTGTAATTTCAAAAGGAGCAGCGGTTTTTATATTAATGATACTCTTATTCACAGTTTTAAAACCACTAATGCATGTTTGGGAAAATATTGTTTATGTAATTGCAATTGCAACTATGTTTATAGGTAATTTATTTGCTTTAAGACAACAGAATATGAAACGTTTTTTAGCATTTTCATCAATTGCCCAAGCTGGATTTATCTTGCTTGGTTTGATTACCGGAACACAGCTAGGGACAGCAACCGTTGTTTACTTTGTTCTGATCTATATTTTTTCAAATCTTGCTGCTTTTGGCGTTGTTCAAGCTATTTCATTACAAACAGGAAAAGAAAATATAGATGATTATGAAGGCTTATACAGAACCAATCCCAACTTAAGTTTAGTGATGATGCTCGCTTTGTTTTCATTGGCTGGTATTCCACCAGTTGCAGGGTTCTTTGGAAAATTTTTCTTATTCACGGCTGCAGCAAGTGAAGGATATTATTTGCTAGTGTTTTTAGCTGTTGTAAACGTAACTATTTCTTTATACTATTACCTATTAGTAGTAAGAGCAATGTTCTTACGCAAAAGTGAGAATGCAATTCCGTATTTTACGAATAAACTATACATGCGTTTAGGGTTAATAATAACTGTAATAGGTATATTGGTTATTGGTTTATATAGTCCGTTATATGATTATATTTATGAGTTGAGTAGCGTATTTAATTAAAAATATTATGGCTTTATCAGGTAAGCATACATTTGGAAGTATTGGAGAAACAAGAGTAACTTTTGTTGAAAAAGGAGTAAATGAAGACAGGAGAGATTTTCTAAAAAAATTACTCGAACATAATAGCTTTGAAGTAATTATTGATGAAGACAAAAAGAAAACTGAAGAAGATCCACAATTATACACAGTTGCGGTTACCGATATGGTTTTTAATCCAACTATTTGGGTTTTTGAGCGGAAACTAAAAACTTTTGACGGTCATAAGGTAACACAAGATTACTGGAATCAAAAAACTGAAGATACCAATCCTCACTATTGGAAATACTCTTAGATCCAATTAATTTAGAGTGGGTCAAATAAAAGATAGCTTAAACTATTTTATACTTTGAGTCTCTTCCCTAAATAAACCAATTTAGATTCTTTTTCAAATATAAAATTTACACTAAAAGCAGATATAATTTCTAGAACTCCTTCTTTATTCTTTAAGAATATTGGAACAATATCTTTATCTTGTTTTGTGCGTTCAATTAACTCATCGTAATGCTCTTTAGAATCTAATTTTATTTCATGAATCTGAGGAAAATTACGCACAATATCACTCAATTTTGTAAAATCATCTGTATGCGAAAAAAGCCCTTCAGTCGGGTTGTTTTTATCATCACTACTTTCTTCAGGCGAGATTAATCGAAAACTTCCATTTTCACCAAATTGTGTTTTAAATTTATCTATTACATAATTATTAATATCTGTATTTCCTGTTAAAGCCATTAAATAACCTACATCGTTTAACTCGATATTATCTGTTAATGTATCTGAATAAATATTCTCATTTATAGCTTCTAAACCTAATTCTTTAGCCTTTCTTATATTCGTTTCGTTACTGTCAATTAAAACAACATGCCTGTCATTTTTCATAAGATAATCAGCAATTAAACGCGATAGTTTTGAGGCACCAACGATTAATATCCCTTCTGATTTTTCTAAGAAAACACCTACAGTTTTCGCAAACAATCTTGCAGTCGTCGCATTGAGTAAAACTGTACCAAGTACAATCATAAAAACTAAAGGTGTAATGTATTCGGCACCTTCAACTCCTTGTCTTAATAATTTACTTCCAAATAGAGATGCGATTCCCGCCGCAACAATTCCACGCGGACCGACCCAACTTATAAACAGTTTCTCATTCGTTTTTAATTTAGAGCCTCTTGTACTTATAAAAACCGCCAATGGTCTGATTAAAAAGACGACAATTGCAAAAAGAATTGCTGTATTCCAATTATAAATAAGCAACAAATCTTCTATATTAATATTTGCAGCAAGTAGTATAAATAGAATTGAAATTAGTAATACACTCAAAGATTCTTTAAAATACAATAGCTCTTTTAAACTACTAAGTTTACTATTACCTAGAACCATACCCATCACAACTACAGCAAGTAAACCAGATTCATGAGCAAAGACTTCTGATTCTACAAATACCAACAATACGGTTGATAATGACACTACATTTAATAAATAATGCGGTATAAGATTCTTATTAATTGCATATATTAAAGCATGTGCAAAGGTAAAACCGAAGGTTGTCCCGAATAATAAAATCTTGCCAAACTCCATAAAAGCGGTTTTTGTAAAACCACTACCACCACCTACACTTATAAATTCAAAAACTAAAACCGCTACTAAAGCACCTATTGGATCAATTAAAATTCCTTCCCATTTTAATACTGTAGAAAGATCTTTCTTTAGCGGAATATTCCGCAGAATAGGTGTTATTACCGTTGGGCCTGTAACAATTATCAAAGCAGAAAATAAAAAGGATAACTCCCAACTTAGATGAAATAAGTATCGAGCGGCAAAACCAGCCGCAAAAAAAGTTATCGCAGAGCCAAGTGTTATTAATTTAGAAATAACAGGCCCAACATGTTTTATCTCTTCACGTTTTAAGGTCAGACCACCTTCAAAAAGAATAATACTAATTGCTAATGAAACAAAGTAATACAGACCTTCTCCTGGAAACAACCCTTCTTTACCGTTCCAGACAGGCTCTATCCATTTTGTACCATCAGCCGACAAGAATTCTGCAGCAATTGGACCAACAAATAAGCCTATTAATATCAACGGTAAAATTGCCGGAATCTTCAACTTCCAAGCAACCCATTGTGCTAATATGCCTAAAATAATAATTCCTGCTAGTTCTAACATTGATTAATTTTTGCGTTAAAATACTAATAAAAATTAGAAAGAGTAACGTTCCTTTTTATAAAAATCAGGAATCTTTCATGGTGAGTCTCAATACTGAACAGGCTGATTTTTCGGTATACTTATCTTTTCCGGTTCCGAATAATACACTTTTCCAATTATCTTTTTGTGGCGTTCCCAGTATTAATAAATCATATGACGCAGAAGTTTTTGAAATCGTTTCAATCGAATCATCACTATTAATTATAATAATCTCATTAGGCGATACTACTTTTTTCAATAATTCTAATGAAGTCTGTTCTATTTGATATGTAGATTCTTTCCCCATCTTTTCTGATACAACATGTAATAAAGTTAAAGATGCATTGTAAAACTGGCAAATTCTATCGGCAACTGCTATAAAATTTTTATCTTTTCTCCCGGGACGTAACGCTAATAAAACCTTACTAATATTTCGAACACCGTTGTCTTTAAACAAGGCGAAATCTGAATCTATATTTGTCAATAACCAGCCTATTGGATTACTTACCAAAATACCATTATGAGCTCTCCCGTTCCATCCCATTACTAACCAATCACAATGTGTTTGGTCACTTAATTGCTGAATTGTACTAGAAAGATCATGTGTTACAACTGCTTCAAAATCAATATCAATATTTCTCGATTCAGCCAGTCCTGAAATACGTCTTTCTAAAGAAGCAATTTTCGGATTTTCCAGTTGAAATACTTCTAAAAATGTTTGATTAGGAACTTCCGTAACATTAACTGTTTGTAATTTTTCTTTCTTATTGATTGCTGCCCCAATTTCAACCAACATTTCAGGAGAGTTTTCATTTCCTAAAAGAGGAACAACAACACCAGCTTCTGAAACAAGATTACCATCTAGATTTACATTTTGTTTTCTCTTCTGGCGTCTTTTTAATTTTTCTTGTCTACTCTTTTTTGTGTAAAAAAGATAGAGTGCAGGTCTATGACCATAGTTTCTTAAAACACCTGTTCGTATTGCATTTTTTCCAAAAAAATAATAAATTACAAGACCTAATGCAAAAATTACCAGAATTGCTAAAAATGGCATTAAACCAAGGAATACTAACAAAACTATACCACTAATAATTCCGAAAATCTGTACAAATGGGTACAATGGAGAATTATACGATGGATTATACCATTGTGCTGCAGTTTCGCGTAAAATAATAACACTAACATTTACTAAAATAAACATCATTACCATAAAAGCACTTGCCAATTTTGCGATTTTTTCTACATCTAGAAAAATGATAACTAAAGCCATTGTCACGCAGGTCATAATAATGGTAACAACTGGTGTCAAATATTTAGAGTGTATGGTGCTCATAAATCGTGGTAATAGTTTATCCATAGCCATGGCAAATGGAAATCTTGAAGCTGCTAAAACACCAGAATTAGCCATTGAGATTAGTGTTATAACACCAACAACAGCAGCAATATATCCAACATATGTACCACCTAGTAAATTCGCAATTGTATAGATGGGTTTTAAATCGGTTTTTAAAGAGTCTAAAGGAATATTCCCAACTAAAGTAAAAGTTACTAGAACATAAATCGATGTCATAATTAATAATGACAATATCATTGCTCTTGGTAAGTTTTTTGCTGGATTTTTGATTTCTCCGGCAATAGCAGCAACTTTAGTAACACCGGCATATGATATATATACAAATGCAACTGTAGATGCTAAGCCCATATTTCCGTCTGTTAAAAAAGGAAACATTAAACCACTACTTGCTTCCGGAAGTCCAAAAAATAAAATCAATATTAGGCTTGTTAAACTTATTGCAACAATTACTATTTGAACTTTACCTACTTTTTTAACACCAAAAATATTTAGTAGTAAAATCAATAGTAAAAAAGCCACAGCAACATATTTTGTAAGTTCTGGATCAATACTTATTAAGATCGAAAGGTATGCGCCAAAACCAACTAGTGCAAAAGAACTTTTTAGTAATAATGATAACCAAAGACCGATCCCAGCAATAGTACCAAATACGGGTCCAAAGGCTCGCTCAATATATACATAAGTACCTCCTGAAGAAGGCATTGCAGTTGCTAATTCTGATTTTGAAAGTGCAGCAGGTAAAATACATACAGCTGCCAATAAATAGGCGAGCCAGACAGACGATCCTGTTTTTGCAGCAGCTAAACCTGGTAATACAAAAATACCGCTCCCAAGCATTCCACCAATACTAATTGCTATTACAGAGGTTAAGCTAAGGCTACGTTCCAGTTTCTTCAAATCATAAATTATTGAAAGCTAAAAATAGCCTTTTTTTATTTAATCTTTTAAAGTGTAAAATGCTTATTTAATTAAAAATTTAAATGCATAAAAAAGGTATTATGAATTTAATATATAAAGCCAAAAAATACCTCCTGATAAGCATCAAAAGGTATTTTTTAAGTTAGTAAAAGATTGATTAGCTCTAGACTATTCTTTAGATTCTTTCTTTTCCATTAAAGCATTTATGATCAATGCAGTTCCTCCGAAAAGGAAGATCATTGAAAAATAACCTACTTCTTCTGGTAGTGTTGTATACTCATCAATAAACGAACCTATTAATATCCCTAAAGAAATACCTACTAAAAGCATTCCTAATTTTAGGGTCATTGCATAATATTTTCTTTTGGTTGAGAACATAGAAGCGTCTGCTCCTTTTTCAATCATTGATAAACGTTCTTTGTTCCTTGCAGTGATATATAAATAAAAAACTCCGAATAGTGCTGCAAACATTGTTATCGGTATAAATACTTCTTCTCCCATTGTTATTGTTTTATAATTAATAATTTGATTACACAACTATGACGTTACAATTTTAAAAGTGGTTACAAAATAATTGAAAATTTATATTTAGTACTTTTGTTCCAATGAAAAGAATCACCTTAATTATCCTATTCTTTCAACTATGCTTTGTGCATTCGCAAAGAATAGAATTAAAATTAGTAGATAGTATTTTGCTCAAGGCTGATGACTTTATAGGTATAGATGCGTTCGAGGATTATTATTATACTTTAGGCACTACATTTTATAAGAAAACCAAGAGCAAAGTTTACAGTTACGCAAATACGCAATTAGGAAATATTAGTAGTATTGACATCACCAATCCTTTAAAAATAGTTTTATTTTATCGTGATTTCAACACAATAGTACTATTAGATAATAGATTGAGTGAATTAAGTAATAACATAAATTTATCTACTGAATCCTTTGCTAAAAATGTGACTTTTGCAAGTATTTCATCAAATAATAATCTATGGTTATATAGTTTAGATGATAATATATTATCTCTTTGGAATTACGAAACCAAACAAACTGTTTTTGATTCCCAACCTTTATCGTATTATCAAAATGATTTTGAAGCTAATATTCAAATAAGTACCTATGAATATTGTTGGTTAATTTCAAATGATCATGTGTTGAAATTTAATGAATATGGAAGTTTTATTGATTCTTTTAAAGAAAAGGCTATAGAAAAATTAGTGCCTTATAATCAGGGAATACTTTATTTAAAAAATTCTAAAATCTATTTTGCGAAAGATTCGCTAAAAGAGTCATTTATAGACAATAAAAAAAACAAAATGGATAATTTTTTCGTTGCTAAAGAGTATCTCTATTTTTTTGACACTAATGTTTTATATAAGTATTCCTTATTAAAAAAATAATTTTACCTTTAAAGCCTCAAACAAACAAAACTAAAACCAAAAAAATGCACGTAGCAATTGCTGGAAACATCGGCGCTGGAAAAACTACATTAACCAAATTATTAGCTAAACATTATAAATGGAAACCTCATTATGAATCTGTTGAAGAAAATCCTTATTTAGACGATTTTTATAGTGAGATGGAACGTTGGTCTTTCAACTTACAAATATTCTTTTTAAATAGTAGGTTTCGTCAAATTTTAGAGATCCACGAAAGTGGTAAAAACATCATTCAAGACAGGACTATTTATGAAGACGCTCATATTTTTGCGCCTAACCTACATGCAATGGGTCTTATGACCAACCGAGATTTTAGTAATTATTCTTCTTTATTTGAGCTGATGGAAAAATTGGTTTCTCCACCAGATTTATTGATTTACTTACGCGCTAATATTCAAACTTTAGTGGGGCAAATACATAAACGAGGAAGGGATTACGAAAATACAATAAGCATTGATTATTTAAGTAGATTAAATGAACGTTATGAAGCTTGGATTACTACATACACCAAAGGAAAACTTTTAATTGTTGATGTAGATAACCTAGATATAGTAGATAACCCTGAAGATTTAGGAATTGTCATCGATAAAATTGACGCTCAAATTCACGGATTGTTTTAATCGCTAATAATTTTTCTTATTTCAAAACTTTAATCTAGCTAGTTCTGTTATATTTTACTTTAAAAGAGAGGCGTATATAACGATGCATATCTTATGAAGCTCTAGCAGATATGTTTTTTCTGAATTTAGTAGGTCTAACGCCCACTTGTTTTTTAAAAAAATTTGAAAAATGACCTGGCTCATTATATCCCAAAGTATATGCAATTTGCTCACAAGTATTATCTGAAAATAATAATAATCGTCTTGCTTCGGTAATAATGCGGTCATTAATAAATGTAAGTGCGGTTTTATCACTATACTTC
>Ga0316189_10002293_pt1 | contig 18888 bp, 15 predicted proteins | sample LowCovwburrow_MG_FD_204930 | JGI IMG/M metagenome (GOLD analysis project Ga0316189, IMG submission 204930) | Coastal sediment microbial communities from Maine, United States - Lowes Cove worm burrow | ecosystem: Environmental > Aquatic > Marine > Coastal > Sediment | place: USA: Maine...
TCCCCGACCTCTCCGATCCCGTCGCGGTGAGGGACCTACCGGCCGGTGAACCGATCGTGCCATCCGCCGTGTCCGGTGCGCCCGTCATTCCCGATGGGTGGTGGTCGATACCGGTGCCGCTCTCGCAGGGAGCGGTCCCCGGTTCCCGGGTACGACTCATCGACGCCCTATCCGGGCTGGAGGTTGATGGCGTCGTCGTGTCAACCGGCACGGATGATCTGATGTCGCTCGACACCTCAGGACTCGTCGCCGTGCCACCGGACACAGCCGCCGCTATCGCTATTTCGGCCGCCGAAGGAGCCCTGGTCGTTCTGCTTGGATCGTGACGCGCTCCTAGGCTCTCGGCCATGTTGAACGCCATCCTGTGGGGAGTCATCCAGGGACTCACCGAGTTCCTCCCCATCTCCTCCAGCGGACATCTCGTGCTCATCCCTGCGCTTCTCGGTAGAGACGGACCAGACCTCGCCACATCGGCCATGCTCCATCTCGGAACGCTCGTCGCCGTCCTTGTGTATTTCCGCAAGGACCTGGCCAAGATGGCCCGCTTCGACCGCGCCGGTCGGCGGATGATCACGATCATCGCGATCGGCACGATCCCCGCCGTGATCCTCGGGCTCGCATTCGAGAGCAAGCTCGACGAATTGACCGAGCGTCCGATGGTGGTGGCGACCATGCTGATCGTCACCGGATTGATCCTTCTTGCCACCATGCTCCTTCGGCCCGGGGACAAGACCACGGAAGAAGTCACACCTACCGATTCCATCCTGATCGGCCTCGCACAGTCGTTCGCTCTGATTCCGGGTGTCTCCCGCTCGGGGATGACGATCTCCGCGGGTCTCGTGAGAGGAATGGCCCGGGTCGAAGCGGCCCGTTTCGCGTTCCTCCTCGGTATCCCCGTGATCGCCGGGGCGGGTCTGCTCTCCGTCGCTCGCGCGATCTCGGATGGATCGGGGATCACCTCGACGACCGTCGTGGGCATGGTCGCCTCGGCCATCACCGGCTACTGGGCGATCGCGTTCCTCCTCCGCGTCATTGCCAAGGCAGGCCTGGCCCCCTTCGGGATCTACTGCATCGCGTTCGGAGCGGTAGCGCTCGTCGCTCTCTGAGTCGTCCGACGCCAGGTCGCCAGTCGCCAGTCGCCAGAAGAACCAGAGCCGTCAACCTCTTCCTGGGGACTGGTGACCGGGGACTGGTGACTCCTAGCCGCCGTAGGCGCTGCTGATTCTCATCTGCTCGGCGATGTGTACGTTCACGAGGGCAGGGACGCCGCTCTCCTGCGCCCGTTCGAGAGCGGGACGGAGCTGAGCTGCTTCTTCGACGAACTCGCCGTAGCCACCGAGGCCTTCGACCATAAGGTCGTAGCGCCGGATGCCGAGGTCTGACGCAACAAGGCGGTCGGGATACAGCATCCGGTGGATCGACTTTATGTTGTTCCAGGCGCCGTCGTTGCCGACGACGCCGACAACCGGCATGTCGTGACGAACGAGCGAGTCGAACTCCATCCCGTTGAACCCGAAGGAGCCATCGCCGTAGACGATGCCAACGCGCGTGTCCGGCTCCACGGCCTTTGCTGCGAGGGCAAACGGAGCACCGACGCCGAGACACCCGAAGGGTCCGGGGTCGAGGAGTCCGCCTGGCCGGCTGGTCCGCAGCCACTTGGCCGTAGTCGAAACGATGTCGCCGCCATCGGCGGCGACGATCGTGTCGTCGCTGAAGAACTCGGCAACCTCGCGCGCAAACCGCTCTGCGTGAATCGGACCTGTATCGATGGCGGCGAGTTCATCGGCTACTGCCTGCTTCGTTCTCTCGATCCCGACGATCTGCTCGGCCCAAGCAGTCCGGTCGATTCCGCCGACACGGTCTGCAAGTTGGGCGGCGACCGCGCCCGGATCCGCAACGACGCCGATCGAAGCGGGACGGTTCCACCCGACTCTTGACGGCTCGGCATCGACCTGGATCACGAAGGCATCGGGAGCGACCTTCTTCCCGAAGCCGGTCCGGAAGTCCCAGTCGACACCGAGGGCCAGCACCACGTCGGCTGAACGAAGGGCGTCAGACCGGGTGCGGTTCCCCAGAAGCGGATGATCCCATCGGAGCGATCCGCGAGCGAGGCTATTGAGATACACCGGTGCCTTGAGGGCGTCGACGAGTCCGTTGAGCGCTCCAGTCGGATCGCCGAAGCGGCTCCATCGGTACCCCGTACCGGCGAACACGACCGGTCGCTCCGCTCGATTGAGTCGATCGACGACATCGGCAAGCGTCTCATCGTCGAGTCCGGCAGGACGATCGGACCGGTATCCCGTTGGCCATCCGATGGCATCCTCCTCCACCATCCCGGCCTGCACGTCCCAGGGGATGTCGAGGAACACCGGTCCGCCACGTCCTGAGAAGGCATGGCGCGCGGCAGTCGCGATGTACTCCGGCAGTCGGGCAGTCTCGTGGGCGGTTCCGGCCCATTTCGTAATCGAGTGGAACATGCGGGGGTGGTCCATCTCCTGCAGTCCTCCGCGCAGGTCCTCAGTGGTGAGATGGCGCCCGCCGATCAGCAGCACCGGACTGTTGGCGAACCATGCGTTCGCGATGCCGGTGACGGTGTCGGTAACTCCGGGGCCGGCCGTCGCGAGGACCACGCCGAGCCGTCCGGTCAATCGGGCGTACGCGTCGGCGGCGTGAGCGGCAGCCTGTTCATGTCGGACGTCGACGACACGGATCCCTTCGTCGACACAGCCGTCGATGGTGGGAAGAATGTGTCCACCGGTCAGGACGAAGACGGTATCGACGCCTTCCGCTCGCAGCGCCGTGGCGATTGCCCGCCCTCCGTGGATCTTCGCCATCGTCCGCTCCCGTGTCGTAGTGCGACCATTCTGGTCGGTGCGGTGATTCGAGGGGCGAAAGCGGGATCAATTGCCTCGCGGTCGGGGTTTACTTCCCGAACCCCGTCCGCCGAAACGCGGGCACTGGAGAGGACCTCATGTTCAAGCGCAAGACCAAAGCTCGCAAGATCCATCGTCTCAATGAACTGCAGCCGATGGTTGCATCGGGACGCCCGGTTCTGATCAACTTCTTCCAGGTCGGCTGCGCGCCGTGCCAGGTGATGGACGGAATCGTCAACGAACTCGCCCGCGAATACGGCGAGACGGCGCACGTCGTCAAAGCCGACATCGGGCGCGTCCCCGGCGCCATCGAGACCTACAAGATCCGCTCGACCCCCACCACGGTCGTGATCGCTCGCCCTCCCGACAGGGTGTCGAAGAAGGCACAGAAGAAGGCCCAGGGAACCAAGAAGCGGGCGATGGCGCGGCCAACGCAGCGCTGGCGAGCCTCCGGTCTCGTCAAGAAGGACCAACTTCAGCGAGTACTGGAATCCAACGGCGCAACCCGCGTCGAGGCCTAGGCGACCGGCGACCGGCGACCGGCGACCGGCGACCGGATCCTACGCGTGGCCCGGCGCCTTCGGAATCGCGGCGAACGCCTGACGGCGGGCTTCGATGATCTCGTATCCGATCTGCTCGATGCTGTCCATCAGCCAGAGGTAGGCGGCCTTGCCGGGACGGAAATCTGCCTCGGCCATCCCCTGGATCCGTCCCTGCTCCTGGAGTTGCTTGACCCGGCGGTGGTTGTCGACCGGATCGAGGGTGTACACGCCCAGCGTCTTGCCGCCGTTGTGGTTGAGGATTGAGAAGCACGGCACGTCGGACGGACCATCGGCGATGTAGATCATGTGACGCAGCGGAACCCGCCGCTCCTCCTCGCCGATCCGGGCGTTGACATCGACATCGGAGTTGCGATTGACGCCCTTGTTGATCTCGAACAGCGCCCGAGTTTTTGCGGTGTTGTCGATCGTGTATCCGAGGTGCGTGACCGGGGCGGGGGCGGACGCCACCGGGAGTTGGTCGAGGTAGCCGGCAGGCGCTGGCGTCTCGATGAGCGTGTTGGCCCAGATGTCGTCGACGTGGCCCGCGAAGACGCTGCCCTCGATCATGGGCAGAATCCCGGTCGACACGACGTAGTGTTCGACGGAGATCCCCTCCGAGGCGAACTCAGCAATGTCGGCAACGCGTTGCCGGCTCTCATTGAGGAAGTCGGGCATCCCGGGGGCAGCCGTGAGTTCGGCGCCAAGTTCGAAGAGGCGTTCGTTCGTCAGGTCTTTGAAGATGCCTTCGCGCACATACGTGAGCAGATGGCCGAGGTAGGCGATGTCGCGTTGGATGCGGATGCCCTGGCGGCGATAGTACTCGACGAGACCATCCACTTCGGCCCAGAAGGCTGAGGGATCGACGTCGTAGGCCTCGAAGATGGGATCCTGCATGTTCCCCGGGATGAGGGTTCGGTCGAAGTCCCACACCAGGGCGATCACGGTCTGGGTGTAGAGAGGAACCGGCATGATGAGAGGTTAGGGGTTCCGCCGACTGCGGGGCGATCCCATCAGGGCGTCTCGAACGCCCCGAACACGATCGCATCCTCGATCGTCCACCATCCCTGGAGGCGACACGGGGTTCCCCGGAGCCCTTCGTGGGCTTCTCCGAGACGGTCGAGCGATACGAGGACAACCGTCGAGAATCCCTTTGCCGTCAGAGTCCAGGTTGCCGATGCGAGGGCGCCGGCGTCGACATCCGAGTCGAGCACGATCTCGACGGTGCGGTCTGCGCCGCCGACCACAGCACGAACCGTACCGAGATCGGAAGGCACGGCGAGGAGTTCTGCCAACGGCATCTCGGTGGCGAGATCGCAGCGACGGGCGTACACATCAAGCGTCGCCTCCATCACCCGATCAACGTCGGTGATTGCCGACTCTCGTACTGCTACCGCCATGAATCCCCTCCGTGTGTTACACCAGTGTAATTCCCAAGAACCCTTGAAGCAAAAGGAATCCGAAGACGGCGCCGAGCCGCAGACTCGGCTCACGACGCCGAGTCTTCCCCTTGACCTCGAGGCCGGACGGAAGACCTCACTCCCCCGACGACTCCCCCACGGACAAGGCGGGGCTATCGTCTCGATTCGTCAAGGAGCAGTAGATGAAACGCGAACTCGTCAAGCACGTTCTCAACCGTGAGGATTTCGGAGCCACCGTCACCGTGGCCGGATGGATCAGGACCCGCCGCGACTCGAAAGGCGGATTCTCATTCATCGAACTCACCGACGGTTCAACAATGACCGGTCTCCAGATCATCGCCGACAACGAACTCCCCAACTACGAGTCCGACGTACTCAGCCTCTCGATCGGCAGTTCGGCTCGATTCACAGGGGTCCTCACCGAATCTCCGGGGAAGGGTCAACGCGTTGAGATCAAGGCGAACGAGGTCGAGGTGTTCGGGCTGGCCGACCCCGAGACCTATCCCCTGCAGAAGAAGCGAATCTCGTTCGAGCATCTACGCGAGATCGCTCACCTGCGACCACGCACCAACACGATCGGCGCAGTGGCCCGGATCCGCAATGCCCTGTCGTACGCGACACACCGGTTCTACCAGGACCGCGACTTTCTGTATCTGCACACACCGCTGATCACAGCGAGTGACGCGGAGGGAGTCGGCGAGATGTTCCGGGTCACGACACTCGACCCGGCGTCCCCGCCCCGCACGGAGGACGGAGGCGTCGACTACTCCCAGGACTTCTTCGGGCAGTCGGCATTCCTCACGGTGAGCGGCCAGCTCAGCGCAGAGACCTACGCCCTCGCCGTCGACCGTGTGTACACGTTCGGTCCGACGTTCCGCGCTGAGAACTCCAACACACGGCGGCACCTTGCCGAGTTCTGGATGATCGAACCCGAAGTGGCGTTCGCCGACATCAACGACAACAGCGATCTCGCCGAGGACTACGTCAAGTACCTCGTCCGCTCCGTGCTCGACAACAACCTGACGGACCTCGAGTTCTTCAACCAGTGGGTCGACGACACGCTGCTCGACACGCTGACGTCGGTCGCCGACAGCGATTTCGAACGGATCACGTACACCGAGGCGGTCGATCTCCTGGGGAAGGCAGACGAGCCGTTCGACTTCCCATCCAGTTGGGGCGATGACTTGCAGTCCGAGCACGAGCGCTACCTCACCGAGAAGGTGTTCAAGCGGCCGGTGATCGTCACCGACTTCCCGTTCGACTTCAAGGCGTTCTACATGCGGAGGAACGACGACGGCAAGACCGTCGCCGCCATGGACGTGCTCGTCCCCGGCATCGGAGAGATCGTCGGAGGGAGCCAGCGCGAGGAGCGTCTCGACGTTCTCGCCGACAGCATGCGGATCAAGGGCATGGACGAGGAGCATTACTGGTGGTACCTCGACCTGCGCCGTTTCGGCAGCGCACCGCACTCGGGATTCGGACTCGGGCTCGAACGGGTGGTCCAGTTCACGACCGGCATGCAGAACATCCGGGACGTCATCCCGTTCCCGCGTACGCCGCGCAACGTCGAGTTCTAGAACGCCGCCGCTACGGGGCGGACACCACGTAGTCGTCGGTCTCGTCATCCCAGAGGAGATCGACGTACCCGCTCGCGGCCGCTGCCTTCACGAACTGGAGAAACCCGGAGTATCCGAGTTGTCTCTCCGAGAAGCTGGCGTCTCGCTTACGCATCTCGTTCTTCAGCCCGGAGAGAGCGACCGGGACGCCGCCCTTGCCGAGGGCAGCCACCGCGTCGTGGAGCTTGCCGAAGCTGGCCTCCTCGCCCCTCCCCGACTTCGAGAAGCGGACGACCGGATCGCCTTGTGAGCCGTCGTAGTCGAGCTCGACGACGCCCTGATCCGCGAGGTGGCGCATAAGTTCGCCGAATGCACGGAAGCCATAGTCGGTCTCGGTGAACGTCGGGTCCTTGCGCAACAACGCCCGCTTGAGGCTCGATGCCCGCACGTCACCGTTGCCGGCCCGGATGAGCCCGGCGAGAGTGGGGACGATGAGCGCATCGGGCGACTCGGTGGTAGTGGTCGCAATCTTCTCCCTCTTCGGGCGTTCACTCTTCGGCTTCCGGTCCGGGACGTCAACGCCGGAGAGATTCTCGTAGAAGAGGAACTCATCACAAGCGGCAGGGAGCAGCTTCGAGGTCGAATCCTTCAGGCCGACTCCAATCACCCGCCGGTTTCGCTCGCGCAGCTTGTGCACGAGCGGCGTAAAGTCGGAGTCACCCGTGCACAGAACGAACATCGTGACGTAGTCGCGTTCGAAGGCGAGTTCCACGGCGTCAACGGCCATCTTGATGTCCGCCGCGTTCTTGCGGACTGCGCCCTTGCGTTGGGGGATCTCGATCAGCTCGATCTGATTGTCGGTGAGCATCCGACGGTCCTTCTCGAAGTACGTCCAATCCGCGTAGGCCCGTCGGACCACGACACGGCCGCGTTCTGCGAGGGCATCGGCGACGGGCTTGAAATCGAACTGGATCCCAAGGTCTTCTCGCGCGCCGATCGCGAGGTTCTCATAGTCAATGAACAGGCCAATACGTTCTTCTTCCATGAGTGGAGCGTATCAGGCGGCGCGGTCGGTGGACCTCCACTCCTGGAGCGTCTGTGCGATCCAGGCCTGGCAGCGTGCGAGAATCTCAACCGGGGACTCGCCAGGCAGCCGGCGCATCGGCTCGCCGAACCGCACCCGGACCTTTGTTCCGTACGGGATCGGGAACATGTTGCGCTGAAAGACCCGCCACGAACCCTCGATGGCCGTCGGGATGATCGGGAGGTTCGGTGCGGCCTCCATGATGGCGGCGAGGCCCCCGACCCTGAACTCCCCGAGTTCGCCGGCCCGCGATCGCGTGCCCTCGGGGAAGATCACCACCGAGACATCACGACGTTCGGCCGCGGACGCCATATCGGCGATGGCATCCATCGCCTGGTCGCGGTGGTCTCGATCGATGAGGGCATTGCCGCCGTAGCGCAGGTTGAGCGAGACGCTCGGGAGACCCTTGGCGAGTTCCTTCTTCGCGACGTACTTCGGGTAGTTGCGCGGCAGCAGACCTCCGAAGATCGGCACGTCATACATCGACTGATGGTTCGACACGAAGATGAAGCCGCCCTCCGAGGCGAATCCGTCCTTGCCCTCGGTCACCACGCGGATACCGGAGATGCGGAACACGGCGACGAGGGTCCGCTGCAGCCCGGCCATCGCCTTCTCGAACGGTCGTAGTCCGAACGGCAGCGCGCACAAACCGATCAGATGGAATACGGCGAGGGTGAGACCGAACGCAGCCACGGTGGGGACGGTGAACAGCCAGTCTCGGAGACGCTTCAACCCAGCCTCGATTCTCTGCGCAGGAAACGAATGACTGCGTCATTGACCTGCTCGGGCTGCTCCTGTTGGGTCCAGTGTCCGCTCCCCGTGATCGGCACGACCGTGAGGTTGGCGACCCACCGGCTCATCCCGTCTGCAAGCTTCGCTGGCAGGATCGGATCCCGGTCTGCCGTGAGCATCAGCGTCGGCTGGGTGATCGGAGCGTTGGCGAGATGCTTGGTGACGGCGGCGTTGGCGTCGATGTTGCGATACGGCCCCAGCGGTCCGAACAGGCCGCCACGCGTGAACGCGTCGCGATACGCCGCAAACTCGTCGTCGGTCATGAAGGTTGGATCGGCAGCGATGCCCGTGTAGATGGCGCGCAACCAGGCGTTGGGGTCGCTCTCAAAGGCTGCCTCCGTAGTCCCGACCTCCTGGAAACCGAGCACGTACCCGAAGCGGTCGGCGAGGTGGTCTCGGATGATGTCGGTCGACGGGAAGCCGGCGCACCAGCCGCGATAGGGCACGTTGAGGCTCACGACCTTGTCGACGCGATCCGGGTGCAGAACGGCAGCTGTCCACGCAACGATGCTGCCCCAATCGTGACCGACGAACGTCGCGCGCTCGATGTCGAGCAGATCAAGCAGGCCGATGGCATCCGCTGCGAGGGTGGCCAGGCCATACGATTCAACGGTCTCCGGCTTGGATGAGCCGCCGTATCCGCGCTGATCATAGGCAATCGCCCGAAACCCGGCCGTCGCGAGGGCCGGCACCTGATGACGCCATGAGTAGGCGAGTTCGGGGAATCCGTGAATCAGGATGACCGCGTCACCGACCCCCATATCGATGGTCGCAAGTTCCACGCCCTTGAGCGCGTGCATCGTTTGGTCCATGCCTCGAGGCTAGCGCGGGCAGACGACAGGGCCCCGAAAACGCCGCGAACCCAGGGTTCTCCGCCTTCCATTTGGCGCCGTCAGCCCACAGAACAGACGGGGCCACCGTGGCCTCCCATTCCGCGGGCTGTCAGCGTCATATACCAGGTGGAGAACCCTGGGTTCCAGATAGGTATGACCGCTTCGTGCCGAAGGGGGGACACGGCACGAAGCGGTCGACTTGGGCGACCGACGGTTGGGGCCGATCGGTCGTCCGCAGCCCATCGGAACGGACCGCGGGAAGACGAAGGGAAGATGCGGCCACGCCCGATGAACAGTCTGGATTGTGAGACCCTTCACGGGATGGACGGAAAGACACACGCCCTCCAACCTGCGGGGGTTGCCGACCCCTGAGAGTTGCTCCCTGAGGACCTCATCGAAGGCTATCCCCGGGCCCGGATAGCGGCACCGATCTGAACAAGAATCTCCAGGGGTCTCAGCCGGGCAATTGCCAGCGGTCTTCCGGGATCTCGACGAGAATCGCGGAGCCTTTCGCCGTCACAACTCCATCCACCGAAAGGTCGGTCTCGACGATGGCCTTGCGGCCCGCGAGTTCGACCAGTCGCCCGGTGAGGAGCATGGCCCCGAGCGGCGTCGGCAACAGGTAGTCCACCTCGAGATGGCCCGTGACGAACCGCGGTGACGGATCGGCGCCGACCTTCTTGCCGTCGCGCTGCATCGCGAAGATCGAAGCCGAACCGGTCGAGTGACAGTCGATGATCGAAGCAACGACTCCGCCGTATGCATACCCGGGAACAGCGGTGTGGAAAGGCTCCGGTGTGAACTCGGTCACGGTGCCGTCGTCATCGGGACGGGTCTTGATCTGGTGGCCAATCTCGTTGAGTCGTCCGCAGCCGTAGCAGTGGGACACGTCCTCTGGATAGGCATCTTGGATCGCGGGGCCGTCAGCCATCGGAGCGGCCCTCCACCGTCACTCCATCGAGGTCCAGGAAGGGGATGTCTCCGGCCGGTGTGAATCCGAACACGACCCCGTAGAAGCCGAGTTCGGTCTCGAGGCTGTGGATGACGTTCGCGGCCTGCCGGAACCCGTGCCCCTCGCCTTCGTACTCGATGTGCACATGGGGGATACCCCGATTCGCCAACGCCTTGGCGATGACCACCGCCTGATTCGGAGGGACGACCTTGTCCTCGAGCCCTTGGAACAGCGCCACCGGCACATCGATGTCCTCGACCGAGGAGAGTGGGGACCGCTCACGCCACACCACGGGGTCGCTGCCGATCAGACGCGTCTCGTAGCGCGACTCGAACTTGTGGCTCTCGCCCATCAGCATCTCGATGTCGGCGATGCCGTAGTGGGAGGCGCCGGCGGCGAAGCAGTCGCGGAACGCAAGCGCGGCGAGCGTCGTATACCCGCCCGCGCTCCCGCCGCTGATGGCGAGACGAGCGCCGTCGACCTCCCCGATCGACGCCAGGTACTCCGCGGCGGCAACGGCATCGTCGACGTCCACAACCCCCCACTCACCTTCGAGCTTCTCGCGGTACGCCCGTCCGAAGCCGGTCGATCCTCGGTAGTTCACATCGACGACACCGAAGCCGCGGGACGTCCAGAACATCGTCGCCAGGCTGAACACCGGTGAGACACTCGATGTCGGCCCACCGTGGATGTGGACGAGAAGCGGCGGACGCTCCCCCGCCGGCCCCTCGAACTCGGGATTCTCCGGCGGGTAGTAGACAGCATGGGCGGTATCGCCGCCCGTCGTGGGAAACGTGATGAGCCGTGGATCGGGCGCATATGCCGCCTCGATGCTCGATGGATTCGATCGAACAATCGTGGCCGTGCCGAAGTCGACATCGAACTCGACGAGCGACGTCGGTCGGTGCGGGTGTGCGCCGACAAACCAGACCCGGCGATCGCCGTCGGTGATGAGGTGGTATCCGTAGCTCGAATAGTCGAGATCGGCTCGCTCCAGCGAGCCGTCGGGGTTGATGATCCCGAGGTGTTGCGTGCCGTTCTCGGTGATGGCCGCAGCGATCCTGCCCCCGGAGAGGAACCCGTACCACGACGATCCGAACACCCACGCCGGTCCCGCGAATTCGGCGTCCATCACCACGATCGGAGTCGTGTCCTCGCCTTCGAATCGGTAGAGGTTCCACCAACCGGTGCGATCCGAGGCGAAGACGAGACTCCCGTCGGTGTTCCACTCGGGCTGAACGACCGACTCGTCTTCTCCGCCGGCCACCATCCTCCGCTCGGTGGGATCGGCTGCGTCGGCGACGACGAGGCGAGTCCCGTCCCACGGCATATTGGGGTGGTCCCACTCGACCCAGGCAAGGCGCCGCCCGTCGGGAGATACCCGCGGTGACGTGTAGAAATCGCTGCCGGTTGCGAGGACGCTGCATGTGCCGTCATCGCCGATCGCGACCAACTCGTTGACCGCTTCGCCGTCGATCGGGTGCGTCTCGCGGACGGCGATCAGCGTGCCGTCGCCGGCCCATACAGCATCCGCATACCGTACCGAGCGAGGCCGCGCCGGTTCGGCCGTCAGCGGCGCCGTTCCCCCGTTGGCGTCGACGCGGTACAGGCGTTGATCCTCGAAATCCGAGTAGACGAGAACCCCGCCGTCGGCCCGGTATGCCCCACCGCCATATTCGTGGGCCATCGTTCGAACGCTCACCGTGTCGGGCAGCACCTCGGCGATGTCGCCGTCGGCCCGCCGACGTACGAGCGCCGTGCGCCCGCCTTCGGATGGGCGCATCTCGAGCCACTGCAACGATCCGTCGTCGTACTGGATATCGGAGAATCGGACGATGCCGGCGACCGTGCTCGCGGCCGCAATCGGCGACGCCCACGATCCGAATGGCGCAATGGTGCTCATCGCCCGATGGTAGGCCTCAGCTGTACATGGCCTCGATCTGATCGTTGAAGTGCTCGCGCACGACCTTCCGCTTGACCTTCATCGTCGGCGTCAACTCTCCGTGTTCGATCGAGAGCGGCTCATCGAGAATGGCGAACTTCTTCAGTTGGCGCACCCTGGCATTCGCAGCATTCACCTCATCGACGGCGGACTGCACCGAGGCCTGCACCTCATCATCGGTCATGCCTTCGGCGGCTTCGGGGTCGATGGAGATCAAGGCGGTGAGGAACGGACGTTGATCGCCGATCACCACAACCGTCCCGATCAACGGATTCGTCTGGAGCGCGGTCTCGATCAATGAGGGCGTCACGTTCTCACCACCGGCCGTGATGATGATGTCCTTCTTGCGGTCGGTGATGAACAGATAGCCCTCGTCGTCGATCTCCCCGATGTCACCCGACTTCAGCCAACCGTCTTGGGTGAGGGCTTCCGCCGTGGCCTCCGGATTGTTGAGGTACCCGAGGAACAGGTTGGGTCCACGCACAAGGATCTCGCCGTCTTCAGCGATCTGGAGTTCGACGCCCGGTACTGCTGGTCCGACAGAGCCGACGCGGTTTCCGTCCGGCGTATTGAATGAGCAGACGCCGGTACATTCCGACTGGCCGTACAACTGGAGGAGCTGCATCCCGAGCCCTCCGAAGAAGTTGGCAATGGTCGGCGACAGCGGCGCCGCCGAAGAGAACATGAAGCGGCATTGGTCGAGGCCCATGGCCTCCTTGGCTTTGGAATAGACCAGCTTGTCGAAGAGGCCGTATTGCGCGGCCACGAAGCCGCTGGGCTGCTCCCCCCGATTCAGCGCCTCGGTATGCTGACGCCCGACGGAGAGCGCCCGGTTGGCGATTGCGGCCTTGACGCCGGTGGCTTCGCCGAGCTTCTCCGACACCGCGGCGTAGAACTTCTCCCAAACCCGCGGAACGGCGAAGAATGCGGTCGGTCGAACCTCTTTGAGCGTGTCCGCGAGCCGGAAGATGTCCGGCTCGAAGTAGATCTTGATGCCCATCACCGCCGGAGCGAGGATCGAGACGATCTGCTCGGCGATGTGCGACAGCGGCAAATACGACACGGCGGAGTCGGTTGGACCGAGATCGACGAACCCCTGCACCGCCTCGACGAGGAACACAAGCGCTTCGTGGGGAAGGACGACTGCCTTGGGTGGACCGGTCGTGCCCGAGGTGTAGATGAGGACTGCCCCGTCGCGCGGCCCGAGCGCCGCGAGCCGGTCGTCGACCGCCCCGGTCCCAACATCGGCGCCCGCGCCGATGAACTCGTCCCACGTCATCACGCCACCGGCGTCGGACGACGTCCCCGGCATGAGCACGATGTGGTTCAGGCTCGGGATGCCGTCGCGTACCGCGAGGATCTTCTCGAGCTGGCCCTCGTTCTGGACGAGTACCACAGGTGACTGCGAGTGATTGAGTATGTAGGCGCACTCTTCAGGTGAGCTCGTCGGGTAGATGCCAGCCGGCGTGGAACCGATGGCCATGGCGGCCACATCGAAGATGACCCACTCGGGCGTGTTGGTACCCAGGATCGAGACTGCAGATCCCGGTTCGACACCGAGAGCGATCAGCGACCGGGCCGCTGCCCTGACCTGGTCGGCATACACGGACCAACTGGTCGGAACCCACCGGTCATCGTGCCGAACGGCGTACGCATCGTCTGGTGCACGCCGCGTCCCGGTCTTGAGAATCTTTTCGGGGATCGTCTCGAACGACATTGCGACTCCTCTTGGCGCGATGGACACGTGCGATCAATCTACGCTGCGACGCGGCTCCATGTCGCTTAAACCTGTGGTTTTTCTCACACCGGGCTCGCATCGACGGACATTCCGAGTTCCTTGAACAGCCGAGAGGCTTCGGCGAGCTTGGCCACCCCATCAGGGCGCCCCGCAACGTCGAGGGCCATCGCATAGGCATGGATGGCCCTCGCCTCGTCCGGCCGCGCCTCGATCTCCCCCAGCAGGGCGATCGCCCGCTCGAAGTCGGAGAATGCGGAATCCCAATCCGGATCGGGCATGCCGGCGACCATGATCCCTCGGTGGAGCCGCACGGCCGCCTCGCCGGAACGCGACCTGGCTGCCACAGCCTGATCAAGCGAGGTAGCGAATCTGTCGGGATCGACTTCACCGAGTTGCGCCTTCGCCGATGCGATCCATGCTCGGCCGAGCATCATGAACCCGGCGGCGTTGCAGTACTCCCCCAGCTCGAAGCTCTTCTCGAGGTGGGGAATGGCTTCCGCCGCTTGACCGAGGCGGAGTTGCTGATCTGCGACGAGGAAGTTCCCGACGAGCTCGCAGTAGAGGTTCTCCGCGTTGGCCGCAAGGTCCATGCCCCGGCGTGTGTGCTGCAGTGCCTCTTCAACCTCGCCCTGTGTCGCAAGGAGCCTGCCCTTGATGAGGTTCGCATCGGCGATCGCTGTCGGGTTCCCGCTACGGACGGCCAACTCCAGACCGCGGTCAATCCAGCGATGGGCCTCGTCGAAGTCCCCGTGCTGTCCCAGAACGTCGGCCGTCAGAATGGCGTTCATTGCGGCGTCGGTGGTCCGCCCGGCCTGTTCGAGCGGCGCAACGGCATCGCCCATGAGCGATGCCGCCCTGATGTACTCGTCGCTGCCGCGCAAGACCTGACCCATCAACCCGGAGAGCCGCGCCGCAAGTCCACGATCCTCGAGAGACGGCGCCAGGGCAAAGGCCCTGTCCATGACATCTCGGAAGCCCTCGTCGCCGTACCACTCTGACCCCATGGTTCGTACGGTGAGGATCAGGCTGTACACCTGTCCGATGAGATCGGTGTCCCCGAGATCCTCGGCGACGTTGCGCAGGACTTCGAGCTTCTCCAAGCTCTCACCACCCGGCGTAAACCTGATGCTGGCCTGAGTCGCACCGATGTTGAGCTGAAGCAGCGTACGCGTGGATGCGGGCGGGTCGGTCTGTTCGGCGAGTCGGATTCCCTGAAGGTAGAAATGTTGGGCCTCTTTGGTCGCATGACGGCGGAGCGCGGTCTCGGCGGCGACGACCGTTGCTGCGAGTGCCTGCTCCCAGTCGCTGGCTTCGGTGTAGTGCCTGGCCAGCACGGGTGAGAGTTCATCGAGACGTTCGGGATGAGCGGACTCGAGTGCCCGGGCGACATCGCGATGGAGTTCCGCGCGGCGCCGTCGCAGGATCGATGAATACACGACATCATGGAGCAGCGCATGCCGGAAGCGGTATGCGATGGTTGGCTTCGTCGCGACCAGCTTCACCACGCCATGGGCTTCGAGATCGGCCATCGCTCCGCGGATGTCCGTTCGCTGGTCGCCGGCCGCAACCATGCCCAACAAGTCCGCCTCGAATTCGCGTCCGATCACCGACGCCACCATGGCCGTTGATCTCGTGCGTGGTTCCAAGTCATCGACCCGGCTCGTGAGCAGACCTTGCAGACTGCCTGGAACATCGAGTTCGGTGATCTGCTCCTTCGCGACCCAACGGCCGTCGATCTCCTCGATCAGGCTCCGATCGACAAGCATCCGTACGACCTCTTCGAGGAAGAACGGATTGCCCTCGGCCTTCTCAAGGATCATTGCCCGCACGTCGGGAGCGAGCGACTCGATCGCGAGCAGGTTTGCGACGAGTTCGCGACTCGACTCGGGCGCGAGGGGCCCAATGGTGATCTCGGTGAGTGCCTCACCGAACTCCCGCCGTGCCTCTTCGAGGATTGCCCAGCCGTGCGAAGCACGATCAGGCCGCGTTACGAGCACGCCGAGGACCGGCAGCCTCTCCATGACTTGGAACTGTCTCGACAGGAGGTCTGCTGACGACGCGTCGGCCCAGTGTGCATCCTCAGCAACCAAGACCAGCGGCCGATGCTTCTCAGCCGCAGCCGCCATCATCGCTCCGAAGGCTGCGGCATACGCGTCGTGTTGTGCCTCCGAGTCGTCGCCGGACCCTTCGGCGACGCCGATCAACCGAAGCAGCACGTCGGCGTCGGAGTCGTCGGAGCCGCTCTCACATAACGCCCGGACGGCTCCAGCGATCACATCAGGGCCATCGGAGATCGAGACGCCGGCGAGCGCGCAGACCAGCGACGCCATCAGGTGGTAGGGACGCACTTCGTCGAATGATGCGCAGCGGCCCACAGCGATCATCGCCCCGTCCATTTCCTCAACCGCGGTCTCGAGTTCTGCGATGAGCCTGCTCTTACCGACACCGGGCTCCCCCATGATCACGGCGAGGCGCCCGGCGCCGGCCTCAGCGATGCTCGCGAGTTGGAGCACTCGGCCGAACTCGTCATCTCGCCCAACCATCGGACTCTGGAGCCCGGGGATGCCACGGCGGCGGCTGTTGGTCGTGACGGCGCTCTCGACTTCGAAGACATCGATCGGCTCAGCTTTACCTTTCACCGCAACCGGCTCGAGGGCGACGACCAAGACATCGTTCGCAATGAGTTCGTAGGTAGCCCGAGATACCAGCACCGTCCCGGGGCGCGCCTCAGACTGAATACGGGAGGCAACATTGGTGGCATCGCCGATCGCCGTATACGTGCTGAGGTCGCCGGTCGCGACATCCCCCGCCACGACGAGTCCGGTGTTGATGCCCACACGCACCGCGATGGCGACGCCGGTTGCCGCTCTGATCTCGGCGGCAACTCGGTCGACTTCGTCAACGATGTCGAGACCGGCGCGCACCGCACGGTACGGATCGTCTTCATGCGCAAGCGGAGCACCAAAGAGCGCGAGGACTGAGTCGCCGCCGAAGTGGGTGACGGTCCCGCCGTATCGCTCGATCGCCGATGCCATGCCCGCGACGACCCGATTGACGAGATCGGTCCAGTCCTCCGGATCCATTGTCTCTGCAATCGATGTCGAATCGACCAGGTCGGCGAAGACGGCAGTAACGACGCGCCGCTCTCCCAATCCCGAGTTCCCGTTCGTTGTGATGCCTACCTCCTCCAGCCAAATGTACTCGCGCCGCAGGCACCGGTGAAGAGATTCGGGCACGGCGGCGAGCCGGTCATGGTGACCGCCCGCGACGCTCAGAGCTCGGTGCGTTTCCATTCCCAATAGGCGATCACCGTGAACACGACGCACGCGATCGACGTCGTCACGATCGCGGCGTAGGACGGCACGGGGACTCCCGTGATGAGGGCGCCGACGACGCTCGTCTCGTCGCCGCCGATCGGCACGATGAGCGACCACGGCAGGTACGTCAGGAGGTCCGGGAGGCTCCCCAGCAACTGCTGACCGAACGCGAACGCGAGCGGGATTGCGATGACCGGCCCCGCCGAGTCGAAGAGTGTGCCAAGCATGAGCGTGAGCGTGAGGTAGAACAGGAGATTGAGGGCAGCAACCGACGCTCCGACCGCGAACCTCGGAATCGAGACGTCGATCCCGGCCAAGGCAAGATGGACGAGCAGCACAACCGATGGGATGGCGACCATCGTGGCAACGACGCCAACCGCATTCGGTACGAGTTTCGCCGTCAGGAACGCCGGCCTCGAAACCGGCATCGATAGGACCCAAGCCGCCGTGCCGCTGCGTTTCTCCCCGACGACCTCCTCCTGCATGATGATCGCGACGGCGATCGCCGCGAACATCGTCATGATCCCGTAGAGGGTGAAGACATCGAGTCCGTCGGGAGCGTCGCTCCATATGACCACAGCGAGCGATCCGTTGACTACCAGTGTCCAGAGCAGGGACTGCACCCACCACTGGCTCGTACGCCACCACGCGCCGAATGCCGGCCTCATCAGGTTGGACAGACCCGTCCGCCATCCGCTCTGGCTCACCCGGTCCAAGCCGGCCACACCCACATCAGACATCGCCGCGCTCCTCTTGGACGAGATCCACGAACACGTCTTCGAGGCTGGCCTTGTTCCGCTTGAACTCCCTCACGACGAGCGAGTCATCTGCGAGGAGAACTCGCTGGATCTGCGAATCGGCGGCGTCGGTGTCTGAGACCGCGATGGTCAGAGCGGCCGAGTCTCCACTCCCGTCGACGGTCACACGGTCGACCCAGGATTGGGCAAGGAGGGTGGCCTTCGCCCGTTCGACGTCTCCCTGCACCTCCGCTGAGTATGACGCCTCGGTCTCGCTCTCGAGGATCGTACCGATGGGGCCCTGTGCGACGATCTCACCGTTGTTGAGGATGCACACCGTGTCGCTCACACGCTGGACGTCGTCAAGGATGTGCGTTGAGTAGAACACCGTCGACGTCGTGCGGAACTGATCGAGAATCGAGAGGACGTCCCGCCTGCCGAGCGGGTCGAGCGCCGCAGCGGGTTCGTCGAGGATGAGCAAATCAGGTCCGTGTATCTGCGCTTGAGCGATACCGAGCCGTTGCATCTCGCCACCGGAGAACGTCTTGACCGGTCGATCGCCCTTGCCACTCAGGCCGACCAACTCCAACATCTCCGAGACGCGGTCCTCGATTCGGTTCTTCGGGCCTGAGAAGAAGAAGCCGGCTGCGAACCGCAACGTCTCACGGGCGGTCATGTGGTCATAGAATTTCGGGTCTTGCGGCAGGTACCCGACCCGGGAGCGGATGTCCGCGCTGTCGCTCTCGATGTCGAGACCGAAGATGGTTCCCGATCCTGCCGTTGAACGGATGAGACCGAGCAGCATCTTCATCGTGGTCGTCTTGCCGGCACCGTTCGGACCGAGAAAACCGAAGATCGAGTGGCGCGGCACCACCAGATCCAGGTTCCTGACCACATCCACATCGTCGTAGGTCTTCGTCAGGTTCTCCGTGCGAACAATCGTCTCGTCGCGATCCATGCCGTTGTTCCGTTCACCCCATCGGACTTGCACGCAAGAACCTAGCCGAACAAGAACCCGGGAGTGCGAAGCAAGAACCCACCCCCAGCGAGGCAATGGGCCTGTCATCATGGGCGGCGCGCCCGCCCGATCGCCAGGCTCCGCCG
>Ga0316189_10002294_pt1 | contig 18887 bp, 17 predicted proteins | sample LowCovwburrow_MG_FD_204930 | JGI IMG/M metagenome (GOLD analysis project Ga0316189, IMG submission 204930) | Coastal sediment microbial communities from Maine, United States - Lowes Cove worm burrow | ecosystem: Environmental > Aquatic > Marine > Coastal > Sediment | place: USA: Maine...
TCCTGAAAGTTTAAGAGGGAAATGGATACTAGATGTTGGCTGTGGAGCGGGACGGTTTGCCGAGATTGCTCTGCAGGCGGGTGCAAATTTAGTAGCATTGGATTTCTCAGCGGCGGTAGATGCGTGCTATTCGAATCTAGCATCGTTCCCTAACCTTCAAGTAATCCAAGGGAATATATATGAACTACCTTTTGCTCCTTCCAGTTTCGATTTTGTGTATTGTCTTGGGGTTCTTCAGCATACTCCGGATGTAGAAGCAGCGTTTAAATCCCTACCGGTGATGCTGAATGGGAATGGAAAAATATGCGTGGATTTCTATTGGAAGAGATTTCGAACAATGATGCACGCAAAATATGTATTCCGACCACTGACTAAACGTCTTCCTCAAAAAACGTTGTTTAGGATCTTGGAGAAGATTGTTCCTGTCATGTTGCCAGTAAGCCAAGCACTCGGCCATATTCCATTGCTTGGCATCTATCTAAAGAGGCTGATACCGGTTGCAGATTACACAGGTAGATACCCATTGGATAAGAATCAATTGAAAGAGTGGGCTTTGCTCGACACTTTCGATATGTTGGCTCCAGCATACGACAAGCCACAATCGGTAGAGACGGTGCAAAAATGGTTTGATGAGGCAGGCATCCGCGACGTCGAGGTCTTTCAAGAAGGGCATTTAGTAGGCAGAGGCTTTGTATCGCGATGATTCTGGGAATCGATGCATCAAATATTAGCTCGGGTGGTGGGCTTAATCATCTTAAGAATTTACTGAACTGTGCTGATCCGAAAAAGTTAGGGTTCTCGTCTGTAATACTGTGGAGTAGTCAAGCCACTCTCGATAAAATTGACAACCATACTTGGTTGTCAAAATGTAGTGATCCTCTATTGGAGAGAGGGTTGTTCTATCGCTCTTATTGGAAACTAGCGCGGCTTACCGGGTTAGTCGAAGCCTCAAAATGTGATCTGCTATTTGTCCCTGGTGGGTCTTATATAGGTAGTATCTCGCCTGTCGTTACGATGAGCAGGAATCTATTGCCTTTCGAGTTCGCAGAACTTAAGAGATATGGCTTCTCCCTTAAGGCGCTAAAACTTTTGGTGCTACGTTCTATCCAATCCAGGACATTTGAGAATGTAGAAGGCATCATTTTTCTAACTGAATATGCTAAATCTGTAGTGTTGAGGGCAATCAGACACGCAGACGCTAGGCTGCAGACAATACCACACGGAATTGACCTCAAATTCTTCAATCTACCAAAACCGCAGTACAGTATCGGGAATTACAACTTCAAATCCAAACCCATCAAAGTAGTCTATGTATCCATAGTCGAATTATATAAACATCAATGGAACGTGGTCCTCGCCATTAAAAAATTACGTGATGTGGGAATCCCGGTAGAATTAGAGTTGATTGGTCCCGCTAGTCCGCTCGCCTACAAAAAATTAGAGAAAACCAGGAACAAAATTGACCCTACGGCTTCGTTCTGTCATTACTTGGGAGATATACCCAATGACGAGTTGCCTAACAGGCTTAAAGAAGCGGATATCTGCGTTTTTGCTTCAAGTTGTGAGAATATGCCAAATATATTGTTGGAGTGTATGGCATCGGGATTACCCATAGCCTGTTCGAACAGGGGGCCAATGCCAGAAATCTTAGGTGAGGCGGGGGTTTTCTTCAACCCTGAAAATGTTGAGGATATTAGGAAAGCTCTAGAGTTGCTGTGTAGCTCCGAGGAGCTAAGGACTGACTTGTCAGGAAGGTCTTATGAGATGGCAAAAAAATATTCCTGGGAAAATTGCGCCGAAGAGACATTTTCATTTCTACGGGATATCGCCGTTGCCAACCCATAATTTCGTTTTGCTTAATGCATAAGAGGGGATATGTTTAACAAGAAAACATTACTAATTACCGGAGGAACAGGTTCTTTCGGTCACGCTGTTCTTAGGCGTTTTGTTGAATCAGACATAGCTGAGATTCGCATCTTTAGTCGTGATGAGAAAAAGCAAAATGACATGAGGGAGCGTTATCAAAGTGAGAAATTGAAGTTCTATATAGGGGATGTCAGGGATTATCAGTCCGTACTCAATGCCGTGCGCGGTGTCGACTATATATTCCATGCCGCGGCTCTAAAACAGGTTCCTGCCTGTGAATTTTATCCGCTTGAAGCTGTTAAGACTAATATCCTAGGAACTGAGAATGTGCTTGAGGCCGCTATCAATTTGGGTGTTCAGAAAGTAATAAGCCTCAGCACAGATAAGGCCGTCTATCCAATTAATGCAATGGGTATTTCAAAGGCAATGATGGAAAAAATAGTCGTTGCGAAATCGAGACTCAGCACTTCGACAATAATGTGTGCTACGCGTTACGGTAATGTGATGGCGTCTAGAGGGTCTGTTATACCCCTTTTTGTAGAGCAGATCCGTGCGGGCATTCCAATTTCCGTAACTGACCCAAGAATGACTCGTTTTATGATGAGCCTGAATAATGCTGTGGATTTGGTTATGTATGCATTCCAGCATGGTACTCCAGGGGATATTTTTGTGCAGAAAGCGCCAGCGGCCACAATTGAGACCTTGATTGTCGCTATTAAGCAACTGATGAATGAGCCGGGGCACCCTGTAAATGTGATCGGCACTCGGCATGGTGAAAAGCTGTTTGAAGCCTTACTGAGCCGTGAAGAGATGGCGAGGGCAGAGAATTTAGGTGACTATTTTCGTATTCCCCCTGATTTGAGGGACTTAAATTATGGGAAGTATATGGATCACGGAGAGACGAAAATATCTGAATCTGTGGACTATAACTCTGAGAACACATCGCAGTTGGATATAGAGGGTATGGTAAACCTCCTTAAGGAACTTCCTTTTATTCGATCTTTGATTGCTGGCGAATATGTGGATCCAGATGACTAGCATGAGAATATTACTCACAGGCCATCAAGGTTTTATAGGGAAAAATCTCATGCTACGTTTGCATGAACTGCCAGAGATGAAAGTGGCGACCTTTGGTAGAAGCAATCAAGTCTCCGAACTGGCTGATTTGGTCGATGATGTAGATGTGATCGTGCACCTAGCTGGCGAGAATAGGCCTAAAGATGACAGCGAGTTTGAAAGAATCAATGTAGGGTTAACACTTGAACTGTGTAGTGCAATTCGAAAGTCTAAGAGAAAAATCAAGGTAATCTTCGCGTCCTCCACGCAAACATCTAGCAATAATTCCTATGGATTTAGTAAGCTGAAAGCCGAAAAGCTGTTCTGCGAACTGGCAGATGACACTTCAAATTCTGTAGCAATTTATAAGCTTCCTAATGTTTTCGGTAAGTGGTGCAAACCCAACTACAATTCTGTCGTTGCGACATTCTGTAATAACATCTCTCAAGATATTCCCATTCGTCTCAATGATCCAAATACAGAGCTTACACTAAGCTACATAGACGACGTGATTGATGATTTCATGACCGTTATGGATAATGAGTTCGAGGGTGTTGTTTATCCGCAAATCGACCCGCAATACAAAATTTCCTTGGCTGCGCTGGCGGAGCAATTGGGGGCGTTCAGGTCTAGCAGGGAGTCTCTGGTTACAGAGCAAGTAGGGACTGGTTTAACGCGGGCTTTGTATGCAACGTATATTAGTTATCTTCGTGCCGAGCAATTTTCTTATGAATTGTGCTCTCATGATGATGATCGAGGGGCATTCGTCGAGATTTTGAAGACCAGGGATAGTGGCCAGTTTTCCTTTTTTACAGCGAAGCCTGGAACGACTAGAGGAGGGCACTATCATCATTCCAAGACAGAGAAGTTCCTCGTTATTCGCGGACAAGCCAAATTCGGCTTTCGCCATATGTTAACCGATGAGAAACATGCGCTAGTGGTTTCTGGCGAGAAGCCACAGATAGTTGAGACAATACCTGGCTGGGCCCACGATATACAGAATGTCGGTGATTCTGAGCTAGTAGTCATGCTCTGGGCCAATGAAATATTCGATAAAGCTGCACCTGACACGATAGCGAGTACAGTGTGAAATGAAAAAGCTTAGAGTGGTAAGCATTGTTGGTACGAGGCCTGAAATCATTCGTTTGTCGAGGGTAATAGACAAGCTTGACGAGTATTGTGAACACATACTCGTTCATACGGGTCAGAATTACGATTATGAGTTAAACCAAATTTTCTTTGATGATCTGCAGATTCGAAAGCCTGACCATTTTTTGAATAGCGCAGACGATAGCTCTAGTGCCTCTCATACAATAGGAAATGTATTAATTGCAGTCGATAAGCTTCTCGAATCTGTGGCGCCTGACGCTCTGTTGGTGTTGGGCGATACGAATAGCTGCTTAGCGGTGATACCTGCCAAAAAACGGAAAGTGCCCGTTTTTCATATGGAAGCCGGAAATAGGTGTTTCGACCAGCGTGTTCCTGAAGAGATTAATCGCCGTATAGTGGACCATACGGCTGATGTGAATCTTACCTATAGCTCAATTGCACGGGAGTATCTGCTTCGAGAGGGGCTGCCCCCGGACTTGGTAATTACAACGGGTAGCCCAATGTTCGAGGTGCTCAACTTCTATGGAGAAAAAATTGAGGCATCAGATGTGTTGAGTCGGCTAGGGTTAGAGAGCCTAGGCTATTTTGTGGTCAGTGCCCACCGTGAAGAGAATATTGAATCAGCATCCAATTTCAGCAAGTTAGTTGATGTGATCAATGGACTTGCAGGGGAGTATGGTTTGCCTGTGATAGTGTCCACACATCCTCGGACTCAATCTAAAATAGATGCTTCGAAAGTTGAGTTCAATCCCCTAGTCCAGCTTTTGAAACCGCTTGGCTTCTTCGATTATGTCAAACTACAAAAAGAAGCGAGAGCTACTTTGTCAGATAGCGGAACTATCAACGAAGAGTCGTCGATTCTAAACTTTCCGGCCTTGAATCTGAGAGAGACACACGAGCGACCAGAAGGGATGGAAGAGGCTGCTGTGATGATGGTTGGATTAAACATGGAGCGAGTTCGCCAAGGATTACTTATTTTGTCAGAACAATCTCGAGACGAAAACCGTACTATGGAATTGGTGGCAGATTATAGTTCCCCAAACGTTTCCGACAAAGTGGTTCGAATCATTCACAGCTATACTGATTATGTGAATAGAGTCGTTTGGAAGAAGTATTAGGAATATCCTCTAAATGCGTATTGCGCTAATAGCCGATACATTTCCGCCGCTACGTACTTCAGGTGCCGTCCAGTTACGCGATCTAGCTAGACAGATAGGCAACTTAGGTCACGAGATCACCGTGCTTGTTTCTTCTCCCGATTTAGATTCTCCCTGGGAACTCGAAAAGTTTGATACATTTTCTGTTCTAAGGCTGCGGACCCCTAGGGCGAAAGGTCTAGGCTATGTGCGAAGGACAATGAATGAATTCCTAATGCCCTTTGCTATGCTTCGAAACCTTAAGAGTAGCCCCATTGCCCTGGAGGAATGGGATGGTATTGTCTGGTATTCTCCGACGATATTTCTGGGGCCTATCGTCGCTTCTCTGAAAAAGAAGAATGCATGTCGAAGCTATTTGATTGTCCGCGATATATTTCCAGAGTGGGCGGTAGACATGGGCCTGATGGGGCGGGGGATGCCTTACTGGTTTTTCAAATTGATTGCCAAATATCAGTACGGTTTGGCTGATGTAATTGGTATTCAAACTCAGGGGAACGAGGTTTATTTTCAGGAATGGTTGAAGCGGCGAGGCGGGCGTCTCGAGGTGTTGAATAACTGGATTGCCAAGTCTCCCGAAAGCGCTTGTAGTATAGACCTTAGCCAATCAGCTCTTGGTGATCGGTTTTTGTTTGTTTATGCAGGAAATATGGGGGTTGCTCAAGGCATGGGCTCTTTGTTGAGGCTGGCAGAGTCATTACGTGAGCGAGAAGATATAGGTTTTATATTCGTAGGTCGTGGTAGTGAGTCCGCTCGACTTCGAAATGAGGCAAAGCAGTTAGCTCTGCCTAATGTGCTTTTTTATGATGAAATAGACGCTGAAGAGATTCCTCGCTTATACAGTCAGTGTCAGGTCGGGCTCTTAGCCCTGGATCAGAAGCACAAATCTCACAATATTCCAGGAAAGTTCTTGCCTTATATGCAGGCTGGCTTGCCGGTACTCGCGACAATCAATCCAGGTAATGATTTGGTAGAGCTGATTAGAAGGGAGAGTGTGGGGTGTGTAATTACAGAAACATCTCCAGAACAGATTTCTGATTTGGCCTTAGAATTGATAGATAAGACGCGAGATGACAAAGAAATCGCTGGCCGCTGTAAAGCTCTTGCTGAAAGGCTTTTTTCAGCGGACGCGGCCGCAGAGCAGGTTGTTTCAGGGTTACAGGGATAGAGTACAATCACAGCAGCTATGATAAATTGCGTTTTCATTCGATATAGAATTGGAAGATCAAACATTGGCATTCAATAAATTCCAAGATTTTTTAGGCGGCTTAGTCGCGCGCCAGCGCGATCTCTTTTCCAAGAGCGGTACTCCCGATATAGAAGAATTGCTGGATAGCCTCATGGGCAATACCGGCGAGGTGTCTGCGATTGTTGCCGCGCGCGAGTTATTGGATGTGTACGAAAGCTTGGACGATGAAGGCAAGAAGGATTTTTTCTTCAACATAGAGAAAAATTTTAATGCAGAGCCAGCAAGTGTAAAGTTAGCTTTTGACACTTTTGATTCAGACCCCAGTAGCAGCAATCTGAATCGCCTCTATCGGGCGGCAGAGCCGCGGCGTGTAGAATTGCTTCGGCGCTTAAATCAAACTCCTGGAGCAACACACGACCTAGTGGGTATGCGTAAAGACTTGCTCGGCCTGCTTCGTGATCATCCGCAGCTGGCTGCGGTTGATGAAAACTTTATGCACTTGTTTCGTTCATGGTTTAGTAGAGGCTTCTTGCTGCTACAAACTATCGATTGGTCCACCTCTGCCGCTATCCTCAACCGCATCATTCGCTACGAGGCGGTGCATGAGATAAAAGATTGGGATGACTTGCGTAGGCGTGTCGATCAACCGAATCGCCGCTGCTTCGCTTTTTTTCATCCGGCGCTAACAGACGAGCCACTGATTTTTGTCGAAGTAGCGCTCAGCAATGAGATCCCGGGATCGATTGATACCATATTGAATGACGAAGTAGAGGAAGATGTCGACCCAAGCAAATTCACCACAGCCACGTTTTATAGCATTAGCAATTGTCAGCCTGGCTTGAAGAACATCTCCTTTGGCAACTTCCTTATTAAGCAGGTGGTGCAGGAACTAAAGGCGGACTTTCCCTCTATTAAACAGTTTGTGACCCTGTCTCCGATTCCAGGATTTAGACGTTGGCTGGATAGTGATACAGAGGCAGACAGTGCTGATTTAGTAGGGCTTAAGGCTGAAGTGCGCGCTCTGAACATCACGGAGGAGAACGTGATTGAGCATGAGGTGGCAGTGCGTAAGTTGGTATTGAATTATTTGTTACAGGCAAAAAAGGGAAAATACCCCTTAGATCCTGTTGCTCGATTTCATCTGGGTAATGGCGCAGAGCTGCATCAGATCCATTCCTCGGCAGATCTCAGCGAGAAGGGGCTCTCCCAATCCTATGGAGCGATGGTAAACTATCTCTACGATCTGCGTTATATAGAACGGAATCACGAACAGTACGTTACAAAGGGCAGTATGGAATTCAATGACAAGCTGAAGTCCTTGCTCCTTAAAGCCTAGGCTCAACCCCTAAATCTGTGCTTCTTCGGCTTCATAGCACAAGCTCTCTCTGTCGCGGTTAAAGCTGATATACTCTCGTTCCAGCAACTAATACATCATCTTGCAGAATTTCCCGAATAATGACTCCTGACCAGCCCTCACAAGCAATCTCCACGACTCAAGATGTGTTTAGCGCCTCGGAGTTAGAGGAGCTGTGTCAGCGAATTATTTCTAGTGGTATCTTGGGCAGGTCGAAGCGCTATGCCGCTATGCTGCAATACCTTGTTAGCTGCTCTCTTGAGAATCGGCAGCCTAAGGAAATAGAGTTGGCTACTGATGTGTTGGGGAAGGCGAGCGATTTCGATGTGTCTACAGATTCATCGGTGCGGGTATATGTGCATCAGCTGCGCAAGAAGCTAAACGCCTATTATGATCAGAATGAGCTAGATGCTGCATTTCGATTAGTTATCCCGAAGGGAACGTATTCCCTCGCGGCGATGGCCGTCACGCCTCTAGAAAACCCCGCAGGTTTTTCACTAACAAAGTTCGGTGCGAGTAACTCGCTGTTGTTAGCCTTTGTCATCCTGCTTTCTGCAAATCTATTGTACATGTTCAGCCAGCAAAGCGAGGCCAGCAGACCGCCGGCGGAGTTCGCTGCTGCGCACCCCGTTTGGGAAACGGTATTGAGTGACGATAAGCCGCTGCTGTTGGTCATGGGCGATTACTACATATTTGGCGAACTGAATGCCAACGGCAATGTCGCGCGTATGGTGCGAGAATTTAATGTAAATTCTCGAAGTGATTTGGAAGACTTGCAGTTCAGCGATATCGAGCACACTGAAAATTACTTGGACTTAGACTTGAGCTATATGCCAGAAGGCAGTGCTTTTGCGCTGGCGAAGATAGTGCCTATTCTGCAGAAAAGCGGCAAGGCTGTGAATATTACAATGATGTCGGATTTAACTACTGCCGACATTCGCAGTAACCATATAGTCTATATCGGCTATATCAGTGCATTAGAAAAACTAACGACCATGGTCTTCGCAGGTTCTGGGTTGCGAATTGGGCGAAGTTACGATGAATTATTCAACACTAAAACGGCCGAGTACTACACTAGCGATGCGGGCTTGCCGGAAGAGGGCGATCCATTTCGAGACTATGGAATGTTCTCAACATTCCCGGCAAGCACAGATACGCAGGTAGTTCTTATAGCTGGAATGCGCGATGCTGGATTGATGCACACAGCTCAGGCGCTATCGGAGACGGCTTCGCTAAATGATCTTCTTGTGTCGATAGAGAGTGACACCGACGAGGCTGTGGCTGGGTTCGAAGCATTGTTTGAAGTGTATGGCGTAGACAGGTTGAATTTCGATGCAAGCCTAGTCTATAGCAATCTGTTGGACACTGCTCAAATCTGGGGAGCATCTTCCGTGCAGTGAGTTCAAGGGGCACACGGCCGTTAGCTGGCTGTGTAAAAACAGTTGTTCAATCCAATCTCAGTTCGCTGGGATTTTTTTTGTTGACAAGAACTACAAACGTAGCCATTATGTGCTACAAATGTAGTTTATGTGTAATCGAGCCGACAGAGTAGGGGTATTGATATGCTTGCAGGTATGAACTCCCTAGCAGTAGAAGGTAGTCTTATATACGCCAACCTACTACTTCAGCTGACATTCTTTTCACTTGTCGCGCTAGTCTTGGCGTTTCGCTTTAAAAACAATGCAGTCGTTCGTTATTCGATTCTGTATACAAGCCTGCTGTCGTTAACTCTGCTGTGTGTTGCCTCACTTACTATCCAGTCAAGAAGCTCTAGCTTCATGCTGATTCAGCTCGAGTCGCCAGTTGGCTATTTTGATTATTTGTTGCCGCAGTTAGATAGTTTATTTCTGGCGGACACCAAACTCGCTAGTGACAGCTCTGCCACTAGCGCTATTGGTGGCCTAGACTCAGTGAGCGCGCCGTCAGTATCTTTCTTCAGCAGCGTGCTTCTCTCAATAGCGAGCCTGCCTCTCTACCTGATCGTGCAGATGCTCTGGTTAGGTGGTTTCCTGATTTCTACTGTGGGGCTGCTCAGGAGTTTGCACAATGCAGATCGTATTGTGGAGCGTTCGCAGAAGCTGAAAGCAGATGAGCGCAGGCTTTTTAATTCCATTGTGAATCAACGTGGATTCAGTGGCGCAATTTTACAATGTCGTGAGTCGGCAGAGATTGATTCGCCGGTATTAATTGGCATAGTAAATCCGCTGCTGTTGGTGCCGATGCATTTCTTCGAACGTTTTAGTAAAGACGATATCCGTGCAGTTCTGCGCCACGAGATTGCGCATGTGACGCGCAGGGATTCGCTTTTCAACTTTCTGCAGAAAGTAATTCTAAGCCTGTTCTGGTTTCATCCGTTCGTGCATTACATGGACAGGATGATCGTACGGGCGCGAGAAGAGATATGTGACAACTATGTGTTGGCAGAAGAGCGAGCTACCGACTATGGAGAAGCTCTGTTCAGGTTGAACCTCAGTCAGTCCTTGCGTGCAGCGCAGAGCAGTAGAGCAAGCCACGCAAATATTAGCCTGGGAGTGATATCCAGTAACTGGAACCTCGAACAACGAATTAGTGATTTATTAAATCAGAAACGGGAGAAACTTATGCGCCTTAGTCAAAGATCTAGAATATTACTCAATGTTTCGATAGTGGCAACCGCATTCGCGGTATCTGCCTGTCAGGTAACGGCTCAAGATAATACGAGCTCGCTTAACCAGAATGCTACAACAGAGCCGCGCCAATCCGTTGGCAACGTTGAGTACGGTACATTAGGCCCGCGGATACAGGAAAAGATAGCGGAGATACAGGCGCTCATGCAACCTGCAACAGATGCCGAGCCCGATTGGGAAGGTGCCAAGGCGGAACTAGATGAGCTATATGAAGAACGTTTCGCAAGGATGAATGATTTCGAAAAGTCGACGCTTCTGAATTTCTATACAAACTACTACTTGTCTCAGGAGAATTATGCGCAGGCGACCAATATATTCGAGCAAATGTTAGAGATAGAGCAGCTGCGTCCAGATATACACTTGCGCGTCTTACGCTCGTTGGGTCAGCTTCATGCTGCGCTGGAGAACTGGTCAGAATCGATTAGCTACTATGAAGATTGGCAGACTGAATCGGCAGCCAAAGATAGGGTGGTCTCTCACGGTCTTTCCTACGCTCACTATCAGCTCGAGCAATTCGATGACGCATTGCCCACCTGGCTCTCCTATATGGAGCTGAAGACTCAGGAAGGTGGCGAGTTGGTTCGCGAGGACTATTCCTATCTCCTCGGCTTGCACTTCACGCTTGAAGATTGGCAGCAGGCGTTAGATACAGCAAAAGAAATGACCTTATTGTTTAACACACCCAAGGATTGGGAGAATTTGCGAGCTATCTTCCGTGAATTGGATGAGGCCGAACAATCCGGGGCTGCTTGAAACTCTGCTACATACAATTCCAATACAAGAAGTTGAACTGTTATGCCTAAAGTTAATGTAGAAGATAAAGTCCCTCTCTCTCGAAGTGAGAGAGAGCTCATGGAACTTGTTTGGGACAACGCAGAATCCACTGTGTTGGAGATTACCCAGCTTATTAATCAGCGCAGGCCAGTCGCTCGCAACACTGTCAGAACTCTGATGGAGCGAATGGAGGAGAAGGGCTGGTTAACGCATCGAGTCGAAGGGCGCAGCTATGTGTACTGCGCGCTGGTGCCGCGCGAGGAGAGTCTCGGTCAGCGAGTTTTGGATATTGTTGATAAGGCCTGCGGGGGAAACCCTGAAAAGCTAATGATGGCGCTTCTGGAATATCGGGGTCTGAGTACGGAGGAGGCCAAGCGCATACGTGTGATGCTGGATGAGGCGAAAGCCAGCGAGGCACTGGAATCAAAAGCTAAGCCAAAGCAATCTAGAAAATAGATTGCTTTGCTAGAGATGGCTAGCCAATCTTATTCGCCCGAACAGCACTGCGCCTAGCCTTGATTGCTTTAGCCTTTGCTTGGTCATCTCCGAACTTATTAATCGAAAAGTAGGCATTCTTCTGTTTTCTCTTCACACCTTTGCCTTCCTGCCAAGTTGCCACCCAAGAATGATCTTTCTCTGAATAGCTAACCCCGATTTCGCCGGAGCTATTCAGCGGGGAAACTTTTCGCGGGCTGAATTTTGCATAAGGCCAATTACTGCCGTAGATTTTCTTTCCTTCGATGTCCCTCTTCTTTTTGGCAGCAGCAATGGCTTTTGCCTTGCCGCCGAATTTCTTAAAGGGGAAGGACTGTTGAAAACTCTTATTATCGTATTTGATGCGAACCCATGCGCAGTTGGTGCCACGGGATTCTATAATGCTGATGTGATGTAGTGCGCTTAGTTTTTTCACGAGAACCTCTCTTAGGTCTAGCTAGCTATCTTTCGCTCTGCGGTGGCTACTCGAGGGCTCCATGTTCAACTATTCAATGAATGGTGAAGCCGGAATAGCAGTGTTATGCCTATTTTAGAAGGCAGTGACTCAGTTTTTATTGCGAAACTCGTTCATTGTTCGATTGAGTGCAGCAATAAAATAAGCGGTAAAAACTAGGAGTGCTATCGCAAAGTGTACACCCATATTTGGGGGGGAGCTAGTTTAAGGGCGTTCGGGGGCTTGTTATGAAAGTGGCGAGTATAGCTGGAATGTTAGGCGTGAGACGCCATGTGCTGAATTACGCCGGGTTTGCGACTCTCGACCTTGTCTATGCTGTACTCATAGTTCGCGGCGCTCGGGTCGATGCCCTTTGCTTCGTCTATTGCGGCCGACAGATCCGCCTGAGCGGCCTGCTTAGTGAGATACGGCCCTGATATCTTAACCTGTAAGCTCGGCTCATTTGGTGCGCTTGCAACGATGTAAAAGTTCTTCGAATCCAATGTTTCTATTCCATCTGCCTTCTGACAGATAAGTCGAGATTAAATATTCTGAGTCCGCTCGCAGCTTGCTGTGGCTCTGGTGTTGCGCTATATACCGCTTCTATCGGCCGCGTATTAGAAACCAAGAGTCAGTCTAATACAAGATCGGAAAAGCACTATTTTTATTACCTAGGCTAGCTCTCAGATAGCTGGTCTGATGGACTAGTTGGCGAGCATAAACCTCAGCTTACTCAGAGTTTGAGTCCTCCATCACAGAGCGCGAATTAAGAGGAAAAAAATCTGAACCAGGGTTCCTGTTGAGTATTACGACGCCAGTGGTAATTTTTGAAGCAAAATAGTGCGCTCCTATGGGAGAAGCTGCAGCGGACTTACCCCGATTAGCATAAAATGTCGTAAATTCAATCAGCTGGCGTGGCTAGCTACGAGCTTTAAAAAGACGAGAACTGGCCAATTTGAAGACGATAAGCTTAGTCTTACCGGTGCGCAACGAAGCAGGGCTGATTCGTGCGCAACTACAGCGGCTGCAGTGCTACAGGGCGAATGGGCATGAACTCATCGTCATCGATGGCGGCAGCGAAGATGCAACAGTAGAGCAGACTAGAGGTCTGGTGGATAGCTGTGAAACCAGTCCTGCCGGTCGCAGTCAGCAGATGAACCTTGGGGCTGCTGGGGCTAAGGGAGACATTCTGCTGTTTCTCCATGCGGATACCGAGCTACCCTCTGCGGCCGATGAGCGGATCTGCGAAGCCCTGTCAGCCCAAGGCAGGCGCTGGGGTTGGTTCGACGTTAAGCTGAGCAAGCCACGCGCCGCATTTCGTGTTGTGGCTGCGATGATGAATTTACGCTCCCGTCTCACGTCGGTCGCAACCGGTGATCAGGCACTGTTCGTGGAGAGGGGGCTGTTTCAGGAGCTAGGGGGGTTTCCGCAGCTCCCTTTGATGGAAGACATTGCTATCAGCAAGTTATTGCGCCGCCTGGGCAGGCCCGCCAGGCCAACGGGGCTGGCCACCACCTCTAGCAGGCGCTGGGAGGAGAATGGGCTGGTTTCGACGATATTACTGATGTGGAGGCTGCGGTTCCTCTATTTTATTGGTGTGAAGCCCCAGAGACTTCGTGAGATGTACTATCCAAATCATGACTGAGCAAAGAACAGCCGCTAGCACTGCTACGGCGCATCCTCGGTCTCGTATCGTGGTATTTGCTCGTGAGCCCCTCCTTGGAAGGGTTAAATCGCGCTTAGCGAGCGAAATTGGGCCACGACAGGCTCTCGCCGTGTACCGGGCTATGCTTGCCCGCCTTGGCGCGCTTCTCGTCTGCGGGAGGGCTGCAGAATGGGATCTATGGGTTACTTCGAATATACATCACAAAGACTTCATATCTATTTGTAATAAAACAAATATTTATCTACAGCGCGGAAAGGATTTAGGCGCAAAAATGCTTGTTGCGATTCAGCAGACTCTGACGGCGAAGAATGTTGAGAACGTTATTCTCATAGGTACGGACTGTCCAGCGATGACAGAAGGCTATCTACAGCAGGCGCTGCTTGCCTTGGAATCCGGTGTCGATGTAGTTCTAGGTCCTGCGGAAGATGGAGGCTATGTATTGGTGGGCATGGGACGTCCCATAGCAGCGGTTTTTGAGGACATCCCGTGGGGAAGCGATCAGGTGCTGCATCGAACCCTAGAGGCCCTCAGAGCAAACGATTTGAGCTACAGTCTGTTGGATACGCTGTGGGATGTAGACCGGCCAGAAGACTTGGCTAGGCTGCAGCTATTGGAGCCGCCGTTAAGTTGGAACTAGCGTGACCCTTAAGTCTGCTTACTCAGGATCCAGAGAGGATTCCAGTTCTATTAATTTGCCGGCGAGGCGCTGGGAATCGATCTTGTAGTCACCATTGACGATTCGGCGATGCAGAGCAACGACCTTGGTTGCGTTCAACTCAGGGAGTTCATCGATTGCAGCGCGCAGTTCGTTTAGATCGATATCGGGCTCCTTTGAGTGCGGTGCGCTCGGGATATGGGCTTGCAGACGAGTAACCACAGGTCTGAGCATCTCTTGGCTAGTGTTCTGGTGCTTTCCAGAAAGGCTTGCTGCCGGAGTAATTTTTTTCACGAAAGTAATTCTTCTCAATCCCTGATTAATTCTTTCATATTTCAGCTGCTGGGTGGACCCTAGCGGGAAGCACTCAACTCTTACTCGATTTAGCAGCATTCGGTCTGCTGGTTGAACTAGCTGCGAGCCTAATCTATAACGTCAGCTCAATTGATATCTTTAAGAGCGGCCCAGCCCGGCCATCATCACCGTTCTGGTTAGAGCCTTTCCCTCTCTATTCCTTATAAGTTATTGTAAAATAAGAGATTATCTAATTAGAGAGTGAGGATTTCAGGCATTTTCTGCGCTTATGCGAAGTAATCACTATCGCGCAAGCACTGAAAATTCCATGCTCGAATTTGTCCAAATTATTTGAATAAATTCCTATTTTGTTTCGCTAATTTAGACCTTTTCCAATGAGCGCTACTTTTTGGATGGGAGAGGTAGTGGCGGATGAGCTGACACGCTCTAGTCAATATTGACTACTGCCTTCCCGTAACTCTCAATAAAATCACTAGGTAATCTTGTCGCTTTGCCGCTGCTAAGCGTTACACAGATTAGCTGCCAGTGGCCGCGCTGGACAGTCTGCCCAGTGCGCAGGTTAATCATCTGGAAGCGGCGCTCAAGACGAAGTCTTTCATCGCAGGCGGTTAACCAGGTGGCGATCAGCAATTCTTCACTCTCGAAGGTAGGCAGGAAGTATTCATAGCTTGCCTTGCGTATAGCGACGCCTCGATCGAGGCGCTGATAGTCGGCCATTGTTAAGCCTAGGGATTCGGAATGGCTCCAGGCGCATTGCTCGCACCAGACCACATAACAGGCGTTATTAGCATGGCCCATGCCGTCGATATCGGCGGCTGTTACTCGAATACGAGTGGTGTGAGGGCTGGGATAGTCCCAATTGAATTGAGGTGCTTGCTTGCTCAAGATGAATTCGAATTCAGTTTTGATGGGGAAACGGGGACTGATTATAGCGCAGCAGAACTTGTTTAGTATTGGTAGCGGGTTATCCTAGCATGCCCTCCCTGCCCATTTGTGGGAGCGGCATCACAACTTTCTTGCAATGTGATTTGATTGACTAAAATCAACCAACTCTTACCCAATGCGCTTAGAGTGCTAAGCCTTGTAGGAATTTTCGTTGTTTTTGCGCATAAAATAATTGCTACAGCAGATAGCAAGGGGATTACAGAGGGGGCGATTACGATGGTAGGCATTTTTACCCCAAAATACCCGTAAAACTATTCGACTTTTGACTTCGACAACATCACTCTAGGAATCAGAAAATGGCAAACACGGTGTACTTGTCTAAATCAGAATTATAAAGTGTGTTTACTATGCTTTAGCTTGGCAGTAAGGGTTTAGATCAATAGTTAGAGTAATTAGTTGGGTGCAGGTTCAGCGCCGCAGAGTGAAGGGCATTGCGAAGACGGTTCTTTCTGAACATAAATCAATAAGAGAGCAAAAGAATGCACGCTGTAATTGAAACCTCAGATTCGAGCTTCTTCCAATACTGGGATAAGCTATGCGCGAACATTCCGGCACAGAATCCGATCTACATGCAGCAACCCCCCGAGCCGCAGCTTGCAAGCCATCCCATAACGCAGTTCACTGATCGATCCTTTTTAGTCATGGCAGCCGAAGAGCCCATCTTTGGCTGCAGCCTCACAATGCATTTGGATGAGCAGGGTCGAAAATGCATGGGATATTTTGGACGCGAAGCCTCAAGCCATGTGAACCAAGCGACCATGCAGGCGCCGATTAATAATTTCCGTCCCGAAGCGATTCGTCTATTACAGGAACACATCAATCATCTGATAGAGGAAATACAACCACACACTATCGATTATCTGGATCCTGTTAGCTGCGGCGTGATGTCGCCGGTTACTGAAGTGCTGCTTGGAAAAGGCGCGATACCGATTGTGCAGCAAGCACAAATCATTGACCTGTCAATTTCGAAACGTGAGCTGTACAGGAGCATGACAAAAAGTTGCCGAGGCATGATTGAATGGGGTAGACGGAATCTAGAGTTAGAAATCATAAGTGGCGAGGCATTCGATGTTTCTCTCGACGATCACGCTAAAGCAATTTTTGTGGGCGATAGGCTTAATTACGAAGCACTGATAAAGAAAGGTAATGGCTTTGCGTTGCAAGCTCGCTACAACAGCAAATTAGTTTCAAGCGGTCTATTTGTTCACAACAATAAGACATGCCATCTTGTATCCGCAGAGAGAGTTTCTAACTCAATCGACAGGCCGGTATTGCATGCACTAATTTGGGAGGCGATACAGCAGAGCAAGGACATGGGATGTAGTCAGTTCGATTTTGGTAGTTCCGCTATAGCCTCATCAAGTAATCTATCTTCACCAGAGGCTGAATTTTTAGCCACCAGCTTTGGTGGTGAAGCTCACGCCAGATTAAGAGTAACACTCGACAGGAATCTCTCTTAATTCACTATTCTTGATTGCAGTAAGCTCTGTTTTTTCTCGCCGCTAATTTCTTTAGAAATAACTCCGCTCGTTGCGACCTACGTGTTTGACTAATGATCCCCTAGCGGGTCTAATTGAGGCTTCTATCTCGGCGGATGGGGGCTACAGAAAACCTTTGTAGTTGCACTCCCGGGATCTAGGTTACTGCTCAATTCTTGAGTGACCCGAGTCGGATACAATGGTTGAAAACGCCCAAATATTACTAATCGATGATGATGACGAGTCGAGTCATAATCTTCGAACGGTGCTCGCGTTTCTCGGCGAATCGATCACGTCATCTAAGAGTGCAGCCTGGAAAACTCAGGTTGAGGAGAGCGGGTTAAAAAGCTCTCAATTTTTCGCAGCGGTGATCGCGAATTGCAGTGCGCAAAGATTGGCCCCGCTGATCGACGAGCTGCACGTTTGGGAAGGAGGTTTGCCTTTTATCTTTGTGGGTGAGCAGCAATTTCCTGAAGAATTAGATTCCCAGTTACTCTCTTGTATCATCGCCCAGTTGCCTGCCCAGCTAACTTACCAGCCTTTGTTAGATGCTCTGCATAAAGCAAAAATGTTCCACGAACACTTTAATAGGCTTCGCGACTTCGATGGCGTGCGTGACTTCAATATGTTTCGCAGCCTTGTTGGTGAAAGCGAGGCTCTGCAGAAAGTGCGTTACATGATGGGACAGGTAGCAAACAAAGAAGTGAGCGTATTAATCACAGGAGAGTCAGGCACGGGAAAGGAGGTGGTAGCAAGAAATTTGCATTTGAATTCGAACAGATCCGATAAGCCATTTATTCCAATAAACTGCGGAGCGATACCTCGTGAACTGCTCGAAAGTGAATTATTCGGTCATGAGAAGGGCGCCTTTACTGGTGCTATTGCATCTCGGGCAGGACGTTTCGAATTAGCCGATGGTGGAACACTGTTTCTAGATGAAATTGGCGACATGCCTCTGAGTATGCAGGTTAAACTTTTACGAGTCTTGCAGGAGCGTAGCTTTGAACGGGTCGGTGGCGTGAACACCTTGCAGTCCGATGTCAGAATTCTCGCGGCAACGCATAAAGATTTGAAGGAGATGATCGCCTGCGGTGAGTTCCGTCAAGATCTCTACTACCGAATCAATGTCTTTCCAATCGAAATGCCCTCATTGCGTGAGCGGCCCGAAGATATTCCCTTGCTGCTCAATGAATTGATCACCATTATGGAATCCGAGAAGCGCGGTTCTATTCGATTTAATTCCGCAGCAATTAGCTCGCTAAGCCACTACGAATGGCCGGGTAATGTGAGGGAGCTTGCGAATATGGTTGAGCGGATGGCTATTCTCTATCCCCATGGCATCGTGGGCGTTGAAGATTTACCCGAAAAATTTCTGAATCACTCCGAAGAGCATCTTGCCGTCAGTTTGGATGTGTCCCGAGAGGCCAGTGTTGTCCCGCTTCAGAAGCGCTCGGCAAAAATTGATGCGGCAGCATTGGACTCAGGAGGCAGCTTATTGCCTCTAAGCGGCATCGATCTAAAAGAATATCTCTACAATTTGGAGAAGGATCTCATCGAGAAGGCGCTGTCTGATAGTAGTGGGGTGGTCGCTAGGGCAGCTGATCGGCTGCAATTGGGTAGAACGACCTTGGTTGAAAAAATGCGTAAGTATAAGCTGCAGAAGCCCCAAGAGTCTGAGTCGCAGCCAAGCTCTATGAAAGACGACGAAGCGTCAGATGCTGTAGATGAAAA
>Ga0316189_10002297_pt1 | contig 18877 bp, 16 predicted proteins | sample LowCovwburrow_MG_FD_204930 | JGI IMG/M metagenome (GOLD analysis project Ga0316189, IMG submission 204930) | Coastal sediment microbial communities from Maine, United States - Lowes Cove worm burrow | ecosystem: Environmental > Aquatic > Marine > Coastal > Sediment | place: USA: Maine...
CGCCTTATGACATGGCACCGGAATTCCTGGATCTGAAAGTCATCATCCACGGCACGGAAATCGTGACCGTCGCACACAAGAATTACGAAAAATACAAAGATGCCGTGGAAAGAATGCGCTATTACGCGGCGCTCGGTGTCGAATTCCGGGTTTGCGGACTGGCGGCAGAGGATTACGGCTACAGCAAGGACGATTTTTACGACTTTATCAAAGTCACACCGTCGGCCATCACCGAGCTCGCCCACTGGCAACTTGAGGGCTATGCCGTGATCAGGCCGATTGTGGTGGAGAAGACGCTGTCTATCGAGGAAATCCGTTAGCAGGCTATTTTCCGGCAATAGCCATTTTATGCGTCTTGTCCTTTATACAGTCCAATCCATTATTCTTGTTCTGTTTGCACTCAACCTTGTGGTTCTGCGTCCATCCTGTCTTGATATGAAAACCCTGCTCTGTTTCATCGTTATAGCCGAGCAGCTCTTCTTCATCGTCACTCTCAATACTTACCACATCGATGACCAGATTGCGGTAGGTGACATAAAACACGCCCCGCTTTGACGTTACCTCTGATTTTACCCGGTAGTGCACCGTATTCGAACCGCTGGTGCGCGTCAGCAGACCGCTAAAACAAACGAGCTTACCACTCTCCATTTCGCAATCGTTGAGTTTTGACGGCAAAAATTCAACCTGCTTCTGTCTGCGCGACCATTGTTTGCCCGCCAGCCCCTCCAGCGGGGAAAGCTTGACCGCCTTTTTAGCCACTGCAGCCGCTTTTTTCTTATGCTTTGCAGCCAGCTTCCTTTGCGCTGCCAGCCGTTCCGCATCTGCCTTCTGCTTGTTTTTTGCCTGTTGTTTTTCCGCCGCCCGTTGTGCCGCAGCCTTGTTGGATTCTGCCTTACGCGCAACATTTACTTTGCGGCGTTTTTCCATCTTTTGTTCTTCTTCCATGTTAATGATTTTTCCGCTTGCCCGTTGGAACCCTCCGTCAGCCGCTTTTTGGTACCATTCAATCGCCGTCGTATAGTTTCTGTCCACACCCTTACCGCCGGCATACATTTCGCCGAGATAATACTGCGCCAGGACACTACCACTACTGACATTGTTAAAAAGCTTGAGGGCCTGCCTGTAATCTTTCTCTCCGCCCTCGCCTTTGTAATACAGTATACCCAGACGGGTGACAGCCTTGCTGACGCCCCGATCCGCTGCCTTGCCTATCCATAAGCGCGCCTTGCGTCCATCCGACTCGACACCTTTACCCTTCAGGTACATGATGCCCACCTCGTACTGCGCTTTCAGATCGCCGGCTTTCGCTTTGCCCAAAAGTTTCTCGAACTGCTTCTTTTGGTCCTGCAGGCGTTGCAGCTTGTCTTGCGCACCCTCATGCCCGGATGTTGCCGCCTGCTCCAGCCAGTGTAGGGCTTCTTTACGATCCTGCTTAACGCCTTGTCCCTTCAGATATTTAATGCCCACGCCATACTGGGCATCGGCATCACCATCGTTGGCTTGTTCGAGCTGTTCCTCAAGCAGTTGTTCCCACATCTGCATGGAAAAAGCTGGCGCCTGAAAACAGCACAGCAGCACAACTGCCGCAAGAATGCTCACGCCGGTACGCGCACGGGGATATCTCTTCGTTTTCCAAAACTCCATCTTGATCACCCCTGTTGGTTAGTGTCGGGTAAGCCGGCTTTCTCAGCGCGGGCTTACGCACCTATCGGCTTTGGGGCGAATGTCTGAAGTTTCTGATTTATCCCGATTTTTATTGCCCGCCAGGGCGTAACGCCTGTTTTGGCGGTAAACGACAACGGATTCGGATTATTTGACCCTTTTCAGGCTGTTACGATCAAAATCCCGTTCCGTCAAGCCAGTCTGGAACCTGTATTCATCCCAGACCAGTCGCGTGCTCTTGCCGGTTTGATGATTTTCCATAAACATATCGTGTGCACGCCAGTACTTTTCCAGGTACTGCTGATAATTGCTGTAAACCAGCGTTTTCAGTTTGGCATTTTTGCGATCGTAGAAAACAATCTTTTGTGGCCGGTACTCCTGCTGATCCAGCCATGCAAGCTCGCGGGTATAGCCTGAATACCTGTCAACCGGGACACGCTCGATCACAAAGCACTGCAATTCGCCGCAGGCTTCATCACGCAGATACTTATAGGTGAATTTTTCAATTTCCTGTGAAGACAGATCCTCGTAGGCAAACTCGCTACCCATAAACGGGCCGGATTTGTTGCGCGATGATATCCGTTTTACGCGTTTCAGCGCCGGGAGATACAGCCACTGGTCATCCGGTCCGGTTTTGTGGGTAAAGGTCAGGAAGTTTGTGCCTTTAACGTCTGCAGGTTTGTCAAAGATCGTCAGACTCTTGTCCCCGTCATCCAGCTGCTCCAGGGTGCGAACACGGATTTCACGGGTACTTTCGTCACCCCGCTTGTTGCGTAATATCATGCGCATCGACGCCTGTGCGTCGTGAAAACCGGTATCACGGCGATCTGCTTCAACGGCAATCTCCAGACCGCGTTCCTCTGCGGTTTGCGCCAGCAGGTTAAACGGAAGACTTAACAGTGTCAGCAGCCACAAGTTTTTCATAGCGTTCCTTTTTATCCAGTGTCATTAACAGGGTGGGTAACAACAGAAAATCGGCGATCAGCGCCAGACCTATGGTAATAGCGGTTAAAAGCCCCATACCGGAATTCAATTTGAACGGGGACTGGGTTAATACCATGAAGCCGGCTATCAGTACCATCGATGTTATCCATAGAGCCGTTCCCACATTGTGGAACGCATAGCGCACGGCATCGGCGGACGACAGGCCTTCCTCCCTGCGCGCGCGCAGGTACTTGCTGAGAAAATGCACAGTATCGTCCACCACAATCCCCAGCGTCATTCCTGTTACCACCGACAGGGCCAGGCCAACCTCTCCCACCAGCAAGCCCCAGAGACCGAATGCCATACCCGCCGGCACCAGGTTGGGAATAACGCTGATCAGGCCGATACGCAGCGAGCGCAGCGCGAATATCAGGATAAACGAGATGAGCACCAGTGCCAGCGTGGTCCCGGTCAGCATACTACGGATATTGCGCGCACCTATATGGGAGAACATCAGCGAGGGACTGGCGCCATGCACCTGCATGGAAGCCGGTGCATTTTCAGCCAGCCAGTGTTGCGCCCGTTCCTCCAGCGCTATGGTCTGGTTGCTTGAGATACTCTGCAGGGAGACATCCAGCTTGGTGGCGGACTTGTCGACATTAATCTGGTTGTTCAGGTCGAGCCCGTAGGGCAGAGACATTTCGTACAGTAACAGGTACTGGGCCGCCAGGTCGCGTTGATCCGGCATCCGGTACCAGGCGGGATCATCACCGTGCAGGTTTTTGTTAAGCCGTTTCATGGTGTCAGAAAGTGTATTGACATGCATTACTTCGGGCTGTTGCCGGTACCAGACGGCAAACTCCTCCAGCTTGTTCAGAAATGCAGGTTCGCTGATACCCCCCGCTTCTGCCGCTTCCAGTGAGTAGGAAATATTGTACAGCCCCGTCAGGTTATCCGTCGTAAAGTCGGTAGCCACCCGAAAGTCGACCCGCTCATCGAAATACTCGACGAATTCATCGTTGAGCTCGTTATTCGGTATAAAGGCCACCAGGCCGATAACCGACAATGACATGCCCCACAACACCGGCCGGCGATGCCTGACCACAAAATCCGCCAGTGCATCCATGCCCGCCACCGAACGGCTTCGCGCTGCTTTTACCTTCACCGGAAACAGCAGCATCAGCGCCGGCAACAGGCCAATGCAATAGACAAAGGACGCCAGGACACCAATAGCGACGATATTGCCAAGGTCGCGGAACGGCGGCGCATCACTGAAATTCATGGACATAAAGCCAATCGCGGTTGTGACGCTGGTAAGAAATATGGGTTGAAGATTGATGCGCAGGCTCTCGATCATCGCCGCGGACTTTGATTCCGCCTGCCTCAGTTTCTGCAAAAAGGTCACCAGCAGGTGCACGCAATTCGCGACCGCAAGTGTCATGATCATGGTCGGTGAGCTGGCCGAAGGCGGCGTAAGCTCGATACGCAGCCAGCCAGCCATGCCTATCGCCGTTACAATCGACAGGATGATAACCAGAAGCGTGGCCAGCGTCCCCCACACCGAACGTATCAGGACGGCCATCACCAGTATAATGATGGCGAACATTATCGGCACCAGCGTCTGCATGTCCTTCATCGCCATTTCTGAAAATGCGTTGTTCAGAAAAACGATGCCGGTAAGGTGCATCTCCAGGTCAGGAAACCGGTCTGTCAGCTGGCTGGCGAGATTTCGCGAGAAACTGACGACTTCCGGCACTTCGGCCGCTGGATCAACGCCCGGCAACTGGATGATGACATTAACGGCAGTGACGTGGCCGGTGGGGGAAACGATACGATTGACCAGCAGGGGTTCGCTGACAGCAATGTCACGGATATTTTCAAGTTCACCTGGCCCAAGCTCGTTTGCCTGCATGACCAGGTCTTCGACAATCAGCTCATCCCCTTCCGCACGCGTGTACTGGAAGTTTGTAACCGAGTCTACGCGAATCGAGTAGGGAATCTGCCACGCCTGTTCAGTAAGCCACTCAACAGCTTCCAGCGCGTGCGGGGTGAATACATCGCCGTCCACCGGCGCAATAACGAACAACACATTGTCCGATTTGGTGTAGGTATTCTGCAGATTTTCGAACGCAATAAGCTGCGGGTTTTCCTCGCTGAAGAATACCCGGTAGTCATTGGAAAACCCCAGGAAGCGGGCGCCACTCGCCGCGAAACCCACAAAGGCAAAAACCAGCACCACAAACAGCCAGCGCCAGCGCACCAGCCGTTCGGCCAAAGATAGCGACATACAATTCCTTTTTTAAGCGGCTAAGCAACGTACTGTTTAATATCAGGACCTCAGGGATTCAATAAACTGAATCAGCCCGCGGTTACATACATGCAGCCGTTCGACACTCTGCGCATTCTTGGCAATGCCTATGCAGCCTTCCAGCGCTGCCATGATGAAGGTTGCCGTTTCATCACAATTCACATCGTCGCGAATAGCGCCTTGCAGCTGGGCGCGCTCCAGCGCCTCCTGGGTAACGTCGTGCCAGACGCAAAACGCATAATCCAGCCGTTGCCTGAAGCCTTCATCCAAAGGCGACATCTCCTGGGCAAGATTGTTCAGCGGACAACCATACTCGATCATCTCCGGGAATGGTTTGCTATCGGGCATCTGTTCGATAACCGCCACCAGCCCTGCGAGCGGATCCGACGCGCTCTTCAGCGGTTGCAGCCACACGGCTTCCATGGTGGGGATAATCACCTCGTCAACCACCGCATAACCCAGCGCCTTTTTACTGGGGAAATGGTGGTACAGCGCGCCCTTGGTTAAATCAGTGGATTTAAGCACTTCATCCAGCCGCATACCCTGGAAGCCGTTACGGTACATTTCCATGAATGCTGCTTCCAGAATGCGGCTGCGGGTCTGATCGGGGTTACGCTCGATACGGGTCACATTTTCGGCATTTTCCATACTTCACCTGGCTGTCCTGTTCCCGGTCATTATTAGGGAACTAATCGCTGAAAGCCATTGACATACCATCTGGTCGGTATGTACTATACATACCAGTCGGTATGTATTCAAGCATTTGAATGGACCCTCTAACCCATCACCCTCGCCAGGAGGTACGATATGAACGCAGTAGTCGCAAACACTGATATGGATCAGTGGCTAAGCCGCAAGCTCGACGAGCTGTTACCCGCCAAGTTACAGGAAATCGAGGATAGCAAAACCCCTTCCATGGCCATTATTGCCACCAAAGGCACGCTGGACTGGGGCTATCCGCCCTTTATCCTGGCCTCAACAGCATCCGCCCTCGGCTGGGATACCTCGATATTCTTTACCTTCTATGGCCTGTTGCTGCTTAAAAAGGAACTAAACAGTGAGGTAAGTCCGCTTGGCAACCCCGCTATGCCCATGAAAATGCCGTTTGGACCGAAATGGTTCCAGAATGTCGACTGGCCCATGCCAAACGCCCTGATGGCCGGCGTACCCGGTTTTGAAAAAGTCGCCACCGGGCTGATGAAGAAAACATTCAAGAACAAAGGCGTGGCATCCGTCGAAGAGCTGCGTGAACTATGCCTGGAGGCCGATGTCAAAATGATTGCCTGCCAGATGACAGTGGATGTTTTCGGTTTTGACCAGAGTGAGTTTATCCCCGAGGTCACCGATTTCGTCGGCGCAACGTACTTCCTCCCCGTTGCCCAAAAAGCGGATGTCTGTTTGTTCATCTAGCGGCTTTTTAGCGATTCCCATCCCTTTTCCGGCGCCCTGCGCCGGTTTTTTTTTGTGGTATGTGCGAAAATACGCCGTTTCATCCTGCCCTGACTGACCATGCAGCAAATCGTTACAACACCAGACCCGGAAACTGACGCCATTAACCCCGTGCAACCGCCACTGCCGTCAGCCGGCACGCGGGTGCTGTGGTCAAAACTGTATGGTGACAGTCTGCCACTGGCACTTGCCAGCGCTGCGCAGCAGTACGACGGGCTTCTGGTGATAGTCACGCCGGACAGCCAGGAGGCCGAACAGCTGCAGCGCCAGCTTGGTTTCTTTTGTGCAGATCAGGCGCTGGATATGCTGTGTTTCCCGGATTGGGAGACCCTGCCTTACGACCGTTTTTCTCCTCACCCGGACATCATTTCCGAACGACTGGAAACGCTGCATCGATTACCCACGCTCAGCAAAGGTATCCTGCTGGTACCTGTCGCAACCCTGCTGCAAAGACTGCCGGCGCCCGAATTTCTTGATCGCTACAGCCTGTTTCTGAGCAGCGGCGACACGCTGAATCTCGATACCATGCGTGGACGCCTGGAAAAAGCCGGCTACCGATGTGTTTCACAAGTTATGGAACATGGTGAATTTGCAGTACGTGGTTCCATACTGGACCTGTTTCCCATGGGCAGCACACTCCCCTATCGCATCGATCTGTTTGACGATGACATTGAATCCATAAGCAGCTTTGACCCGGAAAGCCAGCGTTCTCTGGACAAGGTCGACCAGATCAGCCTGTTACCCGCACGTGAATTTCCGGTAGACGACACCGCCATAACACGCTTCCGGCGCGCTTATCGCAACCAGTTCGAAGGTGACCCGCAACGCTCCCTGATTTATCGTGATGTCAGTGCCGGACTGATTCCCAACGGCATCGAGTGCTATCTGCCGCTGTTTTTTGAACAAACGGCCAGTCTGTTTGATTACCTGCCCCGCACGACCTGCCTGGTGACAAGCGAAGACGCGCGTACTGCCATTGAAAAATTCCGCGAAGAGGTTGCAGAACGTTACGAGTCGCTGCGCCACGATATCGAACGACCGCTGCTACCACCCCAACGGCTCTACCTGCCGGACGATGAAACCCGGACTGCCTTGTCGGTCTATGCACGTATCGATGTACAGCGTTCGGAAGCGCTGGACAGCGCACCGTCTGCGCTAAATTTCGCCACCCGGGCGTTGCCGGATCTGCTGATCAGGGCCCGGGCCGAACGCCCGGCCGGTGCGCTGCAGGATTTCCTCGCCGATTTTCCGGGACGCACGCTGATCTGTGCCGAGTCGGCCGGCCGGCGTGAGACACTTATCGGCCAGCTGAAAGAGTTCGGCATCCATCCGCGCGTGGTCGAAAACTGGAGTTCTTTCCGGGATGGAAGCGAAACTCTCGCCATTACCACCGCCCCCATGGAACAGGGTGCCTGGCTAACGTCACAACCGCCACTGATCATTATCACCGAGCCGCGATTGTTCGGTGAACGCGTCTTGCAACAACGCCGTCGCCCAAAACGCGACGCCGATGTCATTATTCGCAACCTGACTGATTTGCATATCGGCGCACCGGTGGTGCACGAAGATCACGGTGTCGGACGCTATCTCGGATTACAGAAACTGTCGGTGGGCGGATTCGAAGCCGAATTCCTGACTCTGGAATATGCAGGCAACGACAAACTGTACGTACCGGTCGCCTCCATGCACCTGATCAGCCGCTATACCGGCTCGGCACCGGACAGTGCGCCACTCCACAAGCTGGGCAGCGACCACTGGCAAAAAGCACGCAAGAAAGCCGCCCGGCGTGTGCACGATGTAGCCGCAGAGTTGCTGGATATCTACGCGCGCCGTGCCGCGCGCAAAGGCCATTCTGCACAAATCGATGCGGAAGAATACAACGCCTTTTCCGGCACCTTCCCGTTCGAGGAAACCCCGCACCAGGCGCAGGCTATTGAAGCCGTCGTAGAGGATATGTTGTCCGCCCGCCCCATGGATCGTGTTGTCTGCGGCGACGTAGGCTTCGGCAAGACGGAAGTTGCCATGCGTGCCGCCTTTGCTGCTACACAGTCCAGCCGCCAGGTGGTAGTGCTGGTACCAACGACCCTGCTCGCACAGCAGCACTACCAGAATTTCTGCGACCGATTTGCCGACTGGCCGATCAGGATCGAGGCCCTGTCACGCTTTCGCAGCAAGAAGCAGCAGCAGGAAATCATTGCAGGTTTTACCAGCGGGAAGGTGGATATACTCATCGGCACACACAAGGTGCTACAGGACGAAATAAAACCCAGGGATCTTGGGCTGGTTATTATTGATGAAGAACACCGCTTTGGCGTAAGACAAAAGGAAAAACTCAAGGCCTTGCGCTCTGAGGTGGACCTCCTCACCCTGACGGCAACACCCATTCCCCGCACCCTGAACATGTCCTTGTCCGGCCTGCGCGACCTGTCCATTATCGCCACACCTCCAGCGCAGCGACTGGCGATCAAGACCTTCATTACGGAATGGAACGCCAATACCATACGTGAAGCCTGTCTGCGTGAAATCACGCGTGGTGGCCAGGTCTACTTCCTGCACAATGAAGTGGAAAGCATCGAAAAGGTTGCGCGGGAATTACGCGAGCTGGTCCCCGAGGCCGGCATCCAGATCGGGCACGGGCAGATGCGCGAACGTGAACTGGAACAGGTCATGCTCGACTTCTACCACCGCCGCTTCAATATCCTGCTGTGCACCACCATTATCGAAAGCGGAATTGACATACCCACTGCGAATACCATTCTTATCAACCGTGCTGATCGACTGGGCCTGGCGCAGTTACACCAGTTACGCGGTCGCGTCGGCCGCTCCCATCACCGCGCCTATGCCTATCTGATTGTGCCGCACCGTAAAGCCATGACCGATGACGCCATCAAGCGCATTGAAGCCATTGAATCACTGGAGGACCTGGGCGCCGGGTTCACACTCGCGACACATGATCTGGAAATACGTGGCGCCGGCGAACTGCTGGGTGACGAGCAGAGCGGCCAGATCCAGGAAATAGGTTTTACACTCTACACCGAGTTACTGGAACGCGCGGTAGCAGCGCTGAAAGCCGGCCGCGAACCGGAACTGGACCAACCCCTGAATCACGGGCCGGAAGTAGACCTGCACGTCCCCGCCCTAATACCGGACGACTACCTGCCGGACGTACATGCGCGCCTGATCCTCTACAAACGCATAGCCAGCGCCGCTGACAAGGATGAACTGCGCGAACTCCAGGTTGAAATGATCGATCGCTTCGGGCTGTTGCCCGACCCGGTTAAACAATTGTTCAGTATTACCGAGCTGAAGCTAAAGGCAGTACCGCTCGGCATCCGCAAGATTGATGTCGGCGAAGGCAGCGGACGTCTGATGTTCGGGCCTGAACCCAATGTTGACCCCGCTTCCATTATCCAGCTGATCCAGAGCCAGCCACAGCATTACAACCTGGACGGTTCGGATAAAATCCGTTTCAAGTTTGACATGGCCAATATCGAAACACGGATAGCAAAAACAGGCCAGCTGTTGGGCAGCTTGAGCATGCGGGCAGACTAGGGCAGGATGACGGCATGACAATACGCTACCTGCATACCCTGCTGCGCACGCTGGTCCTGCTGGCGGGTACCTCGCTCGCACCCGTCTGCCTGGCCGAATCACCGGCGGCACCCAGGGAATTCGAAATTGAACTGCTGGTGTTTCAGAACCTTGTCACGAATGACGGTGGTGAAATCTGGCCCATCGATTACTCCGAGTGGTTTGATGAGTACGATGACGAGCAAGCAGAGAATGGTCCTGCAACAGCGGAAATCAGCTGGTTGCCGGAAAAGGCCTACCGCCTGACCGCCGAACGCAATGCCCTGGGCCGTTCGTCACAGTACCGCCCGCTAGCCTACTTCGCCTGGCGTCAGGCTGTTCTTGATCGCACGCAGGCAGTACCGATGAAGCTGCCCGACAAGGACCATAATACCGGTAAAGCCTATGTCGATGGGTCAGTACGCGTTGCCGTTGAACGCTACCTGCACCTGTACCTTGATCTGCAGCTGCATACAGCGGTCAACAATGAACAACTGGAATTGCTGGAGTACGATATCCCCGAATTCCGTCTCACCGAGCACCGGCGCATGCGCAGCAAGGAAATTCACTACTTCGACAACCCGCGCTTTGGTGTTATCGCCCTGATTACACGGTATGAACCGCAGCAGCAGGAACCCGGCCCTGCTGTCACGGAACCCGTCACGCCGCAGTAAACATGGGTATGGCTGTTTCCAGCAGATGCCGGACATACTCCATGCCTGATGCCAGATTCTCCTCGATATCCGCCATACTGATGGTACCTGTTCCGCGCCCTGCCGCACGGTTGGCGATCACCGCACAATGCGCATAATCCAGTCCCAGCTCGCGCGCCAGCGCCGCTTCAGGCATTCCGGTCATACCGACAATGCTGCAACCATCCCTCTCCAGGCGGTCGATCTCCGCAGCCGTTTCCAGCCTCGGTCCCTGGGTCGCCGCATACACAGCGTCTTCGATGGCATGCAAGTCCAGTTCTCGCGCTGCAGTGATTAACAGGTTTCTGATTTTCTCGCTGTAGGGCTCGGTAAAATCTATATGCGTGACTTCGCTGAGCTCGCTCTCGAAACAGGTGTGTCTGCGCGACCAGGTGTAATCGATTATCTGGTCAGGTATTACCAGCCGCCCCGGCTGCATATCCTCGCGGATACCACCGACAGCTGCGACAGCAATCACGTTGCGTACGCCTGCTTCCCGCAGCGCCCAGATATTGGCCCGGTAATTCACCATGTGCGGCGGGATGGTGTGTCCACGCCCGTGCCGCGGAATAAAGATTATCTCCTGGTGACATAATTTTCCGTACAGCAGCGGTCCGGATGGCTCACCATAGGGCGTACGCATTACCTCGTTCCGGGTGATTTCAAGGTTCTTGAGCGTAGTCAGCCCGGTACCGCCGATAATTGCCAGATCTGCCATGGGAATCTCTTTGTTAACTGCCAGCGACTGCGTAAATACCTTTCACATTACGCAGGTAGCCATGGTAATCCATGCCATAGCCAAACACGTAGCGATCTTCGACCTGCAAGCCGGTGAAGTCCGCCCGTAGCCCTTCCTCCTTACGCTCATGCAGCTTCTCAACCAGCACCGCACTGTAGACCGCTGTGGCGCCCTGCGCCCTGCAATAATCGAGAATCGCCGCCAGTGTCAGTCCCTCGTCCAGAATATCGTCGACCACCAGCACGGTACGCCCGTCGAGAGATTGCGATGGTGTCGTTATCCATTTCAACTCGCTACCACCTACGGTGCCCTGGTAGCGGGTGGCGTGCAGGTAGTCAAGTTGAACCGGGAAATCAAGGCGCGTAAACAACTCACTGGCCGGCACCAGGCCACCTGTCATGACGCACAACAGCAGTGGATTCTGGTCACCGAGAGATCGTTTAATATCACCGGCCAGACGATCCAGCGCCTGCTCGACCTCTAGCTGTGAAAACAACTGGTCCGCGTTTTCGAGTACAGCCTGTACCTTGTCAGTGTTGATAGTCATCTGCGCCCATTATAGTTTCCTGATGCTATGGAAGCTATTAAACCGTACGCACTTTACCGGCTTGCCCGTTAGCGTACCGACTCGATGCTGTGGCCGGGGGCAAGGCTGAAGACCCTGTCGGCGCTCTGGCATTTCCTTCAGGATATGGCGGGTACCGGGAACACCGTGGGTCTGCAACAGAGGGTGAATATTATTTGCCGGCACCTGCCGCTCTTTGCGGGTCAGGTACAAGACTCCCCGAAACGTGAACGGTCGAGGTTGGGAACGCGATCTCGGCACCCGCGTCCCGAATAATCTTTTCGATCTGCAATAACACGTCCTGCTTGATGGTGTGATACTTAACCCAGTTGGTCGTGTGGGTGAAGGTGTAGATAAAGAAATCCAGTGATGATGGCGCAAAACTGTTGAAGTTCACCATCAGGGTCTGCGAACTGTCAATTTCCGGGTGCTGTTTCAACATGGTTTCCACAGATTTTACGATACCTCCCATTTTGTCAGCATCATCGTAGCGTATGCCAATGGTTTCTTTGATACGCCGGTGCGTCATACGAGACGGGTTTTCCACTGCGATAGTGGAAAACACAGAATTCGGGACATAGATGGGCCGTTTCGAAAAACTGCGAATCATCGTCAGGCGCCAGCCGATACTCTCCACCGTCCCTTCGATTTCGCGGTCCGGCGAACGGATCCAGTCACCGACACTGAAAGGCCGGTCCAGGTAGAGCATCAGGCCACCAAAGAAATTCGCCAGCAGGTCCTTGGCCGCAAAACCGATGGCGATGCCACCTATACCTCCAAATGCCAGTACCCCGGATACACTGAACCCCAGCGTTTGCAGAATCACCAGCGCCGAAGTAATCAGGATCGATACCCGGGTCAGTTTGCCAATCGCGTCTGCCGTGCTGCGGTCGTAGGGTTCGCCACTGGCCATGCCGCGTTCGATAATAGATCGCTGCATATTGCTGACCAGGCGTATCAGGAACCAGGCCAGTGTGGCTATGATGCCGACGTGTCTGATGGGTGCTACCGCGTGAAAAAGCGGCGCCTGTGTTTCTGTGCTGACGATATCGGCGGCAAAGCTGATACCGATGATCCATATCAATACGCTCAGCGGGCGCATCGCTGACTGCAGCAGTGCGTCGTCCCAGGGGTTCCTGGTGCTTTCCAGTTTTCTGTGCAGGCGCTTTACCAGACTGCGCTGAATAAAATCGAACAACAATGCAATAAACACCACCACGAATACCTGGATCACCCAGGTATTCGCGCCGGTCCATTCGGAAATAAATTTCAATACGGTTGCTTCGGTGTCCACTATCTACTCCAGATCCATATCCAGCCAGCGTTCAGGCTCGCACTGTTCAAGCAGCTCCACAGCAGCCTGCCAGCGCCTGGATGCCAGCAGTTCCTTGCGATCGGGGACTGCAGCGCCATGCATCCTGGCCAGGCGCAGGTGCGCTGCCGGATCATTGTGATTGGTTAATGATTCGATCACCTCGGCGGCGTGTTGTGGCTGATTGCAGACCAGCACCATGTCACAACCTGCCTGCAGCGCCATGCGCGCGCGCTCGGGATAATCACCCGCCCACTCGGCGCCCCCCATGCTGAGATCGTCGCTGAAGATCACACCCTGAAAGCCCAGGGACTGTCTCAAGACCCCTGTTAACCAGCGCCTGGAAAACCCGGCCGGCTGGGTATCCACCTGCGGATACAGCACATGCGCAGCCATTATCCCGTTCAGACCGTTGTGTATCAGACGTTCAAAAGGAATCAGATCCTGTAACTGCAGATCAGCCAGTGAACGCTCATCCTCGGGGAGCATGTGATGCGAATCTGCAGTAACGCCACCGTGCCCCGGAAAATGTTTGCCTACCGTTGCCATTCCGGCTGCGTGCATACCGCGCTGGTATGCCAGCGCCATTTCAGTAACCGTTTCCGGTTGACGATGGAATGCGCGGTCGCCGATAACGGCGGACACACCCAGCTCGAGGTCCAGTACCGGTGCAAAGCTTAGGTCGACGCCGACAGAAAGCACTTCGCTGGCCATTAACCAGCCGGCTTCCTGACACAGCAGCAACGCCTTCTTGCTGTTCTCTGTGTAGATCGAGCCCAGCTGACCGACCGGCGGCAAACGGAAGAAACCGTCGCGAAAACGCTGTACACGCCCGCCCTCCTGGTCCACAGCCAGTAACAGGGGTGGCTGACGCAGGCTGTGTATTTCACTGGCCAGCTGACGAATCTGTTCCGGCGACTCATAATTGCGGCTGAACAGGATTACGCCACCCACGGCTGGATGACGCAACATGTCGCGTTCTTCCGCCTGCAACTCCAGGCCCTGTATGTCAGCCATTACCGGTCCGATACTCATTTTCCAGCTCCCTGCACGGTTATGCGCCTGACGCTACGCACATCGAGGTAATCGCGCAAACGGTCACCGAGAAGATTCACACTCAACACCACCAGAAAAAGTGCCCCACCGGGTACCAGCACCAGGTGCGGCGCTACCAGCATGTAACGCACGCCATCACGTATCATGCTGCCCCATGAGGCTTCGGGTGGCTGCACGCCGAGCCCGAGAAAGGACAGCCCGGATTCCGCGATAACCACGGCGGCAACACCAAATGTTGCTTCCACCACCAGCGGCGCACTGATCAGCGGAACAAGATGACGCATAACAATACGCACTGTTCCGGTTCCCAGCGCCTGTGCCGCGACCACGTGTTCGCGGCGCTTCACCGACAGCACCTGGGCACGTGCCAGGCGTGCATAGCCTACCCAGCCAACCAGTGTCAGCGCCAGTACCAGGTTATCTATTCCCGGCCCCAGCAAGCCCGCCAGCGCTATAGCCAGCAGTATGCCCGGAAATGCCATAAAGATATCGATGATCATGACCAGGGTACGGTCCCAGACACCGCCCAGATACGCCGCAATACTCCCCAGCAGTGTGCCACACACGACTGACAGACCGACCACCCAGACGGCGACCAGGAACGAGGTTCTGGCGCCTATCAACACACGGTCAAATACCGGACGACCCAGATCATCAGCCCCCAGCCAGTGCTGCAACGCCGGTCCCTGCAGGATAGCCTCGAGCGCAATCCGGTCAGGCTGCAAGGGCAACCAGGCCACCGTCAACGCGACCAGCGCCCAGAGCAGCAAAACCACTGCCGGCCAGCTGGGCCTTGTCATGTGTGCTCCAGCCGTATGCGTGGATCCACCCAGGCGTAGAGAAGATCCGTTAGCAGATTAATCATCACGTAGGCAAGGCTGATCATCAGCACACAGGCCTGCACCACCGGATAATCACGCCTTTGAATCGACTCCACCAGCAGCGAGCCGATACCGGGCCAGTTGAATATGGTTTCAGTAATGACTGCACCACCCAGCAGTGCACCCACCTGCATACCCAGCAAGGTCAGCACCGGTAACCAGGCGTTGCGCAATCCGTGCCGGATCAGTACCTGTCGAGCCGACAGGCCCTTGGCGCGTGCGGTGCGGATAAAATCTTCGCCGAGCACCTCGAGCAGACTGCTGCGCACCATGCGTGACAGTATGGCCGCCAGCGATGTGCCCAGCGTGATCGCCGGTAACACGACAGCACCTGCCGCCTCCCGGCCACTGACCGGAAACCAGCCCAGACCCAGCGAAAAGGCCAGCACCAGTAACGGCCCCAACCAGAAATTGGGCACCGATACGCCGAGCAACGAGAAACCCATCGCACCAAAATCCCAGGCACTGCCCTGACGTGCGGCTGCAAATACACCCAGCGGAATGGCAATGACCAAGGCTATAATAAAAGCTGCCGCAGCCAGTTCCAGTGTTGCCATATAACGCGCATTCAGCAGTTCCATGACCGGCTGTTGATAAAACAGGGACGTGCCCAGATCAAACGTTACAACACCGGTCAGGAATGAAAACCATTGGCGGAGAACAGGCTGATCAAGGCCCAGCGCCTGGCGCAGGGCTTCACGGTCGACAGCGGAAGCGGATTCGCCCAGCATGACCTCGACCGGATCGCCGGGCACCCAGTGGATGAGAAAAAAGACCAGGCTGGTGACGCCGAAGATCACCCAGGCCGCCATCAACAGGCGGGACATCAAATAGGCCGGCATGCCTGCCTACGAGGATGTGGTTTGCGGTTCGGGTTCTTGAATATCGTCATCGAGACTGTGGCAGGCGAAGCGTTGCGTGTCACCATTTGACCGCTGCATATGATATATCGAAAAGCGCTCGTCCTGCACTGTCACATCTTCTGACGAGCTTTGCACTGCAAAACAGATCTCGCTGCTACAGTGCGATGGAGGCGCTTCCCTGTCTGTCTGCGGGAAGCTGATCACACCGGAACTCCTGTTGCCGGCGGCCCTGAGACTTTCCACCTCGGCTATCAGATCGCCAACCCGGCTGGAAAGTGTGTCCAGTTGCCGTTGCAAAATGTCACTGTCAGGTATGTTTGACACCGCTTCTGCGGACGCTGTCTGATGTTCGCCAGCAGCACTCAAGCCGTTAGCGCGCAGGAACCGATGCCAGAAACCCGGCACATCAAGCGCGGGCACGCTATCCTTTTCCGGCAATAACCGGTCCGCCAGTTGACCGGCATCATGCGCTGCGACTGATCCAGGATTAGCACTGAGCAGTGCATTGTGATCGCGCATCGCCTGCTGTATGCGCCCATCGTCACCGATCAGTCCCAGCAAGGGCACGTCCACCCCCAGATAGAACTCGGCCACTTCCTGGAATTTATCGTAAGCATGTCTTCCAACTTCTTGATTATCTGGTCTATTAACAACCAGCTGGATATGGCCCGTGTAATGCTCATCATGGAGCAGCCTGAGCGGGCCATACGCGTCGCTGAGTGCTGATGGCTGCGGCGTGATTACCAGAACAGTTTCAGGACTGGCCAGGGTGAATGCACGGACATTGCGTTCAATACTGAATGAGGAATCGATGAGGATAAAATCGTAACCGTCGAGTTGCGACAGGACGGTGGCCATAACATGCAACTGACTGTCACTCAGTGCATTCAGCCACCCGGCATCTGAACCGCCCGGCACAAGGTCGAAACCCAGGCAGTTGCGGATCAGCACCTTGTTCAGCGCAACGCCGGACATAACCAGGTCAGTGAGGGTGTAGCGCGGCTTCAATTCCAGCAACTGCGCAGCACTGGCAGCACCGCCATCTGCATCAAGCAGACACACGCGCTGACCACGCTGTGCCAGCTGCACAGCGAGATTGATAACAACACTGGTTTTACCAACACCAGCCTTGCCGCTGGTGACTGTAATGATTCTTGTCATTGTTTTCTAAAAGTGGATAGTCCGGCCTGCTTGACGAGCCGTTCGTGATTTATGCTACCACAGGGCGGGACAGGCTTCAGGTCATTCCTCGATCAGCAGCGGCATACCGGCCGGCACCCGCTCAAACAGTTCAATAACGTCCTGGTTACGCATGCGTATACAGCCGTGAGAACGCGGCTCGCCCATGGGCTCACTGTCCGGGCAGCCATGAATATAGATATAACGGCGCATGCTGTCGACGTCACCGAAGCGGTTTTTACCCGGTTCATTACCGCACAGCCAGAGAATACGGCTCAGTATCCAGTCACGGCCGGGGTTGGTATCGGCCAGTGCCTGTGTATAGCATTCGCCAGTCGGCCGGCGCCCGACAAACACCGTACCCGGAGCACAGCCCGCGCCGATTTTCGCCCGGATCCGGTGCCAGCCACGCGGGGTCTGTTCGCTGCCGGTCCCTTCACCTGCGCCGTTCAGCGCAGTGGACACTGCATAGCGCAGCACGGGTTCGCCATGGCGCCACAGCGTCAGGCGCTGTGCGGGCAGTGATATATGCAGGTAGTGGTCGGGCATCTGTACAATCCGAAGGCTGTCGCTTACTGACTGTTAAATCAACACACCAGACTAGAATGTTCCGGTCAACAGAAGGCTGACCTGTTTTTCGCCATCGGTTTCAACGCGGACCTGAATGGCATTGTTGACCAGATTACTCAAAAGCGCTCCGGTGAACGCGCCTGCAACGTCGGCAAGCAGGTCGCTCTGGCTGAATTCGTTATCACTCTCCTGGCTGTCGGCTATTTCCTTTGCAAGGCCCGGAAGGGTGCCCAGCACGGTGCCTGCGGCAACTCTGCCTACGTCATTCAGGTCCGTGTTGTAATGTAAGACTGTTTCGGCGCCGGCCCCAAAGAGTGCGGAAAGGCCAAAATGTGCTGTCTTGTCATCTACGGCATAACTGCTGGAGCAGGCAATAGAAGAAATCATCATCAGGCCAGAGAGTAAAGGATGTCGGGTTCCTTTGGTCTTGCTGGCCAGACCTTTGGCCGTCTTTAACATGCGTGGATACTTCAAGGTTCGATACTCTTAAGAGTGACTTTGCCGTGGCCGGCATCAGTCAAGCCTGTGCTTTTTTCAGCAACGCCGGAGATATCGAAGAATAAACGCCATGCCCCCGCGATACAACGGTAATCACCACACATGTCTTGCCCGATTCTGTCTCGCCCGCTCGATTTTTTCTCTGCCGAATCGTCCGTTCCCGGCCAGAACATGAGGTTATTCTACGGGGCTGAAACTGTATCCATTGTGAAGGAGTCCACAACCTCACCTGCCACGTTGAAAAATTCAAAGGTTACTGAGGCTTCGTTTGCATTGACTAACATGGCGCCGAAATCACCGCTGTAGCGAACCAGGCTTCCTGATATCGATTCATTAAAATTGCGGATGCTCTTGCCACCAAGGCCATTTACGAAATAGGTAATGCCATCCACGGAAAGGCGTTCATAGTTATGATCGTGGCCGGACATGACCACATCGGCACCCCAGCGCGCGAATGGCCACTGCATTTCCGGGGAGGAGTCATGCTTCCCGGAGGAATATGGCGGGTGATGAAAGTAAACAATCTGCCAAGGCGTGACGGAGGCTGCAAGTTGAGCCTGCAACCAGGTCATTTGAGCCTTGTTATCGGATGCACTGCTGAGCGCACCC
>Ga0316189_10002298_pt1 | contig 18872 bp, 18 predicted proteins | sample LowCovwburrow_MG_FD_204930 | JGI IMG/M metagenome (GOLD analysis project Ga0316189, IMG submission 204930) | Coastal sediment microbial communities from Maine, United States - Lowes Cove worm burrow | ecosystem: Environmental > Aquatic > Marine > Coastal > Sediment | place: USA: Maine...
CGGACTTTTATTTGGTTTGATAGCTTTCATTGTGGAATAGAATCAACTGATTGTAATTACAACATTTTTAATTTTTCATAAATTTGGTCTGAAAATGCCCGTGTCGATAGCATGCACCCTCCTAAGGCGGATAAACCCACCAAGGCGGATACCTCCTCTCCCGACAAGTTAAGGGTTTTACCGAATAAAGAAAGCGTTACATTTTCGAACTCTAAGGGTACGGGGGGACACCCCCGCACCCTCCTGGTTAATAATTATTACTTTTGTCTTTTTCACTATACAAGGCGGGTATACCTCTGGCCATTCAATCGCATGAGGTGATTAAAGTCACCAAAGGCGACTAAAATCCTGCCATTCGGCATTATTATTTCGAGCACTTACAAAATATTCTTGGGTGCTTATTTATTTATATATGCCCCGAAAGCGGTACAATTCATATTGGAAGAGGTTTGAAAACAGACCAAACTTGACATCACGGCCATAATCCGGGTAACAGAAAGGTGTCTTGGATAAATGGTTGGTTGATTCATTAACGGTTTCAGCAAAGCTCATAACCTGTAGCGAGTTTTCCAAAGAGGAGGCTATCGATGAAGAAAACATGGCTAAAAACCGGAACTATTTTGGTGGCCTGGATATTCGTGGGTACGACCGTATCCGCCACCACGATTGAATTTTGGACAACAGAAACCCAATCTGATCGGATGAAAACGATTCAACTTTTAATGGATACCTATCAGGCGCTTAACCCGGATATAACCGTAAAACTGGTGCCGGTGGATGAAAATGAGATGCCCTCTCAGATGGCAGCTGCTTCAGCAGCGGGCACCTTACCGGGGTTGATCGAGGGAAGCTCCGAATTGATGCTGGCGTTTGGCGAGGAAGGTATATTGGATGAGAAAGGTGCCAGTAGACTCGTCGATAAAGTTGGTAAAAAACGCTTTTTCCAAGGGGCATTGAAAATGATGGAAGTGCCTGGCGGCGGCAATTATTATGCGCTGCCTTACCACGGCTGGGTTCAGGGAATATGGTATCGGGCAGACTGGTTTAAGGACGCCGGATTAGATCCCCCGGACACCTGGGAGAACATTCTCACGGCGGCAAAAACGTTTTACAAACCGCAACAGAACCAATATGGCATTTTAGTGGGAACGAAACCGGAGGCGTATACCGAACAATGTTTTACACATTTTGCCCTTTCCAACGGGGCTGGAGAATTCAACTCTTCCGGAGAACTCATCTTTAATTCCCAGCAAACACTTGATACGCTGATATATTATGCCGGGCTTGCGAAATACAACCCTCCCGGGCCCCAAACCTGGCGCGCACGAGATTATTATATCCAAGGGAAGCTTGCGATGTTTTTCTATTCCACCTATATCATGGATGACCTGGCACTGGCAGAAGTGGCGGCCGGCTCACTGACCAATGCCCATTTCCCGCAACTGAGCAAATCAACTTTTGACTCCAAATTAGTGGACAACACCCAGTTTGTCGCAACCATTACCAAAACAAAACCGGGCGCCTATGGCGCCATCGTAGGATTGGGATTGGTAAACCAGAAATCTAAGGAGAAAAACGAAGCCGCCCAGAAACTCCTGGAATTTCTGTACGAACCGACCAGCTATATCACCTTTTTACATATGGCCCCCGGGGGCATGAACCCGATGCTACGTGATATCGCCAGCAATCCCGACTATTTAAATGACCCCAAAGGGGTATTCAATCGGTATGGCCGAAACAAAATTGAAGAAATCATATCCGGATTGGACAATATCGGATCATTTACCATCGTAGCGGGCAAAACATTTCCCGCCGCCGGAAAGATATATGCCAAGCAAATCATACCCAGAATGGTTTATTCGGCAACCATAGAAGGAATGAATCCCGCCGACGCTTTAAAATGGGCCGAAAGTCAAATGAAAAGCGTCATCAATGAGTAGTCTGCGTCCTTTGACTTGTTATGGAACTTACTCCGGAACAAAGAGAGTCTATACTTGGTTGGCAGTTGATTGCGCCCTGCCTGGGGGTAATCGGCCTGCTGATTATTTATCCAATTCTATACAACCTATATTTAAGCTTTTTTGATGTAAAACTTACCGGTGACAAAATTTTCATCGGCCTGGCAAATTATGAAAAACTGCTGAAAGATACGGCGTTTTATGGATCTGTCCTGACGACGTTTATCTATCTTGTCGGCACGGTTTTTGGCACAACCCTGGTTGCTCTTTTGGTCGCCTTGCTGATGAACCTCGAGTTTCCACTGCGAAGTTTGGTCAGAACGCTGATCCTGCTGCCGTACTTCGCCCCGGTCATATCGGTTGTTTTTGGGTGGCAGTTTATTTTCGATCCGGTCAATGGGATTTACAACCATGTTGTTGTGGAAGTATTGGGCATTTCCGCCGAGCGTCATAACCTCATCGGTGAACCTAAAACGGCTATTTTCGTCGTTATCGTCTTCGATATATGGAAACATTTTCCCATCTCCTATCTATTGATCGTATCAAAACTGCAATCCATCAACAAAGATCAGTATGAGGCAGCGGCTATCGACGGGTACGGGCCTTTCGGAAGGTTTATCCATGTGACCCTGCCGGGATTGTATTTTGTATTGGGCACCTTAATCATTCTCAGATTCATCTGGAACTTGAACAAATTTGAAGATGTATTTTTACTGGCTCCCAATGTGGAGACCTTACCTATTTTTACCTATTACGCAGCATTTACCGGAATTATCGACCAGGGTTTTGCTGCTTCGGTATCCGTGGTCCAATTCATGTTGCTCTCCTTTCTAATATACTTCTACGTCAAAAAAGTCTTAAAATGGTGATAGAATGACTGCTCGCTGCTGAAATACTTCTATGTCAAAAAGACATTCAAATAGCAAACTTAACGCCAAAGTGAATCAAATATAAAAACCTCTACTGATTTGTTTAAGCAAATGAATCGTAAACGAAGTTTACTCCAAAACATTTTGCTAACCCTGGCAATCCTGACAGTGCTGTTCTTCTGCTTGTTTCCCTTCATTCAAATACTTTCTACTTCTTTGAAACATCAGTTTGACTGGGGCAATCCTTCTTTAATACCGGTGAAATTCAATCTCCAAGCATACAAGGAACTGTTAGGCTTCGGTGAATCAACTGAAGGGCAGATACCGGAAATGGTAAAAAAACTGCTGAACAATCCTCTGATCACAAAAGAGCAGAGAGAAAAAATACTTTCAAAATACCAATCCACCAGCGACGTTTTTCCTTTCCCGCGTTTTTTCCTAAATACTTTTCTACTCTCTGCATCCGCAGCAAGTGTGTCTCTTGCATTGGCTGTTTTTGGCGCTTATGCCTTCAGTCGATTAAGATTTGGCGGCCGGACGATCATTCAGCGCAGCATTTTGTTTGTTTATATGGTCGGGGGTGTATTGCTGATGGTTCCGCTATATCAAATGAGTGTCAAAGTGGGGTTGGCAAAGACGGTTTGGGGGTCTCTTCTGAGTTTGCTGTTGATATACATCATTCAAACACTGCCGGTTTCCCTGTACATGCTCGGCAACTACTTTCGAACCATCCCCTATTCCATCGAAGAGGCGGCAACCACCGACGGATGTTCGAGAATTGAGTCAATATTTATTATTATCATCCCGCTTTCGGTTCCCATGCTGGTAACGGTCTTTGTGTATTGTTTTATTATTGCGTGGAATGAATTTTTGTTCGCCTCCGTGTTTCTAAAGCAATATCATAATTTCCATACACTGCCCCTGGCAATTCAGTCACTGTTTGTATCGAAAAATGCAATATGGGATCGTATCATGGCAGCGTCCATGCTGACCTTAGTCCCCGTTGTCATCTGTTTTCTTTTTGCCATGAGAAATCTAAGCGGAGGCTTGGCTGAAGGAGGCGTCAAAGAATAATTATGGCGAGCGTAAGATTTAAGAATGTCAATAAGTGGTTTGGCAAAATCAAAGTACTCCACGATATCAACCTTGAAATTAAAGAAAGTGAATTTGTTGTACTGGTTGGACCATCCGGTTGTGGGAAAAGTACAACACTCAGGTTACTTGCTGGTCTTGACGATATCACGGAGGGAGATATTTATATCAACGATAAAATTGTCAATTCACTGGAGCCTCAGCATCGAAATATCGCCATGGTATTTCAGAATTATGCCCTCTATCCACATAAAAACGTCCAGGAAAACATCGTCTTTGGTTTAAAACGAGCAAAGGCGTCCAAGGAACTCATCAAAAACAGACTGGATAAAGCCTCAACAATGCTTCAGCTGCAGGACCTGCTCGATCGAAAACCTGCTCAGCTGTCCGGCGGGCAGCGACAGCGGGTGGCTATGGGCAGGGCAATTGTTAGAGATGCCGATGTTTTCCTTTATGATGAGCCTCTCAGTAACCTTGATGCCAAATTAAGGAGTCAAATGCGCTATGAGATCCGTCGAATCCACAGAGAATATCAGACCACGAGCGTCTACGTTACGCATGACCAGGTAGAAGCCATGACACTCGGCGACCGGGTCGTCGTCATGAAAAATGGGTTTATCGAGCAAGAAGGCTCGCCCATGGCGCTTTATCTTAAACCAAAAAATATCTTTGTGGCCACCTTTATCGGGGCCCCGTCCATGAATATCCTGGATGCGACATTGTACCCCGGATATATTGAACTTGAAAATCAAAGAATGCCCCTCGACAAAGACCGGGTCAAGAAGTCGATATCATCGGATGGTGAAAAGGTCAAATTTGGAATCCGGCCGGATTTTTTTCAGGATGAGCAGCATATCAGCGGGAGCGAATCTCTTACAACACTTAGAAATGTTCGAGTCGATATTGTAGAGCCTCTGGGCTATGACCGAGAATTGAATCTAAAACTGGGAGATCAAATCCTAAAAGCAAGACTGGATCTGCGAACTGAGGCACAGGAAGGTGAAACGATCAATTTATGCTTCGATATGAACCGTGCACATGTTTTTGATATCGAAAACGAAAAAAATCTCACCCTATAAATGTAAGTTTAAAAAGCTAAATAAAATCAATTTTTTATGGCCCATTGGCATCTAAAATGATTGCCAGGGATGTCACTGAAAATCCAATCCGATTTGCATTCTATGATCGAATATGATAGAGCCCGATCCAATCCGGTTGGTGCAAGGGTTCTGACAGATGGCGGCCGGTATCTTTGCGTATCCCGCTGCTGGTAATTATATAGATATCAGCTAAATGATCCTTGATATTAGCGTATCAAAGAGATTGTATTATGATTTCAGATAATTACAAAAATCATAAAAGACGGATATCTCTTGCCTCCTTATTGCTGGTCCTTTTTTTCTTGGTGATAAACGCCTGCACCGTCAAACCTGACTTTGTTCGATCTGGTATCATCCCGAAATTAGCCGCCCCGAACGCCGAGGCGGAGGAATTTGGCAATGATTTGTTCCAAGAGCTTTGCCAAGACTACGCCCTCGATTCAGATAGTCAGAAGCATGATCAGCTGGTTGACGTTTTTAATCAACTCACGAAAGCAGCTGACGTCAACCATCTTCCCTGGCATATTTATTTGTTCAAGGCTTCGGAAATAATGGACATTCGCGCGGTGTACGGGAATTATATATTTGTGTGGTCAGGGCTTCTAGATGCTGTCGAAAATGACGAAGAACTTGCCGGTTTACTGGCCTTTGAGCTGTCGCATACCCTGGCCTATCATACCGCACCCGTAGACTTTACGCTCGCATCCGATGTACTATTCAACGTCGCGGAGTTCGCAACATCCCTGGGCCTTATGGTGGCAAGCCAGGGGGTGGTTGTGATAAACGGTCATGGCTGGATGAAGTTCGTTTATAGTGAAATCGCAGATCTTGATCCTTTAGACCGTAAATATAGCGAAGAACTGGAACGTGACGCCGCAGACATCGCTTTTTTAATAATTTCCCGCACCCAATATTCCCCGCATGCCCTTCTTAATTTTTGGAAACGCGTCGCAGAGGATGAATCTTTGCATGATAAATATGAGCGTTTCAGTCGCAGCCTATCGCCTCGGGAAAGGGCCGCAATGCTTGAAAATTTAATCTTGCAGCCTCCGCAGGCAAGTCCCCAATTTACGAAAAAGCCGACACTATAATCGATCATTTAAGAACCAGCACCATTCATGATCCACTCACCTTACCGACGATGATCGCTCAGTCATCCAACTCTTCAAAAAACTCCTTCTCGGCGCCGCATTCAGGGCAACACCAATCATCGGGCAAGTCTTCAAAGGGCGTGCCCGGGGGAATATTGCGCTCGTAGTCGCCCGCTTCGGGGTCGTAGGTGTATTTGGTACAAGGGCTTTCATAACGGGCTGTTTCTTTGGTGGACATGGTATACCTCCGTGAATTCAAGTGGTTAATATTGGCAACCTTGATACGCCCGCAAAAAGACGCAAAAAGCACAAAAATCAAAAACTGATCGGTTAACCCATGTAAAATATATCAGAACCGGACGTTTGTCGATGCCAAAGGCCGCTTTTTTGACTTCGATTCTATCCCTCGGCACCAAATAATGTAATTTACAAGCAATTACAAAACAAGCGGGATGATATCAAACTCTTGACACAGGCTTGCAATTAGCGATACTGCTTGTATCCGGAACCAATTTCGGTTCAAATCAAACAACTCGTGTTGGAAGTTAACAAAAAATATCAATTCAACCCTGGAAATAACAATTAAAAAGGAGGTATCGGTATGCAAAGAAACATCATCACATCGGTTATGGTCTTGGTATTATTCATTTTTTCAGCTTCGGCGTGGGCCGAAGGTCGTCTGGTGGTTTACTGCAGCAATGAAGCCTTCGCCTGTCAGGCCGTTGCCGACGCGTTTTCCGCTAAATACGATGTCAAGGTGCAGATGACCCGTGCCGGTTCCGGCTCGACGTATGCTAAAATTCTGGCGGAAAAAGACAACCCAAAGGGGGATGTCTGGTACGCGGGGACCCTCGATCCCCATTCCCAGGCCGGCGTCAACGGCCTTCTCGAGCCTTACGAATCCCCAATGCTAAAAGAGATTGGCGAGAAATTTAGAAATCCAGCAACCAGTAAAAAACACCACTCCGCCGGCGTCTATGCCGGTGTCCTTGGCTACTCCGTCAACACGGATCTGCTCAAGGAAAAAAAGCTTCCAATGCCCAAATCCTGGGCCGACCTGACCAAACCGGAGTACAAAGGCTTAATTCAACTGGCCAGCCCTCAAAGCTCGGGAACCGCCTATACCACACTGGCGACCATCGTTCAGCTGCAGGGGGAAGATGAGGCTTTTGTATACCTGGCCAAACTTCATAAAAATATAGGTCAATACACCAAATCGGGGTCCGCTCCCGGAAAATCGGCTGCACGCGGCGAGACATTGATCGGCATCGGTTTTTTGCATGATCATGCGCTTCAGAAGGTTAATGGATTTCCTCTGGAGCTTGTTGTTCCCTCAGAAGGCACCGGCTATGAAATCGGTGGCTTGAGCATCATCAAGGGGGCCAGAAACATGGACAATGCCAAATTGTTTGTTGATTTCATGCTTTCCAAAGAAGGACAAGAGGTTCCCCAGAAAGTAAAGATGTTTCAGGTGCCAACCAACATCAATGCGAATGTGCCCAAAGAAGCCATCCGTCTCGATCAAGTCAATCTGATCGATTACGATTTCGTGACATACGGTTCTGAGGAGATGCGGTCCAAATTGATCGACCGCTGGGCTAAAGAAATTAAACCGATGCCCCGTTAATCGATGTTCACATCAAACACCCATCATGCCTTGGTGAAAACAGCTCCGGGAGAGACCAGGCCGCTGACCATCCTGATTTGGATCATCGCAGGATTTGGCGCCTACTGGTTTCTCCCGTGGTTTGCCCTCGAATACGGGTTGTTTGACGCCACTATAGAAGAGTATCTGGCGTCACTGGGCTGGAAGACGAGACCGCTGACACTTACCGTACCTGTTTTCCTGGCCTTATTTATCCCATTTGCCTGGCCGTGGCTTCCCCTTAAGCGTCTGGGATGGGTTTATACACTTTTTGCCTCTGCCGGAATCGGTTTGATATTTCTTGACTTCATCCGTACCGGAGAGGCCATGGGTTTTAGTGCAGCTGTCGTCGTTATGGCGTTGGCTGCTATTTTTGCCATCGGAATCGCTAAAATAGGCTTTCAGCGGGGAGATTCCTTTATATCCGGTGCCGTGGTTTTCGTAATTTTCATGGTGCTTGTATTCATATTTTATCCGGTAATAAAAATTTTTAACCAGGTCCTTATCAGTCGCGATGGTAGTTTTGCCCCGTTTCAATTCTTTCGAATCCTGACATCGTTTGGCGTCAGTCGGGTTGTCTTTAATACACTGGTTCTTGCTATTTCCGTAGGTGCAGCCACCACATTGTTTGGCTTAATATTTGCGCTTTACGCCGTCAGAGCCACGACCAGGCTTCGCTATGCCGTCAGGATTCTTTACATCCTTCCGATTATCACACCGCCGTTTGTCGTTGGCATGTCACTGATCCTTCTCTTTGGTAGAGCCGGGATGGTCAATGACGTCCTCATGTTTCTTTTCGGTCCGACAGGTATTTTTACAGCGGCAGGGTCGGAAGGCATCTTTGAAAGATCGGGTTATATTTATGGATTTACCGGCATCTTTTTGGCCCAGACCCTCTCACTGACACCGATCAGCTATATGCTGCTCAGCGGTATGATATCCACCATCAACCCATCCATGGAAGAAGCGTCGCTCACCATGCGCGCCTCACGGTGGCTGACACTGCGCAATGTGACCCTTCCTTTGATCAGACCCGGAATTGCCAATGCCTTTTTACTCGGAATGATTTCATCTGCAGCAGACTTTGGAAATCCTTTGGTGTTGGGTGGAGAATACGACGTTTTGTCGACAGAGATTTATTTTTCAATTGCCGGCGCCCAGCTTGATTTTGGAAAGGCCTCGACCTTAGGCTTGATATTGCTGTTTCTTTCTCTGGCCGTATTTATGATTCAGAAGCGCTGGGTAGGACAAACATCCTATGTCACCGTCACCGGTATCCAAACTGCCGGCAATGTAACACCACTGCCAAAAAGAATGCAGCAGCTGTTTACCGTGTTCATATCTGTCTGGTTGGTGCTGGTGGGCGTTTTATATTTCAGTATCTTTTTGGGCGGATTTGTTAAACAATGGGGAGCGGATTATTCGTTGACGATAGCCCATCATCGCGAATTATGGATGCATGGATTTGCATCCGGTGGGTGGCCTTCATTAAAGAACTCACTGGGCTATTCCTTTATTGCAGCACCCTTCACCACCATGATGGGTGTCCTGATCGCCTACATTGTTACCCGCAAACAATTTTGGGGGCGAGGCGTCATCGATTTCGGCACGGTTTTGATTTTTGCCATCCCGGGAACGGTCATCGGTGTTGCCTACATTTTGGCTTTTAATACCCCTCCGGTGGAACTCACCGGGACCGCAATCATTCTTATCATTACGATGGCCATCCGAGCCATGCCGGTAGGCATCCGTGGCGGCATGTCCGCTTTAAGTCAAATATCGCCGAGTCTAGAAGAAGCGTCATTATTGCAGCGCGCTGGAAGCGCGAAAACCATTCGATCTGTTCTCATGCCTATTTTACGACCCACCATTGTCTCTTCCATGGCATACAGCTTCATCCGTTCCATGACAACGGTTTCAGCGGTCATTTTTCTGGCGACCGCCGGCACCAATGTTGCGACAACCTACATTCTGTCGCGGGTGGAAAGCGGAGACACGGGTGTCGCCGTCGCATACGGATCGGTTCTGATATTCACGATGCTGTGTTTTACTTTTCTTGTTCAAGCCCTCACCGGCCGTTCCAGAGTAGAGAAACAGGTTAAAACTCAATGAGGATAAAATGGAGAAAGCAGACTCAATAAAGATTAGATTGAAGAATGTTTCGAAACACTTTGGCGCAGTCAAAGCGTTGGATCAGATTACCATCGAGTTTGCACCTGGAACCATGACGACGCTTCTCGGTCCTTCTGGATGCGGTAAGACCACTCTTCTTCGCCTCATTTCAGGCCTTGAAACCGTAACATCGGGGGAAATCTGGTTTGGCGGAGAAAATGTAGCCGAATTATCTGCCACCAGACGGGACGTGGGCATGGTATTCCAATCCTATGCACTATTTCCCCATATGACGGTGGAACGTAATGTGGGCTATGGCCTCCGTGTTTTAAAAACGGATCCATCAGAGGTGAGCGAAAGGGTTGGGCAGGCATTGAAAATGGTCAACCTTGACGGCTACCAGAAACGGCACCCGGATGAACTCTCGGGGGGCCAGCAGCAACGGGTCGCAGTTGCTCGTGCGATGGTGTTGAAACCCAAAGTGCTGTTATTTGATGAACCGCTGAGTAACATTGACAGTAAGCTGCGTCGCAGCATGCGGGATGATATCCGCATGTTGCAGAAATCATCAGGGATAACCTCCGTCTATGTTACTCATGATCAAGCCGAGGCGCTGGCTGTGTCCGACGAGGTTATCGTGATTAATGAGGGCAAAATTGAACAACAAGGCCCACCCAAATCCCTCTATCATCTCCCGCAAACGGCTTTTGTCGCCAATTTTATCGGTGAATCCAATGTCATCGATGCAACCCTGGAAAAGGATGGAAACAGCAAATGGGTCGTTTTAGGCGACACCCGTGTTCAGTTGCCGAAAGGTAAGAAAGTTCCTGCCCAAGAAGGGCCGATTAAAATTTCTTTACGGCCCGAGATGGTGCATATTAAGTCCGAGAGCAAATCCAGTATGGCAATAGAGGGAATCATCTCCCAAAGCGCATATATGGGACCGGTGATGGAATACTCCATTGACACAAAGGTCGGAAGCCTATTTACCCGGGCGCCGGCTTACCAGGAACAGTATCAACCTGATGATAAAGTTTATTTGCATATACATCCGGAAGAGCTGATTGTGATACCTGATGCTGGATAAGTATATAATATTTATGCATTTTTGAATCTAGTATTTTCAATAGTATCACAGATAAATCTATCCCAGTAATCAATATCCACTTTTTCCGGCAAATTACTTTGGCTTACCATTGTTTCAACTTCTTCCATTAAAGATTCGAGAACCGGTACGACTTCGGTAGTGTAATCAAGCTTGCCGGCTTTTACTTGCATCAGAAACGGTGCATCCTTAAGGGGAAAAGTAATTGTCCCCTGAGTCATGATTTCTTTGGTCTGGATAGCAGCTCTCAACGCATGGGATATCGCTTTCCAATCAATGTTTTTATTTTCTGCGGCGAGTTTTGCACGGTGTCCGTAATCATCGTAAAATTTTTTAAGAATTGGTATTACGTATCCGATAGATGAAGATTCTTGAAAAATTTTTCCACATATTTGGAATTGCCTCAGTCCGTTTGGATCCACCCCTGTTTCATAGCAATGTTCAATTCTTGGTAATTGGTCCCAAATATTTCGAAGCTTAAGTTTAGGATCATTTGATTTTAGTAGCGTTAAAACCAGGGAGGCAGCATTAAGCCTAGAGCCCTTAATACCGTATTTGCTAGCCTGACGACGGGCATAGCTGACGAATGAGTTTAGATTTTTCGTATAGAATTTATTTTTCTGTCTTACAATCGTTTCCCAAATTTTTGAAGTTTCAATCAAAAATTTTTCCGGCGCATGCAGCATGTCCATCGCCACAGTCTGACCATCGCAAGCCAATTTGATAAAATAGTGAAGGGAATATATTTCTTCATCAACATCACCAGGGCTATTCTTATCTTCATAATTTCCTGTTGTAAAATTTCTGCATTTTGGAATATTGCCTAGTAGTATTTCCCCTCTTGAAGGTAAGAAAACACCTTTGTAGTCGATATCTGAATATTCAGTATCGGTGCCATAGAGGTGTGAACCAAACTTCATTTTAACAATAAAGTCCATGGTAAATCACTATCCTTGCCCGGGGTTGATGTTTTAATCATAGTATTCGAGAAAGATATCCTCAAAATTAATTCTCGAAAAAACCATCTTACTTTATAACATAGCCTTTTTCAAAGCTGAATTTAATTATTGGAGTTACCGTAAATATTTCCTACTCGGCGTTTTTTTTGGGGCCAGAAGGTATTGATTCTTTAACTATGAGATAATACATCTTTCTTCTGTACAATTTACGCTCATATAAACCCAACTTATTTTATTGATTTTTAATACAAATTGTGCAATTATACCATCACATCACATATTTATACTTTAACTATTGTGGTCTATTTTCTAAAAAATCTGACTTCCTTGATTGAAAATTTCAGAATATGTGATTATCTTACTTTTGTAAGTCAGCGTGCAAACGTTTATCTTTCTGAAGCGGGCTGCGCACCTTGTTTTAGCAGGACAACAGCGAGTGAATATTCGGCAGTCCTTGCGTGCCATTTTCTATAGGGAGCAAACTAAAATGCATGCCATGAAACGCAATTTTACTGACAGACGTTCCGGGAAAAGTAGGCGCAGGATTTTTCGTTTTTATCGAAGCGACTATAATGGTCCTAACAGAAGGAATCGACAAGATCGAAGATCTCAGCTGGAAAGACGAGATGGCTATGTAAGAATCGACAAATGGTCGAGTGTGAATATGCACAATTTAAAAATTTCTAAGTATTTACGTCCCCACTGAAAACCCTTCAGTTTTATTTTAAATCTATCCTGATATCTCAAAATTGTCCTGCCCAAACCCTTATCATTATTTTATAATGTGAAATAAATTTCATAAAATCGAGTGATTTAATTCATAGCTTGCAACCGACGCTGCTTGTTAATAATTGATATCTAATTGTAATAATTAGTTTAAATTTATTTGTGGCGTTTCAGCACGATTATTGCAAATTGAAAAACCGGTTAAGTCAGTTGGAGAGGGGAATCGATACGATAGGGGGGTTGAGTGAAAAAGGTGGCTTTAACGATATTGATAAATTTCGCGGTGGCCTCAAATGTATTCGCATACACAGCAATCAAGGACCCAAATGTATTCTATTCTTTTTTTGAAAAGCCGGCAAAAATTATAGATTTCGTAGAACTTAAAGATGGTACCTCCTATGATAATATTACAGGTAGTGCCGAAACGGACATCCCTGAGGCATCCGAACCGAATTGCCTAAACAACCGTGCAGGTAATTTAAACGCATTGACAGTCAGGCCAAGTGCCTTTTCAAATACTTGGTCTTTTCAGGGGGTTGAACCTGTTCAAGCACAATCTTTTTGCGACGCCGTCCTGTGGTTTGATCAAGGAATTTCGACAGGTGACTACAATTTGGCGGTGTCGACAAAGGCTGGACGATCGAAACCATTTGCGATATACACAAACAAAGGTTTTATGGGAATTATTCCGGATACTCCCCAAGAAACGCTTTTTATATTTGAAAACCTACATTTTATATTCAGCTTTGAAACAGAGTTTTCAAAGACCGCTCCCGTCTCTGAATCGGAGGCCTCATTTTTGGCGCAAATTGAGATAAACTGATAGGACGGTTGTTATCTTGGAAATCAAAGTTTCAATACCATTCATTTACTGATGTTCGGTTCGCTGACAAAAGCTGACCGGTGAAGAGCTGATGGGAAAACGTAATAGATTAACCTACATTGAAATACTCTTAATACTGGCGATTATTGCAATTCTTGTGGTCTGGCTGTTTCCAAGATTTCTAAAAATGCTTGATTCCAATTCCGCTGAAGTTGGTACTTTAAGACTGCCTACAGGCACAAGTTGTATAGAAAGATATTGCTTGTCTTCGGACCAAGTTTCAAGGCTCCTGACCTCCGTCGGAAAAACTTCTCGGAAGGCCCAGGCCCTGATATCAAAGGAACCTATAATAATTGTAAATAAATTAAGCGTAAACTCAATATACATCAGTATCTATAAAAAACGCGACCATCGCCTCGAGACATCTGTCCGCGTCCTATAATACGAACCCGAAACTCTCTTAATATCTGTTCATTTTTTTATTTTCAGTCCTCCTCTTGACATCTAAAACCGTACCTGATAGTTCTGCCTAGCAATTGATTTTTCCCATTGGAAATGGTGTGTTTTACTTAAATACCTATTTGGACTTGAAGGAGAGCCTATGAGTTCAACAAATTCGTATGTTTACATCAACGATGATGAGGTAGAGCTTAAACAGATTATTATCAGATATGGGAATTTAAGGAAGCTGAGGAAATTTACAGTTAGTGAAGCCGAAAAGCGTGGATTGGTCAAAGTGGAATCAGGGCCCCATGCGTTGAGCGGTGATAAATTTTCCAAAGCAATCGCTATCCTTGATAAAGAGGTGCGATTGTGCCTCTCAACGAAAAGAATGGCCTATTGATCCGTTGAATTACGATTGGAAATGGTCATCTTTTTCCGAAAAACCCGGCAGTTGTTCTTGCTCGCTTTCCATACGGCATATACCTTCGATTATCCGAATAACTTCCTGATTTAGGTGGGTATCGTCGATTGATTTTGAACCTGTGAAATATATTGCCTCAAGTTGGTTGTTGATCATCCATTTTCGAATTAACGCCGACGCCGAGTTAAGTGGATTTTCGTTTAAATCGATATGAAGATAAGGTCGGTTGTGCTTTTCAGCACAATCTTTAACTATTTTTAGTCCGATCGTAAGGCCGCCGCGGGTTAATATCGCAGTTGCGTCGGCAGCAAGCACATTTTTTTCTATCCGGTCCGAAAAGCTAATATCTTCTGATTCTTTTACACGATACTTATCCGGTAAGATGCCCTCGTCCGTTCTTCGCGTCCTATACGTCCAGCCTTTGTGTGGTATATTGAGTTTTATGGCGGCATCCAGAGCAGCTCTTTCGACTCCGGGTTGGCCTCCTGATATGATTTTTTTAATCATTTTAATTTCTTATTTAGTTATCTGACGGCGTCTATCAGCGGTTGGCCCAACTAATTCCATACAATTTTACATTTTACTATCAGGAGTACATTTTTAGCAAGCAGTAATAAACGCTTCAATCGTTCGGCAAAAAAATGTTCATGCAACCGAAACCTTTTGACTGGCGTGATGAAAATGCACTTGTGACTTGATGCTCATATGCTTAGCTTTTTACACTGTTTTTGTTCCGCGAACTCGGTTTCTGGTGTCAGGGAAGGTAGAGGCAATAGCATATCCTCATATCTAACTTCATGAATTTCGATACCATTTTCATGAAGTTAGTAATTCGATCAAACTGGCCGTTTTGTTGGCCAGAGGCAGCGATGAACACTGACACCTGAAACCTGACACCCAAAAAGAGGAATAAAAATAGGAATAAAGTTAAGCGGTCCAATATGAGAATTTTCACCATCTTAGGCCTTAAATAGTGTCATTACCCAATGATCTCAAATAGGAGTACGGATATGTCGAGTTTCGCAAATCGAATGGTCCGGGCCGCAAAATTGGATGTCAATCTATATGAAGAAGTAGAAGCGGACAAACAGGCCATGGGGCAAGCCATGGGAGTGGTAGTTCTGGCCAGTTTGGCAGCCGGAATCGGGAGTGTCGGTGCGACAGGTATCAACGGGCTATTGCTTGGAACCATCGCTGCCCTTGCCGGGTGGTTCATCTGGGCGTTGATTACTTTTTATGTGGGGACAAAGTTACTGCCGGAACCCCAGACCGAGGCCGACTACGGAGAGCTATTGCGAACAACCGGTTTTTCAAGTTCACCGGGCGTGTTGCGTATATTTGGGGTCGTACCGTTGCTGGGAACCATCATCTTTGTTGTATGCGGAATCTGGATGCTGGTTGCCATGATCATCGCAGTCAGACAAGCCCTTGATTACAAGAGCACGTGGAGGGCGGTCGGCGTTTGCTTCATCGGCTGGTTAATACAGGGTGTTTTGTTCTGGATCGTCTTTTCGCTGTTTAAGTGATAATAAACCCCGAGTCCATTTTTTTGACAACATATTACGAGAAAATAGAGGTTTCAGCAATTCACAACTGGCATTGATTGAAGATTGTCAATATTAAATTTGCTGCCCCAGCAGGGACCACTCTTTCCGAGCGTAGTCTGGGAAAAAGCTTAGTTTCCGCGGCCCTTAAACCGAATGATTCTTGCAGCGCTTAAAGTGCCCAACCGCATCCAAGCTCTCATAATTGATTGTATAGAGCGGATCAATTATATTTTCTTGAAAAAAGGCATCGGTCATGGATGCCCTCGAATAGAGCAGGTCCACCAAACTGTCGGTTGGAATTTTTTCAAAGCAATCCTGGCAGGTAAAAAAACTTTCAAAAATAAAAATTTGGCCACCGGCGGCGTAGAGCTTCTTGAGGTTGTCTTGTGTGATCGTGTGGGAACAGGTGATCCAGGTCTTTGGGGACGTATGAACGTCGGGCCTATCCCCCAGAAGTTTGGTAAAATTATAATTGCTGTCCATCAAAGGACTAATAAAATCCTCTTGAAACTGCCGATCCGTCATGGGTCTACTTGATCCGATCAATTCCGACAAATCATCACTGGATAAAATCATATCAAGACAGGATTCACAGAAACATTTACCCAAAACGATGGTTATGAGCCCCGAAGCCATATAGTATCGATAGACCAAATCCGGTTGGGATAAATGAGGACAAACCGACCAGGTATTCTTTGCCGGATCCTTTTTAGGGGTATCTATTGTCGGATACCAAACAATGTTTTGGGCAAAATTTGGTGCACCGATTGCGACGGCACCGTTTTTCCATTCGGGTTTATCAATGATGAATAAAGACATTTCGGTTTTGTTCAGATTTGCTCCCATACAATTACCCTCCATAAATACATCGAATAACACCAGTCACTGTTTTGAATTTATGAAGCAAGATTCGGACCAATTTGGGATTCAAAGAAAAGTTCTGGATTATCATATAGTTGACTCGAGTGCGGTGTAACTTGATCTACCGGAGGCGCCAAATATTTGATGATTAATGTCAATTCAGAATCAAAAACGGTTGTTTGCCTCCGGCAACCTCAAAGATCTGACAGAATGGCCTCCGCTTGCCTGCCGGCCCGTTCAAAAAGATCTGTCTGATATGGGTCTTCCGGTGCAATCGCCTTCATTTCAAAAATCGCAAAAAAAAGCGCCTGAATCAAAAAGAACATCCAGATGCCCGGCACCCAGGCAGATGCGAAAGCGGGGGTGAACACGACCACCGGGACCCCGCCAAGAATACAGAGCAGCAATTCCACGATCAGTTTTCGGCCGTCAGGATTTGGAAAACAGATCTCACTGCGAATCCAGCTAAGGAACACCAAAGAGAGAAGGTAATAAGTGGCAAGGGAATTCACCAGAAAAGACATAACCAAGAGCAGCAAGAGTGGAAACCCACTGGACAGAATCGATTTTTTGTTCCAACGACTCAACAACAATGAATAGCCAGCCACGGACAGCCAGAGGGCCAGGTACATTGGTTTGGACCCGGGCAGCAGGTAGCCCAGCGCTAGCTTGAAGGGGATAAAAGACAGTCCGCAAATCAGACCAAAGAATAGGGTCGTTCGGATCGGATGCTGTGATGTTATCATATCGCAATACCTCCTATATTTAGATTTGGTATATTACTAAGAAAATAGCTCCTTTTTTTGGACTTTATCAAGCCCGATGAATCCTTCTGCGAAACCTGAAACCAATAAAAGGGGCTGTGAATTTATCAAGGGCGAAATTGATATATTAATTTGGGGCCGATTCATTATGAGCTTCCAGTACCTCTTTGCGCTTCAACAACTCCAATTCAATCTCTTCATCAGTCGGCGCGTCGTAACCACCCGCAGAGACCGGATCAATCACATCTTTTTCCCACTGCTGCATCTGTGTCCTGCGGAGGTATTCGGTAGTTCGGTATTTGAGTTGCTCATAGCGGAGACGCTGCTGCTTCAGGTGGTTTTTAAATTGTATCATTTCTTCATTCAAAGCATTCAAATGACGGGTAAGTTCTTCACTCATATTTTCCAGAGGCTTCATTTTTCTGATGAGCATTCGGGCGATGTCATCTTTGTTCTTGCGCAGGGCCACCGTCAGGTCATGATCCAGTGCTTCCCACTGCTGCCGATAGTCAGCGAGTTCCTTTTGCTTTTGATTGTGACCTGCCGTCATCTTTCTGAGTTTAGCCTCCTTGCGATGAAGTACTTCCTCCATATCCCGCAGATGTTGTTTCAACAGCAACCTTCGATCCTCCAACCGGTCCATGACACCATGAATGTCGGCTTTAAAAATTCTAACGATTCTGGCAATAATTGCCATGGTTCCTCCTTGTGGTTTGGATGGTTTGTTTTTTTTTAATCCTGCCACAGTCCTCCAGCGCAATAATAACTTAGCATTCACGGAGGCAAGCCCTGCGTGCTGCATTCGATGAACAAGATGACACGCAGGGCCGACCTCTGTGCTCGCCGAGAATCCATCGGGGTTACTGACGGCGACCACTGTAGCCTTCAAATTGGAGGGCTTTGGCATTGGACTTTTGCTTTTGCCGCACAGCTGCCGGTGCGCCCTCGAAGGTATCGTTTACATAGGTTCTCAGCACTTTGAGATCTTTGTCCAGATTTTCAGCAACGGGTGCCGAACCGACCACCGCGTTTACAGCTTCCCGTTCTTCGTAGTATTGGTCTATTTTTTTCAAGGCTCTTTGTTTTTTTCCGGATTTTATGTCGGCCGCCACTTCCTGCTTGAGGCGGTTAAAATCCTCATTGACGACTTTCTCCGACCAGCTCGTTTTATTGATGGAAGAATACACTTTCTTTTGATCACTCACGCAGGCAAGCGTAAGAGGTTCCTCCAGGGCGGTTTCGTAAGTGCGGTTGTCGTACTGATAGCTGAGTTTAATTGTATCGAGCTCAAACGTCTTTTGACGATTCGTCGGAACCTTCAGGGTTAGAAACAGTTTGCGAGTTTGTCCGGAACG
>Ga0316189_10002299_pt1 | contig 18868 bp, 15 predicted proteins | sample LowCovwburrow_MG_FD_204930 | JGI IMG/M metagenome (GOLD analysis project Ga0316189, IMG submission 204930) | Coastal sediment microbial communities from Maine, United States - Lowes Cove worm burrow | ecosystem: Environmental > Aquatic > Marine > Coastal > Sediment | place: USA: Maine...
ACCGCACCGAACCATCCCAACCGGTTTCCGGCTCTGAGCACGACGTGGGAAGCGATCTGCGTTAAGCAGCGACGACACACCACCCTCCGCCCAAGCCCGTCCGAACAAGACCCCCCAACACAGCCACCGCAAAAAACGCTGGAGGAGCGCGCAGCAGAAGGGGCCCGCGGCCCGCGGAAGAGTCGGGCGCAAAACCGCACCGAACCGACCGGACGCGCTGCCCCGCACTGGGCGCGCCGTTGAGCTTCTCTACGAGAACGCTGAAGTCGTGCTCTCCGGATGCGGCGCTGATCTCCCCACCCCTTGGCCGCCGCGGGCACCTACAGGCCTGCCCCCGCAACCGTAGTCAGCGCAAGCTGGGCACACTTGATGCGCGCCGGGCTACTCGCAGCCGTACAGCACAATGGGCTCGCGCCGCCCTTTGACGGTCGCCTCGCCCAGCGACGTCATCGTCTCACGCTCGGCCGCGCCAAGCTCGGCGTATACAGCCTGCGAAATGAGGATCGCGATTCCCTTGCCTTTCGTCAGGCCTTCGAGCCGCGAAGCGGTGTTGACGGCATCGCCTATCACCGTGAATTCTTTGCGGTCCATACTCCCGATGGGGCCCTGCACAACATCCCCAACATGAATGCCGATGCCGTTGGCGAACGGCTCGATCCCCTTTGTGTGCCAGGACTCGTTGAGCTCCACCAAGGCGGCGCGCATGCCCTTGGCGGCCCGCACCGCAGCCCCCGCAGGGTCGGCGAGCTCGGTCGCGCCCCCAAACGTAGCCATGATGGCGTCGCCAACAAATTTGTCGACGACGCCCCCTTCGCCCCGAATCGCCTGGACCATGCGCTCGAAGTACGCGTTGAGCCGCGTGACGATTTCCTCGGGCTCGTGCCGCTCGCTGAACCCCGAAAAATCCCGGAGGTCGGAGAACAAGACCACTACTTCTTTTCGCTCGCTGAGGAATTCCCCACCTTGCTCGAGAATTTTCTCTCGAACTTCGTCGCTCACGTACTCACCGAACAGTCGATTAATCTTTGCCTTCTCGCGCTCCGCAGCCAACACACCGCGCAGCAGTCGTTTGGCGATGTACGCCGTGCCCCCGACAGCGAAGCCGGTGGCGATCATCACGAACCCCTTGTTGAGGTAGACGAACGGCTCGGTCAGGTCGCGCAAAACCAATGGCTCGGGACCGGTCAGCAGTGCCATGTCGTCTTGGGCAATGAGCGAGAACGCCATGTACTGCGCGGTGACCAAGAACCCCGCAATGATGGGCACCCGCACACTAAACAAGAACCCGGTGATCGTGAGTACAAAGAGGTACACGTACGAAAACGGGCCTGTGATGAATGTTGCGGCCCCCGCGGGCAGGGCCAGCTCCGCGTAGCCGAACAAGAGGCTGGGCAGACAAACGAACGGGAGCATCAGCCAGTAGCCGGTCGCGCCGTGAACACGCCCCGCTTTTCCGAACGTGCGGATGAGCCACGAGTAGCCGCCACAAATCCCCGCAAACACGGCTGGCGCGATGAAAAACGAGTCGCGCGTGGCTACCGAAAACACGACGAGAATGAGCATCGCGCCGAGCCCCAGCGCCGCGCCAAAAACGCCGCCTGCCGCCAGCGATCGGTTGACCTCCTGGCGGACCTTCGTCTCGATGAACTCACTGTCCGAGGCGTCGAGCGACATTCGCGTCGGCAGTGTAGCCTGGGTTGTCCATCGAGCCGCAATCCACCCGGGATCCACCCAACGATGGGCCAGCCCCCTCCGACATGCGACAGCCAACGCTTTTCATTCCACACGGCGCCGGACCTTGCTTCTTCATCAAGGATCTCATTGGACCCCCAGGGACCTGGGACGCGATGGAGGCGTACCTGCGGAATCTACGTCAGTACTTCCCCGCTCCGCCGCGCGCGATCTTGGTTGTGAGCGCCCACTGGGAAGCCGACGTCGCCACCGTGGGCACGGCCGCCAATCCCGGCATTTTCCACGACTGGTACGACCAAGGCACCAAGCCCATGCCTCCGCAGGTCACCGCGCTGAACTGGCCCGCCCCCGGAGCTCCGGATGTCGCAAAACAGGTCGTCGCACTGCTGAACAAGGCCGGTCTCGTAGTCGCCCAGGACCCCAAGCGCGGGTTCGACCACGGCGTGTTCGTGCCCATGCTCTTGGCCTACCCCGAGGCCGACATCCCCACGGCCACATTGTCGCTCCGACGGGATCTCGACCCCGAGCATCACCTTGCCATCGGTCGGGCCCTGGCGCCCCTACGCGACGAAGGCGTCGCGATCATCGGCAGCGGGTTTAGTTTCCACACCATGTCGGCGGACGATCGGGCGACCGCCTCGCGCTCCTTCGACGCGTGGCTGGAGGAGACCATCGCAATGCAGCCCCCCGCACGAGCCGAACGCCTCGCCCAGTGGGAGCAGGCTCCGGGAGGACGCGCCAGTCACCGCACCGAGGAGCATCTCGCGCCGCTCTTCGTTGCCGCTGGAGCCGCCGACGACACGCCCGGCCGCGTCGTGTACCAAGAGGATCTGCGCATCGGCGTGCGCGTCAGCGGCTACGCGTTTGGGTAGGCCGTCCACGGGTCGCAACGCCACCTAGCCTGCAGGACACAACGGGTGGCCGGCGAGCCATCCCCGCGCTACAAGGTTCGGCGGAGAACGGGCTCTATGTCGATCACGCTGTATCACCATCCATTTTCCCGCGCTGCGACCGTCGTCTGGATGCTCGAAGAGGCGGGGGTCGAGTACGAACTGGAATACGTCGACATGTTGGCCGGCGCCCACAAAACGCCCGAGCTGCTTGCGCTGAACCCGATGGGCAAGCTGCCGGTCCTCGTCGACGACGGGCAGGTGATCACCGAGGCGGCCGCGATCGGACTGTACCTCGCCGATCGCTACGCACCCGGTCGACTCGCCCCCGCGATCGATGACCCAGCCCGCGGAAGCTACCTGCGCTGGTCACTGTTCGCCCCATCGGTGATCGAGCCCGGGGCAATGGCCCAGGCCGCGAAGTGGGAGTTCCGCGCGCCGCAGGCCGGTTGGGGTGCCTACGACACGATGCTCGGCGCCATGGAGTCGGCCGTCGGCCACGGAGAGTGGATCCTGGGTGACCAGTTTTCGATGGCCGACGTCATCTTCGGCGGCACGCTGCGCTACATGATGCGTTTTGAGATGGTCGAACCCCGAGACAGCTTCACGGCCTATGCCAAACGCCTCGAGGCCCGCCCCGCGCTTCAACGCTCGATGGCCCGAAACGCCGCGGTGATGAAGGACAACGGCATCGAACCCCGCTAGCCGCGGTCCTAGCCCGTCGACCCCTCGGTCTGGCCGCCGCTGGTTCCCGTGACGCCGCCATCGATACCGCAGTGACAGCGGCACGCATCACCGGCTGCGGACACCTCGTCGAAGTCGCAGGGCGTCCCGGGCGCACCGACGCAGTCGTCCGACCACTCCCCGACGCCGATGAGGCCGTCGTCGAACATCCTCCAGTACAATCCCTCGTTCTCCCCACTCTGGGTTCCCGGACAAGACTCGAGTAACGACGGCCCCGGACAGCCATCCTGCGCGAAGGTCGGTGCTCCGCACCATCCCGCCGGTTGCGGCTCGCAACTCTGGCCGTCATACGCTGGCAGCGGAAACCAAATGCAGGGGAGCTCCATCGGGGGATTGTCTGGGTCTGGAGATTGATATCGCGCATCCGCACACGCCTCCTCGGTGCTGACTTCGGAGCACACAGGAGCGGCTGCGCCTGTGTCAGCGCTGGCCCCCGAGCCTCCACCAGCTCCCGTGGCGCTCTGGGAGCTACCGACGCTCGATTCGCCGCCGTCGTCACCCGAACAACCGGAGGTCAGCACGAATAGGCCGACGAGCGTGGGGAAGAAACAACGCACGCACAAGGCTTTCCCGGATGGACTCGATCGGTTCCCGGCCGGCCGCAGCGCCCCAGTCCGGACTGTCATGAGCTGTCATGAGCTGTCATGGATCGCAGGAGGGTCGCCACTTAGCCTGCTGTTCGACCCCTTGCGGGCCAACTTCCAGCAGCGAAAGCAAACAAAATGCCCCTACGCGCCAATCCTGACCGCAACCTCCGCCGCCTGCCCCTCCTCCCCGCGCGTGCGATACCAGCGTGGCCTTCCACGGCCCTTATCGGCGCCGCTCTGACCTTGCTCTTTGCGGGCTGCGGGGACGACACCGCATCGATGGCCGACGTCGGGGGCGGCTCCAGCGGCGATGGCACGACCTCAGGCGGACCGTCGCAGGTCTCCGTGAGCGCAGACTCGGGAGACGCAGCGGACGGGGACGGGTCCAGCGGCAACGCAGATTCTGACGGCGACTCCGACGGCGACGACTCCGGGAGCACCGACGCGGGCGACACGTCGACGGGTGGCCCGAGCCCCGCGTGCGGGGACGGGATCGTGGACGACGACGAGGAGTGCGACGACGCCGGAGAATCCGCCGACTGCAACGACGACTGCACGGCCGCCACGTGCGGCGATGGCACGCTCAACGTCACCGCGGGCGAGACGTGCGACGACGCGGAAGAAACCGAGGACTGCAACGAGGATTGCACCGCTGCGACGTGCGGCGACGGACAGATCAACGTCACCGCAGGCGAGACGTGCGACGATGAGGGCGAGTCCGCAGACTGCAACGACGATTGTACCGACGCCGCGTGCGGGGACGGTGTCGCCAACCTGACGGCCGGAGAGGACTGCGACGGCGACAACGCTGGCGTGGGGGGCGAGAGCGCCACCTGCAATGACGACTGCACCGCTGCAGTCTGCGGCGATGGGACGCTCAACGTCTCCGCGGGGGAGGCGTGCGACGACGGTAACGACGACGACTTCGACACCTGCAATGCCGCGTGCGCCCCCGCGCCCGCAGAGGTCCTCGATGCCGACCATGTCTTTGACACCGATACGGGTGAGCTGGACGGCGTCGCGCAGGACAACTGGGATCCGACGACGTCGACGTGGCACCTGACCGGCTTGGAGGTTCAGGCGGATGCGGTACTGACCGTGATCGGCGGCACTGGGCTGACCATCAACGTTGATGGTGTCGTTGACATCGCAGGCACCCTCGATGGCGCTGGACAGGACGGCGGTACGCCCAATGTAGACACGCCCGACTGCGAGACCGCTGGTTTGGGCGGCATTCCTGGACCCGGTGGTTTCGCGGGAGGTGACGGTGCTGGAGACGGCGGCACCGGAACCGAGGACGGCGCACCCGGATTTGGGCCCGGGCTCGCTCCCGCGGGGGGCGGCGTTGCCTCAACGGCGACCGATTCGAATTTTTGTGGTGCGGGAGGAGGCGGCGGCGGGCACGTCGAGGCGGGCTCCCCGGGATCGGAGAATGTGGCCTCGGGCACAGTGGCCGGCGCGGGCGGCGAAATACACGGGAGCGTGCGTCCGCTGGTCGGTGGCGGCGGCGGCGGTGGTGGCAGCCTCGAAAAGGACGGCGCCGTCGGGATTGGCACGATCGACCCGCTCGATGACGAGGGCGGCGGCGGCGGCGGCGGCGGTGGTGCCATCGCTATCGCGTCGAGCGTGTCGATCACGGTCACAGGCGTGGTGACCGTGGCCGGTGGCGCGGGTGGGTCAGACAATGGACCCGGCTGCTCCGAGCGGGGACACGGCGGTGGCGGAGCGGGCGGCTCGATCGTTCTCAGCTCTCCGCTCACCGACACCGCCTTGGGTGTGCTCGATGTGAGCGGTGGTTTGGGCGGGGTGACCGACGCCGTGAACGTCAATGCGCAGTTCCTCAACGGCGGCGACGGAGCGATCGGCAACCTGGTGATCGCGCAAATCGGATTTGCGGAGTGTGTCCCGATGCAGCTAGACGCGTGCCTCGTGGACGAGGTTTGCCTCGTGGATGATGCGATGGCTCCGACGATTGGCGTGTGCACCCAGATCGGATGCGTGGACGACAGCGATTGTCCTCTCGCGGCGGGCGGCGCCGCGGCTCCCGTGTGCGCGGACGTAACGGGCGACATGATCGGCGACTGCACGCTCGATTGCTCGATGGGACAAGCCTGCCCCACCGGGATGGACTGTTTTGCCGGAAACCTCTGCGTCTGGCCGATCTAGACCCGTAGCGCACAGACCGGCTGGATCCGTCGAGCAACGCTGTACCTGGTACACTGTTGCTCGATGTTTCGTTCGGTCACTGCGCTGCTGAGTCTTGCGCTGGTCGCCTGCGCCACCGGAGGCGACGGGACCGACGATGGAAATGCCCTCTCGGCCGGCTTCGGCGACGGTGGCAACGACTCGACGCCCGGGTCCGCGGGCGGCACGACCGGCAGCCCTGGCGATAGCGGCTCAGGCTCCGGCGCCGCGACCCAGGGAGGTAGTCAAGGCGACACCGGAGCCGACACGGGTGGCGAGACCGGCGTCGCTGATAGCACCCCCCCGCCCAATTGCGGCGACGGTATTGTCGACCGCGACGAGCAGTGCGATGACGGGGCGGAGTCCGCAACCTGCACGAGCCTATGCAGCATCTCCAGCTGCGGCGACGGCATCGTCAACGTGAGCGCGAGCGAGTCGTGCGATGACGCTGGCGAGTCCGCCACCTGCGACGACGACTGCACGTTCGTGGAGTGCGGCGACCTGGTGGTCAACGCCACGGCCGGAGAAGCGTGCGAAGGCAAGCAAACCGCGCTGTGTGACATCGACTGTACCGCGGTCGAGTGTGGCGACGGCACGCTCAACACGCTGGCGGGCGAGGTTTGCGACGACGGAGGCGAATCGGCGTCGTGCGACGTGGACTGCACCCCTGCCTCGTGCGGCGACGCCGTTGCCAACATGGCGGCCGGCGAAGCCTGCGACGATGCGGGCGACTCCGTCACCTGCGACGCCGACTGCACGGCCGTCGAGTGCGGCGACGGCGATATCAACGTGGCGGCTGGTGAGGAGTGCGACGATGGCATGCCTCCCGCAAACAACGACGGCTGCTCGGCCTCCTGCGAGTCCGAGTTCCCCCACCCCTGCGACGCGGGCACCGATCCGATCACCGGTTCTGGTTGGGTGGTCTGTTCGGCCGACGCCAACGAGGCCTGGATCTCCCACTCCGCCGCTGGCGGCGGTAACTTCCACCCGGATCTCATCTGCGCGCAGCTTGGCTATGCGGGCTACACGTTTACCGGAGGCACCTGCGGGAACGTCTGCGGTTTCTGCGAGGGTCCGACCTCCTGCATGGCTCCGGGCGCCCAGAACTTCGCTGGCGGCGGCGAGTGTGGCACCGACGTCGGTGGCACAATCTTGTGCTTCACGGTGCAGTGGCTCTGCGTCAATCCCTGATCGCGGCCATCCCCACAGCGTTCACATCGCGTGGTCTATATTTCGGATGGCGTGGACATCCACCGCCATCTGCTCGCACTGCTCGCCCCGCTCGAGGTCGGCGACGAGATTGTGCCAGGCGTCAGACTTGATGGAACCTCGACCGAGCTCGGGCTTCGACTGCGTCTGATCGCGGGCGAGCAACGCATCTGGGTCGACGTGACCCCCGCCGAGCGAACCCGAAAATGGGCCGCGCGCTCCAAGTTGTTGGCCGTTGGATACCGAGACGAAGGCGGTCGGAACCGCGTGGACGCCAAGCTAGGGCTGGCGCTGTGCGAACGACTGGCCGGAACAATCGCGGCCAACGAGGACGCCGTCATCGAGGCGCTGCGCAGTGAGGCAGCCCGAGAGGCTCCGCTTGCGGCGCGCGTCCGCGAAGTCTGCGTCCCAACCGCGCTCGATGCCGCGGGCCCGACCCACGCCCCCTACTACACCATCAACCCGTACGTCGGCTGCGTGATCGGCTGCAAGTTCTGCTATGCGCAGACCAACCTTGGGCTGGTGCGGCAGCTGATGGGGCTGGCCCACGTGCCGTGGGGAAGTTGGGTCGAGGTGCGCGCCAACCTCCCCGACGTGTTGGGCGAGGAGTTGCAGCGCCTGGAGCCGCGTCCGATCAAGTTCTGCCCCATCGTTGGAGACGCGTACCAGGCCGTCGAGCGCACACACCGAGTCACGCAGCGCTGTCTCGAGGTTGTCCGCGACAGCGGGCGGGCCTGGCCCACCATCATTTTGACGAGAGCCGCCCTGATGAAGCGCGACGTCGCGCTGCTCGCTTCCCTGCCTGCCCCCTGGGCCGGAGTCTCGCTACCCACGGTCGACGACACGGTCCGACGGCACTTTGAGCCGCGTGCGTCGAGCATCGAGCAGCGACTCGACCTGCTCAAGGCACTGCGCGGCGCGGGCATCAAGACGATGGCCGTCGTCCAGCCGATCTTTGCGGGGCCGCTCGAGGCGCTCGCGGACACGCTGGCTGCACACGTCGATGGCGTCTCGTGGGACGTCTTGCGCGGTGAGGAGGGGGCCAAGGCGGAGTTTGATGATCCGCGCTTTTCCCAGACCCGAACGAAGGGTTGGCAGCGCGAGCGCGCGACCGCTTTGCTCGCGATGCTCCACGCGCGCGGGGTCGACGTCTGGGAGTCAGACCTGCCGCCCTCGTAGCCCAAGCCTAGGCTTGTGACTCGGGGTGCGGAATGCGGCGGTTGAGTTGTTTGCCCTCGCGAGCCAGTGCCTCGACGTTGGCGTCGGGCATGTCGCCAAGGGTCTCGCCGAGCGCACGCTGAAGCGTCTGCCGGTAGTCGTCCACCGCGACGTAGTAGTCCGGGTCCTCCAGGACGTTGATGTCGCAGATCTTCTCAGCGCGCCGAATCAGTCGCGTGCAGTCGGCGCTCAGGTGGCGGAGGTGGAGCTTCTTGCCCGCGCGTTGGTATCGCTCTGCAAGCTTGTTGACCGCCTCGATAGCGCTTTGATCCGTGATCCGCGACTCGGCGAAGTCGATGACGACCTCCGATGGATCGCCGCTCACGTCGAACTTGGACAAGAAGAGCGTGGTCGATCCGAAGAAGAGCGGGCCGAAGATCTCGTAGTGCTTGATGCCGTCGGCATCGGTGTGTTTGCGGGCGCGAATCCGCAGCGCGTTTTGCCACGCAAACGACAACGCCGCCATGACGACTCCAGCCAACACCGCTACCGCGAGGTCGAACGCCACGGTCAGACCCGTGACAACCGCAACCACCGACACGTCGGCCAGCGGTACACGATTGAGGATCTTGAACGTGTTCCACGAGAACGTGCCGATCACGACCATGAACATCACGCCGACCAGCGCCGCGATCGGGATCTGTTCGATCACCCCCGCCCCAAACAACACAAAGCCGAGCAGCGTGACGGCCGCGACAATGCCCGACAGGCGCCCGCGACCGCCGGATTTGATGTTGATGATGCTCTGCCCGATCATCGCGCACCCGCCCATCCCACCGAAGAGGCCGTTGGTGATGTTCGCGGCGCCTTGAGCCACACACTCGCGGTTGGCCTGACCCCGGGTCTCGGTCAGTTCGTCGATGAGGTTCAGCGTCATCAGCGACTCGATGAGGCCGATCGCGGCCAAGATCGTCGCGTAGGGGAAGATAAAGGTCAGCGTTTCAACGCTCATCGGGACGAGCGGCGTCGCAAACGACGGCAGCCCAGCGGCGATGCCCGCTCCGCCGCGCTCGGAGATGAACGATGCGACGGTGCTGGTGTCCAAGCCACCCGCGACACTGATGACGGAGACAACCGCGATGGCGGCGAGGGCCGCGGGGACCTTGGTCGTGAGCTTGGGCAAGACCGCCATGATCGCCATCGTGATCGCGGTGAGCCCGAGCATCGTCCACAGCGGGGTCCCGGCAAGCCAGGCGCCACGGCTCTTGAACATCCCCAGCTGCGACAAGAAGATCACGATCGCCAGACCGTTGACGAAGCCCATCATGACGGGGCTGGGGATCATGCGGACGAACTTTCCAAGGCGGAGAACGCCCGCAAAGATCTGCAACAATCCCGCGAGCACTAGGGTTGCAAACAAGTACTGCAGCCCCGCTCCCGCGCCAGCGTCGCCCATTGCGTTGCCTTGCTGGACGAGCGTCACCATGACCACGGCCATGGCTCCGGTTGCGCCCGAGATCATGCCCGGTCGTCCGCCGAAGATGGACGTGACCAGCCCCATCATGAACGCGCCGTACAAGCCGACGACGGGCGAGACCCCCGCGACAAACGCAAACGCCACCGCCTCGGGAACCAAGGCCAAAGCCACGGTCAGACCACTGAGAACATCCGCGCGGATGCTCCCCTGCTCGTTGTTGTTGATGAACATCGTGGAACGTCGCGCGCGCACCAGGGCGCGACAGCGGGGCGCGGTGCCTACCCGAGTTGGGTGGTTGCGCACAACCGTCGGGGCATCAATAGCCGTCGATGGAGCCGCGACGCGTAAGCCTCGGCCCTCTTCCTCGCGACAAGTACGGCATGCGGGTGTGCACCCGCATGCCGTCGATGTCTATTCGTTGCGGGCGTCGCTGCCGTCGCCGCGGATGCCCGAGCCACAACCGCCGGTCGTCATCCACAGAGCCGGTCAGGCGTCGGCCCCGACACGATCAACTCGCCCGCTGGGCCTGGAACTGCGGCGCCGGTTCGGGACTGGAGGCGTGCCGTACCGCAGGCCCACACACCGACTCCAAGACCGCCCAGAAGCGCTCGCGCAACGCGACATCGGTCAGGGCGGGGTTCATCGTTTTTTGATCCTGCAGCGCCCCGATCGCGACGCCTTCGGGGGCTCCGATCAAATCGCCGTTCGCACCGACCGCGCCCTGTAGGCAGTCCGCGAATTTTCGCCCGCCCTGCGCGGCGGTCTGTGCCTTTCCGAGCAGCACCATCAACGGGAAGCCCACGTGCTCGAACATCCACTGCTTCGCCGCGCCGACACCGTTGAGGCCCTTCGTTCCCGCCGTGAGCCCGGGCGTGAACCACACCACCTCCATGCTGTCCCCGTAGCGCGCTGCGGCCTCGATGGCCCACAGTGCCCCCGCGAACTTGGAGACCCCCATCGCGTCCATCTCGCGGTACTTGCGGCTGGGATCGGCGACTGTCATGTAGTCGGCCCAATCATCGGCCGAGTCGAAGGACGGACACCCGATAAGCCCGGGGATGCCCCGAGCCCCCTCCCCGCCCGCGATCACCACGCGAGCGCCTTGCGCGAGTAGACCGCGCTTCATCAACGCCATGAGCGTGAGATGGGCTCCAAACACGTTCTGGAAGATGGTCCGCTCGATGCTCTGGCCGTTGTAATCGACGGTCTGCCACTGCTTGCCGTACGTCACCCCGCCCGACTGCAAGAAGACCACATCAAACGGGCGCCCCGCGTCGAGCGAGGCCACCCCCGCCTCGATGCTGGCTGGCGACGTCATATCGAAGCCGCCAGCGGTCTGGATTTCGGTCCCGCTTGCCCCGTCGGTGCGGAGCGAAAGTTCCTGACGAGCCGACTCGGCCTTGCCTTCGGTCCGGCATGCCATCACGAGGCGGCGTGCGCCGTCGAGCACCAGGTGCCGACAAGTTTCCAAGCCCAAGCCACCGTTGGCTCCGGTCACAAGCACGGACATTTGTTTTTGCGTGGTCATTGCGTGGGTTCCTTTAGGCAGTGAGAGGGCCAGCGAAGAAGCGCTTGGCCGGCCGACGCAGGGTCAGCACCATCGCGACCACGTCGATCACGATCGCTATCCCAGCCCGGGCAGGCAGTGAGGCCACGATCGCCAGCGCGATGCAGATGCGGACCCCGACGACGTTCCGTCGGTGGATGAAGACGAAGGTCGGGATCGCCAGCGCCATGTACGCCGACGCGGTGTACGCGATGAGGTCTGCGTTCACGGGCACCTGGGGAACGAAGCTGGCCACCACGAAGAAGGTCCACGCCAGCAGCACCTTGAACACGGTCAGCAGGAAGACGGCTTTGATCGACTTTGGACGGTCACTCATGGGTTTGGCACCTCTGTACTCTGTGTACTGTAGTGATTGCTACAAAACATCAGGAGCGCCAAGGCGATTCTGTAGTGAGCGGTAAAAAACGTGATAGACTCGTGCTCGAGGCCACGCACGATGGGACGGAAGCTCGAGTTCGACCGCGACAAGGCGCTGACCAAGGCGACCGAGCTGTTTTGGAAGCGCGGTTACGTCAACACTTCGGTCGCCCAGCTCCAAAAGGCGATGAAGCTGGGTGAGGGGTCGTTCTACAACACGTTCAAGAGCAAGAAGCGGCTGTATCTGGAGTGCCTGGGGCACTACAACCAGACCTTCATGTCTCCCCGCTCGGTCGCGCTTCGTGGAGAGCGCCCGAGCAAGGCACGAATCCTGGAGTTCTTCGACGTTGTCGTCGAGGACCTATCCAACAACAAAGCGCCCGGCTGCCTCGTCTCCAACAGCCTCTCCAACGAGGTGCTCGCCGAGCGCGAGCTCAAGAGCTACCTGTGGACCCGATTCGAGGTGTTCCTCGACTACCTCGCTGGCATCGTGACCCAAGGTCAACAGTCCGGCGAGCTTGAGCCAGGTTTGGACCCAACCACTACCGCGCGGGTGCTCTTCACCTACCTCCATGGGCTCAACCGGCTGTCGGTGTACGCGTACGACGCGGAGGCTCGACGCGCCGAGACGCAGTCGTTCGTCGACGCCGTACTTCCGCTGGCAAACACCCCGCGCTAGCGCCGAACTCTAGCGACTCAAGCCTGGTGCAGCCAGCGGTGCAGGAGCCGTGTGGCGGCCGGCATGAAGACATACGTCATGAGCATGACGATGACGGCCACCGACACCGCCTCCTGCACGACCCGGGGACCGCCCGCGAAGCGAGCGACGAGCGGCGGGATGAAGTGGACAAGCGGAAAGATGATCGCAAAAACCACGACCGCGGCCTTGTAGCGCGGCGGTCGGGTGGCAGCTGGCGGGGCAGAACGATCCATGCGGGGTGCCGCCTCAGCCTATCTTGCCCGCAGCCCGCAGCCCGCCCGCCAACTCACGCACGCGCTGCAGCCCGCTCTGCAGCGCTGCCTCGCTGGTGTGCATGGAGAAGCGCCCGAACACGATATCGTGGGAAAACGCCGCGGCCGTTCCGACCACGAAGTTGGCGGCCCCTGCGGCCGCAACCTCAAGGCACCCGGACGAGCCGTCGAACACGAGCAGGTGGCCGGCCGGCACCGTGGTCTCTCGCACCCGAACCTCTCCCTCCGAGACGTAAAGCCAAGCGACATCATGGTCGGACGGCGGTTGGAAACTCCACCCCGATCCGTCCAGACTTACCTCGAAGTAGTTGAACGGGTACGGGGTCTCAATCGGGCTGCGAGCCTCCCCATAGCTGCCGGCCAGCACGCGAGTGTCGTCAACCCGAGGCAGCTCCGCGGCGCCGACCTCCTGGTACTCCACGGGCCCATTCTCGCGATCAGGGGGAAGCAGCATCCAAAGCTGCAGGCCCTCGACGCGGCCGGCGTCCGGCTCGTACAGCTCCTGATGCCAGAGGCCTCCGCCCGCAGCCATCCACTGCACGCCTCCTTTGCCGATGGTGCCTGCGTTGCCGCCCGTGTCTTCGTGACGCAAGTCGGAGGTCCTCGGATACGTGAACGTCGCGACACCCGAGTGTGGGTGATACGGAAACCCCCACTCCTCGGACGTCTCCACGTCGAAGTGATCCAAGAAGACAAACGGAGCGAGGCGGCGTCGCAGAGCTTCCGTAGCAATCACCGCGTTGATGTCGCCGTGACCGCGGCCGGACAAGACACTCTCGATCGCACGTTGGGCTGACTGGGCAGCTTCGTTTTCCATGACGGGTATCGTGGGCCCGGGCCAGCCTCGTGGGAGCCCCCGCAACCCGAATGCCGCGTTCGATAGACGGAATGCTGCAGGGATCAGCCAGCAGCGGTCGGGTTACGGCCCGAAAACAGTGCTCGACTGTCCGCGAACGCCTGCTCCAGAAACGTCACGAAGCGCAATAGCGCGGGGGAGCTACGCTGCCGGTAGTGGTACATCAGACGCGGCTGCGCGCTGACCTCGTCGATAGGAGGGTGGACGCGCTCAAGCGCAGGGTCCACATCGGCCAAAAAGCAGGGCAGCGCGGCGATCCCCATGCCGCCGCGGACCGCCGCGGCGAGGGTCGATACCGTGTTTGCAAGCACTATCACTTGGGACGGCGCGACCCGTTCGACCAGCCACCGGTTGGGCGGCGACTCGCCAAGCTCATGGTCCCCAATGGCAAATTGGTGCGCGTGGAGGTCGTCGAGCCCCGAAGGCGCACCGTGACGCTCCACGTACTTGCGACTTGCGTAAAGCGCAAACGCCATTGGCGCCAGGTCTCGTGACACGAGCTCGTCCTGGTCTGGAGGCGCAAATCGAATCGCGACATCCGCCTCCCGCTGCGCCAGGTTGTACACGCGCTCGCCGGCCATCAACCGCACCTGGACCGCATCGTTGGCACAAAACGCGGCGATATGCGGACTCAGAAAATCGATGAGATCGTCCGTCGCAGTCAGTCGGAGGACCCGCCGCGGGTCGACCTCGGCAATCGCCGTGCTCAGATCATGCACGGCTCCCTGAACCCGATCGGCATTGGCCAGCAAGCTCTCCCCCGCCGCCGTCAACACGTGACCGCGAGGCGTGCGGTCAAACAATCGGGTCGACCACTGCTCCTCCAGCGACCCCAGGCGCCGATGAACCGTCGACACCTTCACCCCCAGATCACGCGCCGCCTGGGCCAGCGTTCCGGCGTGGGCTATCGCGAGGAAAAAGCGCAGGTCGTCCCAGTTCTGAATGGGCCGGTCGCCGCTCATCGTGAACCTCCGTCGCTCGTCGGCGCCCCGGCATTGACGGCCAGCCGCGCGCTGGCCCCGTGTGTCACCGACGCGACTCCAGTGGCGTCCTGGACAGAAGAAACACTCTCCCGCGCGTGGGCGAACTGCGCTTGGGCGGCAGGGCATCGGTGCGTTCGATGACCGCTCTCGCCGTCAGGCGAAGTTCCGGCGTCGGACAGTGTTTCCACGGGTGGTTGGCATATCACGATGCCGTCGGTTCGGGCGCGAGAGGCTTCCGTTCAATGCCGCTGGCGCGAAGACGATGATCCTGTAAAGGTTGTCGGGCAATGCCCAAGGACCGCAGCGGGCGCTGTTGCGAGCGGTGGAGTCACGAGTGAATTCCGACGATGACACTCTAGGGCCCGACATCTCGATCCGGCCGCTGGAAGATGGCGGCGTCGAGCAGGACAATGCGCGGGAGTTGGTGCGGGCGCGACTGTTCGATAGGCCGGCCAAGCGGATCGGGCGTTACGCGGTCGCTAGCCGGCTTGGCGCGGGCGCCATGGGCGTCGTCTACCGGGCCTACGACCCCTCGCTCCAGCGCGATGTCGCCGTCAAAATCATGCTGCCGAGCCGAGCCTCGAGTCCGGGTCGGATGCGCCGCGAGGCGACCGCGCTCGCGCGCCTCAATCACCCCAACGTGATCGAGGTCTTCGAGGTCGGCGAGCACGAGGGCGGCGTCTACATCGCCATGGAACTCGTCGAGGGCAAGTCGCTGCAAGAGTGGTTGCAAGAGCGCCCCAACCTCGACACGGTTGTCGACGTGCTGTGTGGCGCGGGCCGTGGCTTGGCCGCCGCGCACGATGCAGAGATCGTGCACCGCGACTTCAAGCCCGCCAACGTGTTGCTGGGCGACGACGGGCGACCTCGGGTCATGGACTTTGGGCTTGCGGAGGCAGAGCTGCCCGCGAGCGTCAGCGACGTGTCCATCGAGACCGACAAAGCCATGGCCACGAGCGACTCCACGGTGACCGGCGGCATCGTCGGTTCTCCCGCGTATATCTCGCCCGAGCAGTGGGAGGGGCGCCCCGCAACGATCGCCTCGGATCAGTGGAGCTTTGCAGTGACGCTTTACGAGGCATGTCACGGCAAGCGCCCGTTTCGCGGCGCCTCCATCCCGGCCCTTTGCCAGAGCGTGATGCAGGGGACTATCGATCCCTCGCCCGTGCGACTGCCGGGTTGGCTCGATCGCGTGCTTCTCCGCGGGCTCGCCCACGACCCTGCGGACCGATTTGCCTCGGTCGCGGACATGATTGCCGCGATTGAGGCGGACCGAAAGCGTGTCTCAAGGCTTCCGTGGCTCGCTGTCGGCGTGGGCGCGGCTGGGCTCGCGGGCGGCGTTTGGTGGTCAACTCCCCCCGCAACGCCGACGCCCCATTGCGAGGCCGGTGCGGCCGAGCTGGCCGACGTATGGGACGCGGCGCGGCGCGACCAGATCGCCGCACGCCTGCGCGACGCCACGCCTGAGAGGGTGTCCCACACGGCCACGGCGGTCACGGCTTCGCTTCAGGGCCTCGCGGACTCATGGCTGGCAGCACGGCGCGAGGCCTGCGAAGCCACACAGGTCCGCGGGGACGAGACCGAGGTGGAGATGGACGAGCGGCTTCGGTGTCTGATCCGATCCCGTCGGAAGTTCGGCGCCGTCGTTGATCTGCTAGCCCACGGTGACGCCTCGGTGCTCGATCGCGCGGTGACGCTCGTCGACAGCTTGCCGCACGCAAATGCCTGTCTTGCCGCGGACAACCGCGACGCCCGTCCGGCGCCCCCCGCGGCCATCGCGGAGCGCGTTGCGCAGCTGGAGGGTGATCTGGCGCAGGCGGAGGTACGACTTATCGGTGCAGGCAAACCCCGCGAGGCCATAGCGCTCACGGAGCCCGTCGTCCAAGCCGCACGGCAACTCGGATTCGAACCACTGCTCGCGGAGTCGTTGCGCAACCTCGGCTGGCAGCAGCACCAAGCCGGCGACCTTGCGCATGCAGGCGAGAACCTGCTCGGAGCTTTTGAGCGCGCGGAGGCTGTCGGCGATGACGAAGTCGCATACAGAGCAGCCCAGAGCCTCGCGTTCTTGGAGGGCCACACGCGCGGCCACTTTGCCGAAGGGCTGCGCTGGGCTCGGACCGCCGAGGCCCGCTTGGAGCGACTCGAAAGCCCCGGAGACGTCAAGACGGGCGTACTCCACCAGACCATCGGAAACATCTTGTGGAAGAAGGGCGACTTCGTAGAGGCACGCGCCGAGTTCGATCAGGCGTTGGCGCTACGACGTCGAGCGCACGGCCCCGAGCACACCGCCGTGGCCCAGTCGCTCGCCAGTCTTGGGATGGTGCTACTCAACCTGGGGGAGTTCGACGCGGCCGAGGCTGCTTTGGACGATGCACTCAAGATCTACGAGGCACGCCTGGGTCCCGAGCATGCAGACGTGGGGTGGGCGCTCAACGCTCGCGCGGCTGCATACGCTCGCCGTGGTGACTACCAGGGAGGTCGGGCAGTCTTGGAGCGAGCCGTCACGATCTTCGAGCGGGATCCCAGCGAGCACCCTGCGCGCCTTGCCCACGTTCTGACCAACCTCGGCACCGCAGTGGGCGCGATGGGCGAGACCCAGCTCGCGTTGGCACACATCGAGCGCGCAGTTCACCTGCTGGAGGCCCTCGACACTTCCCCCGGACCCCTGGCGGCGACGCTGTCGCAACTAGCTGAGGTGCACCGTAACCTCGGCAATATCGACGAAGCGATCGCCCTGTTGTACCGAGCCGGGCTTCTCGACGACGCACAGTCGGTTCGAAGCGGGTCGGCGGCGGGTCGGCTCACGAACATCGCCGTACTTCACATGGAGGTTGGGCGTGCTACCAAGGCGCTCGAAGAGCTCGCGAAGGCACGAGAGATCTTGGCCTCACTCGACCCCCCGATGCGGCCAATGCTCATCACGATCCACAATATCGCTGGCCAAGCCCACCAAGAACTGGGCGATGCTGCCGCCGCGCAGCTGTCCTTCGAGCGCGCGATCGCAGCGGCCGAAGCGACGGTTGGCCTGAAGCATCCGGCCGTCGCCGGGGTCTACTACGGGCTCGGGCTCCTGCACGCGAATGCGGGTGATCACGCGTCCGCGCTCGCCGTCCTGGAGCAGAGCCTCGCGATCGCCGATACGACTCACGCGCCGCCCGCACGGCGCAGCGCGGCTCGTTTCGCGGTGGCCCGAAGCTTGTGGGCGGTCGAAACCGATCGCGTCCGGGCCGTTGTACTTGCCCGAGAGGCGCAGGAACTCCTGGTCACGGCAGAAGGCGACAACGACAACGATGCCGCGGAGATCCGGGCCTGGCTAGCGGGTCACACGGGCGGCTCACCCCCGCGACTCGACAATCGACGCCCAAATGGAGTCGCTGACTCCGCCAGCGCCGCGATCAAGACACATGTAGAGTAGCCAAGATGCGCAGGGTCCTGTTCTCCGCGACTCTCGGGATCGTCGCGTGCCGAGTCGCGGCCCCGAGCGCATCAACGCCTCCCTCCAGCACACCCCCCCCACCCGCGAAGACCACTGAAGTTGATGCGCCCGACCTCGATGCCCATCGCGCGGTACGACTGATTCGCGAGCTCGTGGCGACCGTCGCCGGGGAGCCCGGGCACGAACTGGACGTCGTCGATGCGTTGGACGCGGCGACCAGTGACGAGGCGATGATCGATGGCATCTTGCTCGCGGCGGCACGCATCCCCCTTGCCCAGTCGGACGAACTCCTCCACCGCATCAAGCGGCAGTCTGGAACCAAGGCCTTGGAGACCCTACGGGAGGCCTACGCGTCGCTGCGCGTGCTCACGACTCTAAGCGACGCAAAAACCGACGCCCTACCGGAGGCGATCCGACCACACATCGTCGGCGCACAGAAACGCTGGACCGCGCGGCGCGACGACGTTTGGAACGCTTGGCTCGGCGTACCATCGCATGCACTGGCGCTCGCCAGCTCCGATCCCCGGGTCGCTCCGGTATTGATGCGCGGGCAAGCGCTGATGGGCATCCACACCCCGTCAACGACCTTCGCAGACGCCCTCGATCCCGAGCTCCGCGCCTTGGGTACGAGCATCGCTACCGATGAGCCCCTGTTCCGCTTGCTGACCAACAAACGCACCCCGAGGCAGCGGAAGCGTTTCCTCGCAGCTCCGCGGGCACGGTGGACAATCGCGGCGCCCGGCGGTCGCACGCCGC
>Ga0316189_10002300_pt1 | contig 18864 bp, 14 predicted proteins | sample LowCovwburrow_MG_FD_204930 | JGI IMG/M metagenome (GOLD analysis project Ga0316189, IMG submission 204930) | Coastal sediment microbial communities from Maine, United States - Lowes Cove worm burrow | ecosystem: Environmental > Aquatic > Marine > Coastal > Sediment | place: USA: Maine...
ACATTCAAGGCACTTTGTGGTCTGAAATACGCCTTGCTCCAAGCCCTCCCAAAAGGGCCGAGTGATCTCACTAAGCTCAATCGGTAAGGGGCGATTTCCATTAACTTCAAGAATTTCAAGGGTCATTGTGGCGCCTCAAGTATATGGGTCAGTGCTGCGTTGTAATTACCCAATTCGCATGTGTGCATACCTAAGTTGGCATCAGATACTTGTCGTGCTCCAGCATTACCTAGCAATTGTTCACGGAGCTCCAAAAGACCGTACAACCCTGTAATTTGAGGAGGGTGCCCGCGCGATAAACAGCCGCCGGACGTGTTAATGGGTATTGTGCCATTCAGGCTGGTTTCGCCATTCAAAAGAGCGGCTACTCCCCCACCAGCTGGAAATAACCCTACGGCTTCGGATACAAGGACTTCAGTAATCGTACAAGGCGCATAGAGTTCAGCTAAATCAATATCGTTCAGTTCCACACCAGCCCCTGCTAAAGCATCCTGGGCGGCATAACGCGCAGCAGGAAACGCCGTAATGCTAGTAGGGCTGTCACCTATTTGATGGAAGCCTTCATGGTAAAAACCTCGACCTTTAATAGTTACATACGGCTTGTTCAAGGATCGAGCGTTTTCCTCACTACAAAGTATTAAACAAACTGCCCCGTCAGCGCGTGCAGGTACTTCGTAAAGTCCCAACGGTTCAACAATAGGGCGTTGCTCCAATACTTGCTCCATGGTTAGCGGAGAGCGAAATTGTGCCAATTCGTTCAGCATTGCGTTATTGCGACTTTTTATAGCCACTTCGGCAATGTCCGTACGCGAAACGTTATGCTCGTACATATACCGCATTGCATCTAGCGCGTACCAACCAATGGGGGGAATGCCAAAAGGTGATTGAAAGTTGACATCACCAACCGCACGCAAACCGTTTTCCATGGCCATTTGGATCTTTCCGTTGCTTTGCACGACTACGCCTAGTGCTAAAGAAAACTCAGCTCTCCCAAGCTGAATTTCTGCGACCGCTTGATCAAACGCCACGCCTCCTGTAATTCCTAACTGACTTACTTCGGTCACCAGCCCCTTACACTGTAAACCAAGCTGGGCCGTCATGAAGGTGGCAAAACCTAGCTGCCTTGTAGTCGGTGGATTTTGAGTGAATATCGCACTATCAATGTGCTCGGCTTGGATAGCGGCTTGTGCTAATGCGTCTGCTACTACAGAGCTTAGTATGTCCTGCTCAAACCCCTCTCGTATCGACTCATCCTTAGGCGTTAATCGGCCTACTGGAGTTGCAGCGGCCGCTATAATCGCTACCTTAGGCATGGAGCTCATGCTAGTGTAACTGGCCTCGGTCAAAGGCATCTCGCAAAATACGTTTCTTTATCTTGCCACTATCTTCTCTTGGTAGAGTGTCCATAAACAGGACTTCGCGAGGTACTTTATAGCTAGCGATATGTGATTTTAGGTAATCGATAACTAGTTGAGGTTCAAGATCTTGTTGAGTTTCAATAACTGAAACGAGGCGCTCGCCGAAGTCTTCATCTGGCACGCCGAAAATAGCACAATCCTTAATTCCGGGCATCCCCAGTAGAACTTTTTCAATTTCTGCGGGGTAGATATTAACTCCTCCAGATATAACCATATCTGAAATACGATCCGAAATATGTACAAAGCCGTCTTCGTCTAAATAGCCAACGTCTCCAGTAGCAATGAAATTACCGTGCCGCATTTCTTCAGTTTTTTTACTGGCACGATGATATGAAACATACGGTGTTGTTTCAGAAGCAATGCATATTTCTCCTGGCGTATCTATCGGGAGAGGCGAGCCTGCTTCATCAATTATTTTAATTTCAATTCCTTCGACTGCCTTACCGACAGTACCTGGATGCTCTAGCCATTCTTGACTATTACAGCTGGCAATAATGCCAGTTTCGGTCATTGCGTAGTATTCGTAGATAACCGGGCCCCACCAGTCGATCATATTTTTTTTAACATCGGCGGGGCAGGGAGCTGCGCCATGAGCAACATGTTTCAAGCTCGAAAGTTGATATCGCTCACGAACTTCGTCTGAAAGTTTGAGCAGGCGAATAAACATGGTCGGCACCATGTGCAAGTGCGTTATTTTGTAGCTCTCGATTAGTTTCAATAAATCTTCCGACTCATACCTTGGCTGCAGCACCAGTAAGCCCCCATCGCGCACCACCTTCATGCCATAAGCATTTGGTGCAGAATGGTAAAGCGGCCCAGTCATGATCGATCTTACTGTTTGATCCAACAATCCAAATGCTAAACCGGTACGCTTTATCGCTTTCATGGCTACTTCGGGTGCCACAGGTTTTCGTTTTACGCCCTTAGGCATGCCTGTAGTGCCTGAGGTATAAAACATTGGAGCCGAGACTGACATTGGGTCTTTGTCCCACTCCTCAAACGAACTAATCCAACCGTACCATTCAGGAGTAGCGCCTGGAATTTTGCATTGCTGCTCAGATATGGAATATGCGCAAACAATCTCAGCGGGTGTTTGCACCACTGCAAGCTCACGGCCAGAGCACACGGTCAGTACGGCCTCGGTTAATAGATCCGAATGTGCAATAACCATTTTAGCGTCGCAATCTTCGAGCACGTAGGCAATTTCTTCTGGCGTCATATGCCAGTTCATAGGCACGGTCGTAGCGCCTAAAATTGTCGCCGCTTGTGTTACCTCAAAATAAGCAAAATCATTACGTAACAAGACAGCAACAACATCTCCTTGCCAGACGCCGACTGAGTGTAAAGCGGCTGCGGCTTTGTTGGCATTTTTCTTCAGCGAAGACTGAGAAAGATACCGTTCGCCACTAACTATTCCATTTGTGGGTTCGACTGTGGTCATATTTGCGCTCCGTAGCTTTAATTGAACTATGCGTTGACGTCAATAACCACGCGTCCTCGGATTTCTCCGGCGATTATTTGATTTGCAAGTTCTGGTAGAGAAGTCATCGGTTCTACGCGATAAATAGTAGCTAAGTGATCCTTGTCGATCAGTTCGGCTAGAGAATCCCAGGCGCGTTGTCGCCTTTCCTGTGATGCCATAACAGAATCTATCCCACGTAAACTAACTCCGCGCAGAATGAATGGCGCTACGCTGGTTGGTAAATTCATCCCACCAGCGAGTCCACAAGCGGCAACAACACCCTCGTATTTGGTTTGGGCTAGAGCGGTTGCCAGTACAGTATCACCTACAGTATCCACAACAGCTGCCCAAATTTCTTTCTCCAACGGCTTGCTATCTCTAGCGAGTTCCTCGCGTGCTAGCAACTCGGTCGCTCCCAAACTGAGTAAAAAATCTCCTGTAGTATCGACTCGACCAGTACTTGCCGTTACAGCGAAACCTAATTTTGAAAGCAATGAAATTGCGACTGACCCGACTCCACCAGCAGCACCCGTAACGAGCACGGGGCCGTCTTCAGGCGTGATGCCGGCATCTTGGATTGCTTGGACACAAAGCATTGAAGTATAGCCGGCGGTGCCAATAGCCATGGCTTGCTCTGCAGAAAACGTTTCAGGAATTTTAACTAACCATTCTGGTTTTAATTTTTGCTTTTGGCTATAACCTCCATTTTGAGTTTCGGACAACCCAAAGCCGTTAACCAACACTCGGTCTCCGGGCTTGAAATTTTCGTCACGTGACTCGCTAATCGTTCCAGCTAAATCAATCCCGCAAATCAATGGTAGCGTACGGCAAATTCCTCCTTTGCCTGAGACAGCTAGGCCATCTTTGTAGTTGAGAGTTGAGTAGTCAATATCTACCAACACATCTTCATCAGGTAGATCATGCACAGTGATTTGTTTTAGTGAGGCCTTTGCGCGTCCGTCGACGTCTTCGGCGACGATGGCATTAAATAAGTCATTCATAGTAAGTTTTTCCATTTTATTGAGGCTCTAGATTACGAAGTCCAAGGAAAAGGTGCTTATTTGAATAGGAGAAATGATTTTGCGATGCAATAAGTATTTATGAGTAGGTAAGACTTATCTTCTAAAGCCCTCGCGAGCGACAGAGGGGGTTATACTAAAACGGCGTTTAAACGCGGTGGTGAAGTTGCTCGAATACTCGTATCCCACCTCGAATGCAATTTCAGTAATACTCAATTCAGTTTTCTCTAATAGTTCTTTGGCCTTATCCATACGCAAGTTTTGTGTGTAATCGAAAATGGTTTGCCCAAACAGCTGCTTGAATGCATGCATCAGCTTTGCTTCATTAACACCAATATCTTTGGCCAATTCTCCGATGGTAGGTGGTGTAACGAAATCGGACTCTAGAACTGTTCTTGCTGCGTGCATTCGGTCAATATCACGCTGAGTAAGGCCTTTTTCAGGACTGTCAATATTAGCCTGTGTTTGCATGATCGACTGAAGACTCAATATTAATAGCTCCATAGATTTCGCGTAGATAAACCCCTTGCGTAGAGATCCTTCCAGGTCTGTGTTCAATACCGCATTGGCGGCTGTCACCATATCTGTACGCATCGGAAAACGGCCATTGTAGGCAATGGTAACGCCGTCTTCTATATATTGTGCCATTGCCGCGGGGAGAAGGTCGGCTAGTTGGCTATACCGTTGCTTAAGAAAATCAGGTTCACAAATCAATGTTACCGACCGCTCATGTTCTTCGGCTAGATAGTGTTCTTGCTTAGCGATGCCTTCTGGGTGAAGTAGTACTCCCATGGTTAGATTTGATATCTGGTTTTCACTATTTTCTATTATCTCGAGACCGCTACTGCCTTCGACTCTAAAGTGTAATTTTAGACTTGGGTCTGATTGCATTGAGACGTAGGCTTCTTTATGGCAAGTGATATCGCCCAATACCACTTGAAAGCCTTCAGTGAGGTTGATGATTTCTCGATATCCCTCGGCATCACCAAAAGTCGGGTCAAGGCGCAACCCTTCCTCAGCTGATAGTGGTTGGACACCGCTCAGCCTGTAATAACGACTGAGCGCATCAGGGTCGATATGCCAATCACGCTCGTCGGAAGATTGCTGGTCTTTCTCAGTCATGCATTAATTGTAATTATCCTAGTCTGAATAGCAGGCTAATTAGAGACTATAGACCATATTTCATCTATATATGATTGTTAATAAATTGCGATCAGATAATGTTCATTTCAGATTGAATAAGCCACACCTTGAATAGACAATTAAGGTGATCGAGTTGATACAAAGAAAATGATGCCGTAGGAGTTGTAGTTGAACGATCAAAAATATTGGGACTACATAGTAGTCGGTGGCGGTTCTGCCGGCTGTGTGCTGGCCAATCGTCTATCGAAGGACCCAAATAATCAAGTATTATTGCTAGACGCGGGTCGCAATGACCGACATTTGTATACTCGCGTACCAGCCGGTCAAATGGGCGCGTTTCCAAGGCCAGATATGAATTGGCTTTATATGTCAGAGCCGGACGCTTCTCGCAATAACCGCGTGGATATTTGGCCAGCTGGTAAAATCATCGGTGGCGGTAGTGCGATCAACGGCATGATGTTCGTTCGTGGTCATAAATGGGATTACGACCATTGGGGTTCCTTAGGTAATCAAGGCTGGAGCAATGACGAGTTACTCCCATACTTTAAAAGCATGGAGACGAGTGAGCTTGGCGATGAATTGTCACGCGGCAAGCGCGGACCACAGTCTGTTTCAAAGGTTCGAATTAACAGCCAACTCAATCAGGCCTTTGTGGATTCCGCAGTGGAACTCGGTGTGCCATTTAACTCAGACCTAAATGGAAACAGTCAAGAAGGAGTAGGCGTGTGTCAAGCGACTCAAAAACGTGGATGGAGAAACAGTACAGCGCAGTCATTTCTTAAGCCTGCACAAAATAGAAAAAATCTACAGACAGTATTAGGTGCAACAGTAAATCGTGTGGTGTTTGAAAATAAAAAAGCGGTTGGCGTAGAGTATAGCCATGATTCGAATACGCAGATTGTGAAGGTCAAGAGAGGCATCGTGATTAGTGCTGGTGCGATAGCATCGCCGAAACTATTGATGCTTTCTGGTGTTGGGGATCAAGCCCAGTTGGCTGAGCATGATATTGAGTGCCTGAACCACTTGCCTGGAGTAGGTAAGAACTTACAGGAGCACCCCGTAGTCCGAATGAGTTTTCATGTTAAGAACTCAAGAACGCTGACCAGCGACCTAAAAAATCCACTACATAGTTTGGTTCACGGTATCAAGTATGTCTTTTCGGGTAGCGGTGCCTTGGCTACTTGTATTGGCCATGTACAGGCGTTAGTTCATACGCGAAAGAACCAAGCTGCTGCAAATGCGCAAATAATCTTCGCGCCGTTGTCTTATGATCTGACAGAGAAGGGGCCCAAGCCATACACAAAGCCCGCTGTTGGTGTTGGAATCGGCCTAACACGAATTCAAACTACTGGTGAGATAAAGTTGCGCAGCGCTGACATTAAAGATCACCCCATCATAGATTATAGCCTGTTGGATAATTATGATGATGTGGTGCAGCTGCGTGAAGCCATTCGGATGACGCGAAAAATATTCAAGGCCACTGCGTTTAGCGAATACTACAAGGATGAGCGTTTGCCCGGAATCGATTATGAATCGGACGACGAGCTCGATCGATATATTCGCGAAACTTCAGGCCTGATGTTTCACCCTTCTGGCACCTGCAAGATGGGCAGTGATTCTATGGCAGTAGTGGATGATCGTCTTCGAGTACATGGCGTTGAAGGTTTGTGGGTTGCTGACGCATCAATATTTCCCACCATTCCGGCCGGGAATATTAACGCTACCTGCATCATGGTAGGCGAAAAAGCGTCAGCGCTAATTCTACAAGAAAGCCAATAGTAGCCATTAGGAAAATATAGTTTAATAACAAAGGAAAAAATACGATGAGTACTCCGCAAAGCCCAGATTGGCAAACCCTCTCAGTAGATGTAAATCTAGCTACTGATTCATTTATTAACGGTGAGCCATACTCAAGCGGCTCAAATGCGCTGCTCGAGCATGTCGATCCTGTTAGCAAAAAAAATGACTATTCTTTCCACAACAGCGGTGCTAAAGAGGTGGAGGTGGCGGTAAGTGCGGCACGCGACTGCTATGAGAATCACTGGAGCAATACTGGCCCAGCGGCGCGCAAAAAGATGTTGGGAGAGTTAGCAAACTTAATCGATGCAAACGCTGATTCGATTGGTATAGCTGATTGTCTGGATATGGGTAAACCGATCTCAGCAGCCAATCAAGAAGCACACATTGCTGCTGGCTTTATTCGATATTACGCAGAGATGATCGATAAAGTTTATAGTGGGCATTCGGTGCCGACTGGCCAGGGCGCGTTGGAGTTGCAAGTAATGCGGCCCAGAGGAGTAGTCGGTGCCATTACGCCTTGGAATTTCCCGGTAATCAACGTTGCGTTGAAAATAGGTCCAGCCTTAGCAGCTGGCAATACCGTGGTTATAAAGCCTTCTGAACTTTCATCGCGGTCCGCAATTCTGGTTGCCAAACTAGCTATTGAAGCAGGTTTACCTGCTGGAGCAGTTAACGTTATCACCGGTGACGGAGTAACAGGGGATCTGCTGGCGAGACATACAGAAGTCGATATGCTTACTTTCACAGGTTCAACAGCAACCGGTAAATTGTTGCTCTCGGCGATTGGTCAATCATCAATTAAGCCTATTTTATTGGAGTGTGGTGGTAAGTCTCCTGAGATCATCTTTCCTGATGCGGCTGAAGGGAATCTAGACGCCATCGCTCAAACAGTAGTCAGAGGTGCTTTTTGGAACCAAGGTCAAGTCTGTGTAGCACGTAGCAGGTTACTGATTCATTCAAGCATATATGCAGAATTGATTGAAAAGATTCATGCCGTAGCTAGCTCAATGTCAGTAGGTAACCCTTTGGATGTTGACTGTATGTTTGGGCCATTAGCCAGTACTAGGCAACAACAAGTGGTTGAAGATTTTATAGAATCTGGAATCGAAGATGGTGCAAATCTGATTTTGGACGGACGCAACCCAGCTGGAGGAGAAGAGGGCTGCTATGTAGGGCCAACTATCTTTACCGATGTGCCTGCAAATGCACGAATAGCGCAACAAGAAATATTTGGCCCAGTCTTAGCGATCTTTACGTTTGACGACGACGACCAAGCGCTAGCTTTGGCGAATGATTCCGAGTACGGGCTGGCGGCGACTATATGGACAAAAGATATTGTTAGAGCCAATCGGTTAGCAAGTCAGATTAAGGTTGGAAAGGTCAAAATCGTCGCAACCCCTGCCATGGTCGAGGGGCCTATGTTTAGCCATTCAGCAGAACCCTGTGGTCAGTCGGGTTATGGAGTGGAAGGCGGTAGCGATGGACTATTTAGCTATATGAGAAAGCAGTCTATTGAATTTGCTATGGGCTAACTCTTTACGAGGAAGGCGATGGCTAATCTTTACCACACGGGTAATCGCCAGCTGCAAAACCGTTTATGACGGTACTGTAGTTTTCGTCAATGATTTAGATGTGTTTTAGTATCGAGCAGAGCTATGTCCTGTATTCAAGCAGTTGGTTTACTGTCTACTGAGTAACCAACAAATAGCATATCGGGATCATATTTATTTCGCAGTAGCGAAAGTTTCGCCCAACTATTGCTATCGAAACAGCGTTGGCTTACGCCAGGATCACGAAAAGCATCCACCTCATTAATATATTTGCCTGTTGCAAAGGGGGCTAAGGTTTCCCCCATGGCCCGCGTCCAGTCGAAGTTCGCCTGATCGCTGTCAGCTGTTTTCCAAACGGCGTATGCGCCAATAAATATATCGCCTATCACTGAAAAAGAGGCATCATCCCTGAGTTGCGGATTAATTTTATATGACACAACAACATGATTGCCCGTGTCCGGTGCTTGGGCGAAAAGGCCTTTAATTGAACTTAAGGACTCAGCTGGTTTGTTGGTCCAAACAGTGTCAACTGCATAGCGCCCAAAGCCTAGGCCGGCGCTCGCATTGAGGCTGCCCTCCGCCATGTTCTTGAAACTGGTAGGAACAAACTCTTGTTTGAATAAGGCGTGATCTAGCGCAGGATGTTGTAAGGCATCAGTCAGGCTAGTTTTGGCCTCGAGTAGAGAATCACTGAAACTTACGACGCGAGCCACACAGACTTTCTGTTGTTCAGCTGGCGCATCAGGTGGTGCGGTTGGGTTGTGTGCCATTAACATCATCAGCTCTGTTTTTCTGATTCCGCTTTTGGCAATGTCTGAGAGAAAACGGTTCGCTTGAGCGATCTGATCTAGCGGGAAAAAGTACATTGATTCATAGATATCTTTCGGCAGTGGGAATAGTTTAAGCTTATAACGTAAAACCACACCGAAGAATCCAGTGCCTGCTCCGCGCACGGCCCAAAATAGATCGTTGTGCTGGTCGGCAGAAGCCACAACCACATTGCCGTCAGCGGTGACAATCTCTGCAGCAATAATAGCGTGGCAAGCGATCGAACCCCATTCATCGCCGTTTAAACCGACTCCCCCTCCGAGTAAATAGCCACCCATTGGAACGCTGGCGCAGTGTGCTACCGGGAATGCGAGACCGTGTTTTTCTGTTTCTTCGATTAGTAGATGGCTCCATAATGCTGGTTCTACCCAAGCAGTCTTTTCGACAGGATCTATCTCTATCGTTTGCAATTCGCCGAGGTCGAGTAAAATGCCACCGTCTCTGAGAAATGCTTCGCTAACATTGTGGCCGCCAGATTTAATTGCTATTCGCAATCCCTGTTCACGTGCAAAATCAACAACACTGCTTACGCCAGCTCGATTATTCGGCCTGGCGATTATTGTGGGGTGGCGATCGGCGGTCCAAGTCTGCCAAGGCATCGCTTGCCGCCAATGCTGATAATTCTGGTCGGATTTTGCGACAACACGGCCATCAAAATCCTGTTTCCAGGCGTTGTACGTTTGTGAACTAGTGAACGCGATTGGGCGAGGAGTGTTGCATGCAGCGGCTCCCAAGCTCATGGCGCTGATGAAAGCGCGTCTAGACCACTTGTCAGTATTTTTCATTTTCGAATATTCCGCGCATCGGATGGGCAAGGCTCGATGGTTAATTCAAGGTTTAAGTAAGACTATCCCATACCAAATACTACCAAAAGCGCAGCGAACGTCTTATTCACCATACTCATAAAATTATTAGAAGCAGTTTAATACATCAATAATCGGAGTGCACCGCTTTGCATAACACTCAAATGTGTTTGAATAAGCATCTCAAGTATGAAGATGTATTCTAAAATAATGGGTAAATTCAAGCGAGGTAATTTTGACAATGCAAAGTATTAAATTGTTGTTTTCACTGGTGATTTGTAGTGGATTTTTAATGGCATGCCAGAGCTTAACGCCGCCGGCCGAGACCGACTCAAGCTTGGTTAAAGCCAAAAGTGCGGAGTTTTTTGAACAGTTAGTTCAGGAGAAGTACGTAGAGCCGTTTCGATCGGGTGATGTGCAGGCATGGATATCTGTTTTTACTGAGGACGCTATTGCTCTGCATAACCATCGTCCAGCTGACAAGGGGCGCGATGCGATCGAAGCATTTGTAACGTCAGTTCACCAATATTTTAATTTGGCTGAATACGATGTTCGCGTAACTGACGTTAGGATGTCAGAAAACTGGGTATACACCGTAGGTGAATATACAAATGAGTTTGTCAACAAGTCTGATGGCAAGTCACCGTGGGGTAGAAGTGAAGGTAAATTTGTATTGTTATGGGAAAAACAAGGTTCGGGACAGTGGCAAATCGTCTTGGATATGGGCAACAGTAATCTACAGTAATCCGTAATTGAAATATCCTTAATAATTGTAAATAGAGTGACGGATCGAATAACACATAGTATTAATCGAATAATCATCAATTTTGATTCTGTAATAGATTTGTAATTGACAATTTTAAATCAAAGGCGTTGGAGAGTGGTGAGTATGAAAAAAATAAATAAACTAATTTTTGGTGTGATATTTCCGAGCTTAATGCTTGTCCAGCCGGCCTCATCAGCCCAGCTGGAAGAGATAATAGTGACAGCGCAAAAGCGCGAGCAATCGATGCAAAGTGTGCCGTTTTCTGTTTCGGCAATATCTGGCCAAACTCTTAAGGACACAGGTGTATTTGATATTATTGATCTGCAGAGTGTAACGCCATCGCTGATGACACCATCTACCGGCTCTCCTGGTCAAGGCGCTTCTTTTAGGTTAAGAGGGTTTGGTTCACCTCCTTTTCAGCTTGGCATTGAGCCTGCCGTAGCAACGTTTGTTGATGGCGTCTACCGAAGTCGGTCGGGCGTTTCGGTCAATGACTTAGTGGATATTTCACGCATCGAAGTCCTAAAAGGCCCTCAAGGAACGCTGTTCGGAAAGAACACGACTGCTGGTGTTGTGCATGTGATTACCAATAAACCCAACCCTGAAGACTTTGATGCTTTCGCTGAGGCGAGCGTTGAGAAATATGATCGTACGCGACTCAAGGGTATGGTCAACGTACCACTTTCTGATACATCGGCGTTACGCATTTCAGGTACCTTTGCTGAAGGCGATGGCTGGTTGGAAAATAGAGGTGCAGGCGAAGACTTGAATGATCTAGATCGTCAAAATGTTCGTGCGCAACTCATGTTTCAACCACGCGAAGATCTCGAGATTAACTTGGCAGTGAACGTCAGCAAGATTGATGAAACCTGTTGTACCACGGTACGATTTGCCGATGGACCGTTCACAGGGCCGATTGGTTTTTTGGCATCACTAAACGGTTCCACGGTAATCTCACCAGCCAATCCAGAAGATTTGGTGACCTCAATTAATGAACAACAACGCAGTGAAGCCGACGATGTTCTGTGGTCAGCAGATATTAACTGGCAGATTTCCGATACCATGAGCCTGACCTCTGTTACATCCATCCAAGACTATGAGCTCTCTACGCTCGTTGATGGTGATTTTACTGGGGCTGATCTGTTAGTCATCGACAGCGAAGTGGAGTTGTCGGCTTTTACTCAGGAGCTCAGATTGGCAGGAAGCACCGATACGATGGACTGGGCGGTAGGTGCATTTTACTCAGACGAGGAAATTGATCGATTGCGTGTGTTCGACTGGCAGTCACAGATTGGCATTTTCTTTCCGCCATTTTTAAGCCCGCGACCTGGCATCGGTGTGATTGATACATTGCGTCAAGAAGGTACTAGTTTTTCAGTATTTGGACATTCAAGCTTTAAGCTGTCGGATGCTCTGACGTTAACAACGGGATTGCGTTTTATCAGTGAAGAGAAGGATGGCTTTGGCGACTTCCAGCAACCAAATAATATTGTGCTGGCATTCGTGAATCCTAGCTTCCGTGACTCCATTGATGAAGACGAAACTACTGGCACTCTGAGCGTTCAGTACGATTGGTCAGAGGGTGTAATGACTTATGTTACGTACAGCCGTGGTTATAAAGCCGGTGGTATTAACTTGGCTCGCGAGGGCGCTGGTGTGTTTGGCCTGCCGACAGAAGCAACCTTTGATAAAGAAACAGTCGACTCTTTTGAAGTCGGTGCCAAGATGGATCTTTTGGAGAAGCGTTTGCGTCTTAATGTTGCGCTGTTTCAGAATGAGTACAACGACTTGCAGAATCAAATATTTCTACCGCCATCCTTCACCGTGCGTAATGGCGAAGGCGCAGAGATCAAAGGCTTGGAGATCGAGACAACGTTGGCAGCAACTGATTATTTGACCTTGAATTTCGGCGCCACATTACTGGATACGTCATTCGATGAAGGCACCGATATCGGTGGCGGAGATATTGGTGGCAGAGACCTGCCTTGGGCACCGGACACCTCTGCTGCAATTGGTTGGAGTTACGCCCGCCCTCTAGGTGAAAATGGCATGGAGCTGCTTTTCTCAGGCAACTGGTTGTACCGTGACGGCTATTTCGCCAACTCAGGTTCAATACTCGGTACGGAACAGGGCAGTAGCGACATCGTTAACGCACAAATCGGTTTGCGCAAAGGTAAATGGACTGGCACGATCTGGTGTAGAAACTGCGGCGACGAGCGTGTCTCCGAAGTAATATTTAATAGCCCAGTTGATTTCTTTCCAGGCCTAGGTGCTGCGGTCGAAACCTATGTGAACCGTCCGATAGAAATTGGATTCACAGCCCGTTACGACTTTTAGAGAAGGAGTAAACTATAGTTATTTTATTGAAAACGGCTAGCGAGGTGCTGGCCGTTTTTACATAAGCACCATATTTGTCTAGAGGATTCAATTTGCAAAGTCAGCCACTAAGTAAATTTTCACTTATTAGTTATTCATTACCATCTGCACCGACGTCGATGTTAATGATGATGCTGGTCGTTTATCTGGCTCCGTTTTACGCCTCAGAAATGGGATTGCCCCTAGCTACTATCGGAGGTATATTTTTCTTTGCAAGATTGTTTGATGCTATCAGTGATCCAGTCGTGGGCAACTTGTCGGACTTAACACGATCACGCTTTGGACGACGAAAGCCATGGATTGCATTGGGTACGCCGGTGCTGATGATTGCCCTGTATTTCTTTTTTCAGCCGCCCGAAGGTATCTCGGTTACCTATTTAGCGATATCTGCCGTACTGTTTTACGTGGCTATCACAATGGTACAAATCCCTTACCTTTCTTGGGGTGCGGAGCTGTCTCGTGACTATGTCGAGCGCATAAGAATCAATTCCTATCGCGAAGCTGGCACTATGATTGGTGTTCTTCTGGTGGCTGCGATTCCCTTATTCTTCCTTCGTGGAACCGACCCGTCAGTCAGTGATATTGTAGGGGTATTCACTATAGTCGTTTTAGTCTTATTTCCAGCCACGGTCATACCTGCTTTATTTTTTGCTCCTCAAGGAGACTTTATTGAGACTCCCAAGCTTACTCTCTTTAAGGCACTTTATACCTTAAGAGTAAATAAGCCTTTCCAGCGACTGATATTAGCTAGTTTGTTTATATGGGTTGGTGGCCATATTTATAACGCGTCTAGCTTTTTTCTGATAAAAGACGCCTTAGGGTTTTCGCCATCTATGTTTTTGTGGTTTATGGTCGTCCAATTTGGAATTGGGTTGATGATGATGCCGATAGTCTTAAAAGTTGGGAAAAAGATAGGTAAACATCGAGCATTGTTGTTTATTGGCTTAAGCTTTTTCCCAGTTCTCTGGTTGTTCTTTTTGGTTGAACCACAAAATGTTGCACAAGCGATGGCGGTATATGCTCTGAAAGGCGCCGTAACGGCAGCTATCTGGGTAATGCCACCCGCATTGGTCGCAGACTCAATCGAACACGGAATGTTAGAAGGTGCAGGTGATGATGCGGCCTTGTATATGTCTCTATATTTCTTTATTCAAAAGTTAGCAGCGGCCATTGGCGTTGGTTTAGCGTTACCACTGGCAGCGGCATTAGGGTTTGATCCTCAATCGATTGATAGCACTACTACATTCGAGGGCATAAAATTTGTTTCAATTATTTTGCCAAGCATCGTGGTCTTTCCTGCGATTTTCTTGCTTTATAACTATCCGATTGATGAGGCACGGCATATGGAAATACGCAAAGAGCTTGAATCAAGAGGGATAGTGACAACATAGCCTAGCTTTCACGCTTTATTATTTTACTGACGCTTATGTTTAACGACCAACCAAACCCCAATTGGCAGTCAGACGACTATCAGCAGGCGAGGTCAAACTTCCTCTCTGCCTGTTGGGACGCTGATGTTGAGGTCAAGAGTTATGTTCATCCTCTACAGGATAGCGATAATAGAGAATTAGCTACTGATGTTGCGCGTTTCGGATTGCCTGATGCGACCAAACTTTTGGTAATGGTCTCTGGTGTCCATGGGGTAGAGGGGTTTTCTGGTTCTGCCACGCAAGTCGGATGGATAGAAGAGCAGCGGCATTCAGAATTACCGAAAGATACAGCAGTTATAATGATTCACTTAATTAACCCTTGGGGCGCAGCGTACCTGAGACGTTACAATGAGGATAACGTTGATTTGTGTCGCAACTGCCTAGATTTTTCACAGCCATTGCCACGCAACGAATCCTATGCAGACGTTCATTCTGAAATGGTATTAGGTGAGGAGCTGGGAATACAAGGTCAGAACGCGGGAGAGTACTTGGGTAGCAAAGTCTCAGAACTTGGTTTGGAGTCGACTATCGATCTGTTTATGGGCGGGCAGTACGATTTTAGTGACGGGTTTTCGTTTGGCGGACAGGAAGCAGTTTGGTCAAACACAGTTCTTCGAAAAATTTTGTCTGATCACAACGAACATGTGCTTAAGGTTTGCGCTCTTGAATTTCATACTGGACTGGGGCCGTGGGGGTATGGGGCTCTAATCACAATGCACACAGGTAGAGAGTTAGAGCGCATCAATTCTTGGTTTGGGCCATGGACCATGAGCCCAATGGAGGATGCCGCACAAGGAGACAATAAGCTTCATAAGGTAAATGGTCACACCATCAATGCATACACTGAGAGTTTTCCAGAGGCAGAGGTGAGTGCCGTTACTTTGGAGTTTGGTTCATATCCATCGGGTGAAACACTGGCATTAATGCTTCAAGAGCACCTCTTGGTGCAATCTCCTGATCATTGTGAAAGCGGCTTGCTAAGCGATGTAAAGGCAAAGATGTTGGAGTACCATCACCCGCAAGATTGGGAGTGGCGCAGCTCGTTCTGGTGCCGTTCCATGCAGGTTATTCGTCAAGCGCTAAATGGGCTTGCACGAGACAATGCTGGTTAGTCTGTGCGAATCAATTCGCGCGTTGGGTATTGGGACATTAATTAAGAACGTTGTAGGAGATGAGATATAAACATGTTTGAAGAACTTGAAATAGATAAAATTCGAGCCGTGCGTGAAACCTTAGGTGACCAGATTATGACTACACCTGCAATAGCATGGCACGGAAGTGAGCTTGAAAAAATGATTGGCAAAGACAGCGATGTGTTCGCCAAACTTGAACTGTTTCAACGCACTGGAACCTTTAAGCCTCGCGGTGCGCTCAATGTAATGCTCAATCTTAATGAACAACAATTGGCTAACGGAATTACTGCCGTTAGTGCAGGTAATCACGCCATCGCCGCTGCTTATTGTGCCAAAGTGGTAGGTACTTCGGCAAAGATATTTATGCCAAAAGTGGCAAAACCTTTTCGAGTAAAAAAAGCGCAAGAATATGGAGCTGAGATTATCTTTTGCGACACTCAACCGGAAATGTTTGAGCGCGCAGAGCAGGTGCAAAAAGATGAAGGGCGGACATTCGTGCATCCATTTGAAGGCCCTTTGACTGTACAGGGTACCGCAACTGCTGGGTTGGAGTTCTCGCAGCAAGTTCCTCAGCTAGATGCAATGATATTACCTATAGGCGGCGGTGGTCTATGTGCGGGATTTTCTGCAGCATTAAAACAAATTTGGCCTGAGATTAAAGTTTATGCCGTAGAACCTGAAGGAGCAAACACAATGACGCTAAGCTTTGCCAAAGGTGAGCCAGTATTCAAAGAAGACGTGAAAACTATCGCCGACAGTCTGGCACCGCCCAAGGCAGAACCTTACACCTTTTCAGCTTGCCGGCATTTTGTTGATGAGTTGGTGACAGTATCTGATCAACAGTTAGTCGAAGCGATGAAGATCATCTTTTACGACCTTAAGTTAGCGGTTGAACCCGCAGGGGCGGCAGCTACTGCAGCCTTGTGCGGGCCATTGGAAGGTCAATTTTCGGGGCAGAAGGTAGGTGTCATTGCCTGTGGAGCCAATATAGATATTGCTGATTTCACTCAAATCGTCACTGATTGAAATCAGCAATTAGCAAATTAAATAGATAATCATAGAAGAGAAAAAGAGGACTGATATGGAAGCCTATATAGCAGCAGCAATACAGTGGGCACCAGAGGTGCTGGACCCACAAAAGGGTGGAGAAAAAGCAGCGGCAGCTATTGCTGAAGCGGCCGAGATGGGAGCTAAATTGGTGGTGTTTCCAGAGGTTTGGTTACAGGGCTACCCGTATTGGTCTGGTTTAGCGCCTAGTAGTCCTGAATATCAAGCGTTTCGCCAGCTGTCATATGAATCATCTATCAGCATTCATGATCCTGTACTTGACCCAGTGTATGCGGCGGCCAAAGAGCATGCTTGTACTGTGGTAATCGGTATTCAGGAAAAGCAAGGAGGCACACTCTACTGCACTTTGTTATACATAGGTCCTGATGGCAAAGTGCTTGGAAAGCATCGCAAACTTATTCCTACCCAGGCAGAACGCTTAGTTTGGGGAAGAGGTGATGGTTCTGATCTAGATGTCTACCCAACGCCTGTTGGTCGGATAGGTGGCCTAAATTGTTTTGAACATCAAATGGCGCCGGCCCGTCTTGCGCTCAGCGATATGAATATAGAAGTTCACGCAGCAGCTTGGCCAGGGCATGCCTTTCTTGATGGAATTATAGATGCATCGACCAGAAATTTAGCGCACGAAAATGCATGTTTCGTGGTCGTAGCGCGCGAATTTATGAGCGCTGATCAGGTGCCAGACAATTTCCCGATGTCTGATGAAGCGGCACCACATTGGAACGGCCATGGAGGTAGCGCCATAATCGCTCCTGGGGGCGAATATATTGCGGAACCAACCTTTGATAAAGAATGTATTGTGACTGGCGAAATCGATCTTTCGAGAATTGCTGTAAACAAGTGGTTTTTTGATGGAACGGGGCACTACTCTAGGCCGGATGTTTTCCAACTAAGATGGGATAAGCGTGAAAAGCCGCCAGTGGATACACTTGAGCATGATTAGAATTCTGATTGCATTAGCTTTTGTTACTTCGAATGCTTTGGCTGACCAAGCCGCGAACGCTGATCCGGAGTCACTGTATTTTCCATGTGCATCTTGTCATGGCGAAAACGGTGAGGGCAGTGAGCCTATTCATGCACCTGCATTAGCTGGCCAGTCAAAGGAGTACTTAGCACGCCAACTAAGACACTACCGAGATGGCCTTCGCGGAGCCCATCCTGAAGATGTTTATGGTAAACAGATGGCGTTAATGAGAGTCAATTTTCGAGACGATCAAACCATTGATACGCTTTCCACTTATATCTCTTCCATGCCGGCTTGGCAATCGACGTCTGCTAAGGCCGACGTTGGCGAGAGCGTGGAGATCTTATATCAGAGCTGCGTCGCATGTCATGGAATAAACGGTGAGGGCATCAACGAATTATCGTCTCCAAAAATAGGCGGATTAAACGCTACCTATTTACGAACCCAATTAACTAATTACCGGAACGGTATTCGAGGTAATTCAGATAACGATATTTTCGGGCAGCAAATGCGTGCCGAAATCTCTATGCTGAAAGATGGCGACGATATCTCATCCGTGGCGGCTTATGTTAGCAACCTTTCAGGCCTATCCGACTGAACAAGAAGGCCGAACCCCCTGCTACTTTAAAGAGCCTATCTTATGGATTCTTAGCTCCTTAAATCTCTGAATGGTGTTGTCAGATTAACTTCGAGACCAGATCATAAAACGTTATAATTTGAGAATGCACCAGAAAAATCCATTCAAATACTTCAAGACATCACACGACATCATCCGATTAGCGGTGATGTATTACGTGCGTTATCCGCTCAGCTTTCGCCAAGTCGAAGATATACTCCATGAACGTGGAATCGATATTAGTCATGAAACAGTTCGATTTTGGGTAGAGCGGTTTGGCCTGGAGTTTGCAGGGGAAATACGCCGAAAACGTAGAGGCTTTCAATCCAATTGGCGCTGGCACATGGACGAGGTCTTCGTGAAAATTAATGGAGAGCTACATTACTTATGGAGAGCAATAGACCATGAAGGCGAAGTACTCGAATGTTAGGTAAGTAAGCGTCGGAACAAAGAGAAAGCGTTGAAATTTCTTAAAAAAACCATGCGAA
>Ga0316189_10002302_pt1 | contig 18858 bp, 17 predicted proteins | sample LowCovwburrow_MG_FD_204930 | JGI IMG/M metagenome (GOLD analysis project Ga0316189, IMG submission 204930) | Coastal sediment microbial communities from Maine, United States - Lowes Cove worm burrow | ecosystem: Environmental > Aquatic > Marine > Coastal > Sediment | place: USA: Maine...
CTGTTCTTTTCGCTATTGATTATCACGCTGAGTTTTTTACCGGTATTTTCACTGCAGGCTCAGGAAGGAAAACTGTTCGCACCGCTTGCCTACACCAAGACCTTCGCCATGGCAGCAGCAGCGGCACTTTCCATTACCCTGGTACCGGTATTGATGGGCTATTTCATTCGCGGCAACATTATTCCGGAAGCAAAAAACCCGATTGACCGGGTGTTGATTGCCAGCTACCGGCCGCTGATCAACTGGGTACTGAAAGCGCCCGGCAGCATTTTACTGACTGCCACACTGCTGGTCGCCATGGGTCTCTGGCCGGCCAGCCGGCTGGGCACCGAGTTCATGCCGGATCTTGACGAAGGCGACCTGCTGTACATGCCGAGCACCTTTCCCGCGGTATCGATTGGCAAGGCACAGGAAATCCTGCAGCAAACCGACAAGCTCATCAAGACCGTGCCGGAAGTCAGCCGGGTATTCGGCAAGATAGGTCGCGCCGAGACCGCTACCGACCCGGCACCGCTGACCATGGTTGAAACCACCATACAGCTAAAGCCGCGCGCGCAGTGGCGTGCCGGCATGACCGTTGAGAAACTCAAGCAGGAACTCAACAGCCGGGTAACGCTACCGGGTATATCCAATGCCTGGGTGATGCCGATCAAAAACCGTATCGACATGCTCGCCACCGGCATCAAAACGCCGGTCGGCATCAAGGTCGCGGGGCCGGATCTGGGCAAGATCGAGTTGATTGGCAAGCGTATTGAAGAGGTTATTAATCGGGTGCCCGGCACAGTATCGGTGTATTCCGAGCGGGTCGCCGGCGGACGCTACGTGATGGTCGACATAGACCGGATTGCCGCTTCACGTTTTGCGCTGAACATTGCCGATGTACAGGAAGTGGTGAGTACGGCACTTGGCGGCATGCGTGTGGCGCAAACCGTGGAAGGCCTGGAACGCTACCCTATCAATATGCGCTACCCGCGTGATGTGCGCGACTCGCTGGAAAAACTGCGCAACCTGCCCATTGTCACCCCCGGCGGGGCGCATATACCGCTCACAGAAGTCGCTGATATCCGTATCGAGGACGGTCCCGGCATGATCAAAACCGAAAACGCGCGTCTTAATGGCTGGATCTATATCGACATTGAGGGGCGCGACCTTGGCAGCTATGTGGTCGAGGCGCAGCGGGCAGTGCATGAACAGGTTGAGTTGCCAACCGGGTATTCACTTTCCTGGTCCGGCCAGTACGAGTACCTGGTACGCGCCAAAAAACAACTGGCCACCGTGTTGCCGGTCACGCTGGGCGTTATCGTGTTACTGCTGTACCTCAATTTCCGCCGCTTTACCGAGGTGATCATTATCATGGGTACGCTGCCACTGGCGCTGGTGGGTGGCTACTGGCTGCTCTACCTGCTCGGCTACAACATGTCGGTGGCCGTGGGCGTCGGCTTTATCGCGCTTGCCGGCGTCGCCGTGGAGATTGGCGTTATCATGCTGGTATATCTCAACCAGGCCCTGCAGCGCCACAGCGAAACCGCCCGGCTGGAGGGACGCGCGCTCACCGCTGATGACATTCGCAATGCAGTTGTCGACGGCGCACTGTTGCGGGTACGGCCTATAATGATGACAGTGGCAGCGATTATCGCCGGCCTGATGCCGATCATGCTGGGCAGCGGTACCGGCTCCGAGGTGATGCGCCGGATTGCTGCACCGATGGTGGGCGGCATGGTCAGTGCGACACTGCTGACACTGGTGGTGATCCCGGCGGTGTTTTTAATCTGGAAACTGCGAGGTCTCGGCGAAAGTGCCTCTAAATAATCACCCTGTAGGAGCGGACCGTGTCCGCGATGCTGTTTTTATCCTGACCCGATCGCGGACACGGTCCGCGCCTGCAGGGACAGGTGCCGTAAAATGACAGCACCACTGACAGATCCCGTGTGCGGCATGACGGTTTCGCCAGCCAGCGAACACCACTACGCTTACCAGGACACCGACTACTACTTCTGTTGCCAGGGCTGCCAGAGTAAATTCGCTTGCGCTCCCGAACACTACCTCAACCCGCCGGTGCCGACAGCGGCAAACGACACGCTGATGCATATCTGCCCGATGTGCCCGGCGGTGCACCAGCAAGGCCCGGGTGCCTGCCCGAGCTGTGGCATGGCACTGGAACCCGAGACCCTGCAGGCGCCACTAACACGCACTGAATACAGCTGCCCGATGCACCCGGAGATCGTGCAGGATGCGCCCGGCAACTGCCCGAAGTGCGGCATGGTGCTTGAGCCGCGCAGTATCACCGTCGAGGAAAAAAACGTCGAGCTCGAGGATATGAGCCGACGCTTCCGGATCTCCAGCCTGCTGGCATTGCCGGTGTTTGTTCTCGCCATGCTGACTGACATGGCACCCGGCCTGTTACCTGCCGGCCTGCCACTGCAGTATGTTCAATGGGTCCAGTTCATACTGGCCACGCCGGTGGTGCTGTGGGGTGGCTGGCCGTTCTTCGTGCGCGGCTGGCAATCGGTAATGAGCCGGAACCTCAACATGTTCACCCTGATTGCGCTGGGTGTCTGCGTCGCCTGGAGCTACAGTGTCGTTGCACTGCTGCTGCCGGGTATGTTTCCGCCGAGCATGCAACATGCAGATGGCACGGTGGCTGTTTATTTCGAAGCCGCAGCTGTCATCGTTGCGCTGGTATTGCTGGGACAGGTGCTGGAACTGCGCGCCCGCAGCCAGACCAACTCGGCAATCAAGTTGTTACTGGGGCTCACACCCAAAACCGCGCGCATCCTCCGCGAGGATAACAGCGAGGAAGATATACCGCTGCAGCAGGTGCAGGTTGGTGACCTGCTGCGGGTACGACCCGGGGATAAAATCCCTGTCGACGGTGTAGTGACCGACGGTAGCAGTGCAGTGGACGAATCCATGGTGACCGGTGAACCGCTGCCAGTAGAAAAAACCACGGGCGAATTACTGATAGGCGCAACCGTGAACGGCACCGGCAGCCTGTTGATGCGTGCAGAGAAAGTTGGCAGTGACACCCTGCTGTCGCAGATAGTCCATATGGTCAGCGAGGCACAGCGCTCGCGCGCACCGATTCAAAAACTGGCCGATGTGGTGGCCGGTTATTTTGTACCGGTGGTCATAGGCGTCGCGGTGATTGCATTTATTGTCTGGAGCACACAGGGACCCGAACCGCGGCTGGCGCATGCCGTCATCAACGCCGTGGCTGTGCTGATCATTGCCTGTCCCTGCGCGCTGGGGCTGGCCACACCGATGTCCATCATGGTTGGTACCGGCCGCGGAGCCAGCATGGGCGTGCTTGTGAAGAATGCAGAAGCACTGGAAATCATGGAGCGTGTCGATACCCTGGTGGTCGACAAGACCGGCACCCTGACCGAGGGAAAACCTGCACTGGTCGCAGTACAGGTCATTGGCGGATTTGACGAAGACGAGGTACTGCAGCTGGCTGCCAGCCTGGAACGTGCCAGCGAACACCCGCTGGCCGAGGCGATTGTCCGTGGTGCAGAAAAAAACGGCCTTGCACTGAGCCGGACAACTGGCTTCGAGGCTGACACCGGCAAGGGTGTCAGCGGTGTGATAGACGGGCACAGTGTCGCGCTCGGCAACAGCAAGCTGCTGGAAAAACTCGGCATCGACGCTGGTAACGTGCATAAACAGGCAGAAGCCGGGCGCGCTGCGGGCCAGACGGTGATGTTTATTGCCATCGATGGGAGGATAGCCGGCAGCATCGCTGTGGCAGACCCCATCAAAACGTCTACACCGGCGGCGATTGGTGACCTGCATGCGGAAGGCGTGCAGGTCGTCATGCTCACCGGCGATAATCGCGTGACTGCACAGGCAGTTGCCAACAAACTCAATATTGACCGGGTGGAGGCCGAAGTGCTGCCCGAGCAGAAGGCCGAGATTGTCCGGCAATTGCAAGCTGCAGGACACATCGTTGCCATGGCCGGTGACGGTATCAACGATGCACCGGCACTGGCGCTCGCACATGTCGGCATTGCCATGGGCACCGGTACTGATGTCGCCATGGAAAGTGCGGGGGTTACGCTGGTGAAGGGTGATTTGCGTGGCATCGTGCGCGCCCGCCGCCTGAGCCATGCGGTGATGCGTAATATCCGGCAAAATTTGTTCTTTGCCTTTATCTATAATTCACTGGGTGTACCGGTTGCCGCCGGCGTGCTGTATCCGCTGTTCGGCGTGTTGCTGTCACCCATGCTGGCAGCGGTCGCCATGAGTTTCAGCTCGGTATCGGTAATCGGTAATTCACTGCGACTGCGCAACATGCGCCTGTAACACGACCGTGTCCCGGCTAACACCAGCAGCCATTCAAACAGCAATGGTCGACATGGAATAGCGATCAGCATCGAAACAGCATGCACAACATCGCACACAAGACTGACAAAATTGTCACCCCCACCGCGTCGCAACTATGCGCAAGAATCAAGACCGGTAACCATGAAAAACATGCGCACAGTATGTTACCCTGCACTTGTTCATACGAAACACGGGAGGGTTGCATGGTTGTACGTGTTGCTTGTTGCGTAGTACTGATAGTCGGCCTGGGCAATCTCGGCGGCTGCCTCACCCAGGAAGGATCCATCGTCAGCACAAATAGTCCGCATGCCTATGCGGACGGTTTTGACGATGGTTGCTACAGTGGAAAAAAAGCCGGTAGCAGCCAGTTCCACCAGTTTCAAAAAGATTCCGGACATTTTGTCAGTAACCCGGAGTATGCGCAGGGCTGGTCCGATGGTTTCAGACAGTGCGAGACAGCGCTGGAGTCAGTGCAACGGGAAACACGCATGGCGATGGAACAGCAGCGTTTGATAGAACAGAAACCTCTGCCGGGCGCGCAGCAGCTAAACCACCTCGAGCGACAGGTTTTGCAGGGGCTTGATGCGGTGGCACTGCAGCCCTAGGCAAGCCGCCACACGCCTGAAACACCTGTTTTATTTCAGCCAGTTATAGCAAGGATGCCGACCTGTTGTTAGCGCCTGAAAGGCGCGGCAAACCTCCACGCCGAACATCACCAGGCAACACATCGAGCACCAGCAAAACTCATTATTTTTCGATATAAATCAATTAATTGATTTACCCTGCGAACAGTGCCTCGCTGTTGGTCATTGTTGTCCGGCAGGCTCATCCATCATCCACCACGGGGTATTAATGGCCTGCTCACCGGCGGCAGCGGAATCAGGATAGAAGCGGTGAATACTGTCAGTGGTGTAGTAGCTCCACAGTGCCGGCTCCAGTTGCTGGTTCAGGATTCTGAATTTACCGGCTTTCTGTGCATCTCTGAGAAACTGCTGCCAGGCATCCAGCGGTTCGGCGCCGCCCTGTTGATAAATAACGCGGCCGCCGTATTGACGGTATAGCGCACGATTAAGCTTCCACTGCTCGATAAAGGAGCGCGCAACAAACGACTCGGCAGCATCACTCTCAACACTACCGGCACGGTTCTCCGCCTGCGTCATTGCCTTGTCCATTTCATCAAGCGCAAGGCGTTCCTTCTCCAGCCGTGTGCGCGCATCAGTCGTGAGCGACGTTTCAGCCAGCATCTGCCGGACCTCATCGCGCCGTACGTCCAGCTTGATGCGGTTATTTTTCATCATCAACTGTTTACGCTGCAGGAATACGGCGATTTCTGACTCTGTCGCCTGCAATTTATTGTCTTCAATATATTGCTTCACCAGCAGCTGCTTAATGAGGTAGGCCATCTCATCCGGGTTACTGGTGTGTATCTCCACATCACCCACCACGGCAACCAGTGGTGCATCGCCAGGACCATACGTTTCCTGTGCCTTAACCGCGTGCATTGAAAAACACAGCAGGCTGATGATACCTAACACGGACAGAAATTTTTTCATCATGGAATCATCCTCGCTATCCGGGTAAAGACCTACTGGTCATCGATCGACTTAACCAGCTCCAGCGCCTGCCGAATCGAGGGCGCATACAGCTTGGCAACACAGCAGGAACCGGACTGGGCAGCATGCGCCTTCACCAGTCCGAGCACATCAGGCAGCGTACGGCTATCGCCGCTGGCTTCGACTCTAACGTCACCGGTATCTGTCAATGCAAGACGGTAGACCCGGCCAGTGGCGTCCAGCAGGTAATCAGCCCGTGCATAGAGCGGATGGCAGCGCCCGCCATCTTCCCAATCATGCTGGTCTGCGACATAAATCAACTCGGCATCGCCATCCATGCTGACAACAGCCGGCCAGCGGATCACTCGGCCACCCCGCTAAAGCGATTGCGCATGCCGCGTCAGAAAGCTGTCGAGGTGATTTGCAAACGCCTGACGATCCGCCTGGCTTAGTGCCGGCGGCCCACCGGTATCAACACCGCTGGAGCGCAAGGTCTCCATAAAATCCCGCATATTCAGGCGTGCCCGTATATTCTCAGTCGAATAAAACTCGCCACGCGGACTGAGTGCATGTGCCCCCTTGTCTATCACCTCGGCGGCCAGCGGAATATCGCTGGTAATCACCAGGTCGCCGGCCGCGGCACGCTTGACGATTTCATTGTCAGCAACATCAAAACCCTGCGCAACCCTGATCATGCTGATATTGGCCGCCGGCGGAACCTGTAAATGCTGGTTGGCCACCAGTGTCAACGGTACGCCGGTACGCTGTGCGGCTCGAAACAGGATGTCCTTGATCACGCCCGGGCAGGCATCCGCGTCTATCCAGATGTGCATGTCATATTCTGCTCACAGACAGTCACCGGTTACTCACCGGCAGCTGTTTCTGCATACCGTTTCCTGAACAGTTCAACCCGCTTCCTGTTAACGCCCGCATCACCATAGCCCACCCTGGATGCCGAGCGAACATGGATCAGGCCCTCTCCCTGGTCCACCCTGATCTCGAAATCATCTACAAAACCGAATAGCGGCGATGAAAAGGACGCTGCCATATACTCGCCCTGCTGCGCCTGAATCACACCGCCCATGTCGACAATGACATCCCTGATAGTCGTCAGGGTATCCGGACCTGCTGTTTCCCGAAGCGTGACAGGCGCCAGGTAGTGCCCGGTGTCGCTGCCTTGCTCAGTGGCAACACAATTTGGCTTGTCGGGACATGTCACCAGCCTGCCGGCAACCAGCCCCGGCGGCTTGCCCGATCTCGATAATGCTGCAAGCATGATCAACAACAGCAGGCCGGCTCCGGCAACCAGAAAAATCGTAATAATGAACGTTTTCAAGATGATGGTTTCCTGTTAAACACGTCTAATCAGAGATCTTGCCACGCAGTTCCTTGGTTCTGCCCCGGCGGGTCTTGCTGTCGAGACGTCTCGTCCTCGATGCTTTTGTCGGCCTTGTTGCCGTGCGTGATTTTTTCACCACGACTGCCCCCCGGATCAACTCCTGTAATCGCAGCAGTGCATCAGTATGGTTTTTTTCCCGGGTACGGAATTTCTGTGCCTTGATGATAATGACGCCTTCCTTGCTGATGCGACGGTCTTTCATCGCCAGCAGGCGCTGCTTGTAAAAATCCGGTAGTGAAGACGCATGAATATCAAAACGCAGATGAATGGCTGATGACACCTTGTTAACGTTCTGCCCGCCCGCGCCTTGCGCACGAATCGCCGAGAACTCAATCTCGTTATCAGCTATTGAAACATTTTGCGATATTTTCAGCACAGCCTTCAGGATACAGGCAGCCCCGGTTATTTGCAGTGATCATAGGTCTGCAAGCTGCCATGGCGCAACCGCTATAGCAAACACTCGACAATCTGTTGCCACGCTAAAGAGAACGGCAGCCGAAGCTGCCGTTCTGTGTGCCTGTTGCCGGCAGCTACTCTGCAGCAGGCGTTGTGGCCGGCTCTGCCGGTGCCGGTGCCGGTGCCGCATAAGGCTGTGCATAACCATAACCATAAGCGGGATAACCACCATAGCCGTAGCCCGGATAACCGCCGTAGCCATAACCCGGGTAACCGCCGTAACCATAACCCGGGTAACCACCATAGCCGTAACCCGGATAGCCACCATAGCCGTAACCCGGATAACCGCCGTAACCATAACCCGGGTAACCGTAATAACCGGGGTAACCATAGTAGGGCCCGTCGTCCCAGTCCCAGGGATCAAACCAGTCACCAAAGCCGAAAAACGCATTGGCCGACCCGGCGCCAAAGGTCGCAGTACCGACAATGGCAAGCATGGCAAGCAATCTTGAAAACCTCTTCATGACAATCACCTCCGATAGTATCGATCCATACCAGATTTCGTATTGCACGCCTAATTATAATTTATGTTCTTCAGGCCAGCATGTGTCCGCAGCGTCAGTGGCGTAAAAAATTCGCAGATTTTTGACCCAGATCAATTGCAGCGGCAGTTTAAAACTTGCTTGCAGGTAGCGCTTAACCCGGCGCCCATTCGGGCCAGTCATCCGGCACCACAAATCCCCGGCCGAGCTCCCCACCCGCATTGCAGGCTGCCAGCATCACGGGGCGGTCTGCCGGCAGCTGCCGGCGTATATCCAGCTGTGATGCTCCACGAAACAGCACTGGCTGCTGCGGTATAAGCGGGGCCAGCCACTGATGTTTTTCAAGCAGACAATACTGAAGCGCGGGCTTCCCGGTAGCGGCGTCATTAAACGCTGAGGCTGCTTGCCACCAGCCGGCGAGGTGCGCAGCGGCGACGTTTCCAGGCTGCAGATATTCAACATCAGCGCGCGGGTAAAACAGCCGTCCCTTGACGATCGACCACACCCCGTCGACAGTAATAGCGTATTGCTCAAGCGTCCTCTGCGCAGCCGGCAAGTGCGACAAGCGACACTGGTGTGCTTGCATGTGCCTGAACTTCAGATCCAGTCGATCACGTTTCATCGGACCCCACCAGTTTTCGATTTGCTGCGTATCACCCGTGCCGAGGTAGAACTTCAGTGCAAGCTCCCAGTGCAGCTGTTTGCCGCTGTGCGTGTCTTCTACCAGCAAATCGAATTCACCCAGCGTGCGTCCTGCTTCCCTGACAGGCAGATTTGCCTGCAACAGTCGAAAGCGCCGGTTGGTTTTTAACCAGAACATCCAGAGTCTTTCAAAATAACTGCCGAGGCGTCGCTGCCCGGCAACGTCCAGCCATTGCAGCAGATCAGCAGGGTCACGCTGCAGTTCGTACAATACCGGCAGGTATTCCTCATAGCGGCGCTGAAACCAGCCCTTGTCGAGCCAGCGGGTTTGCTGGTCATCGGGGGCCAGCAAGGGTGCGGAGCCGATTGCCCACGCCAGGTCACGTAAGGCGGGATGCCTGAAAGGAAGTTTTGTTTCCATGTTATTTGCAGACGGAAAGGCCCGCAGCCCGGCAAAACAATGCGCTAGCCGCGTGACTGCAATACCTCTGTAAAGCCAAAACGACGCATGTCTGTCATCCGCTGCGGGTAGAGAATGCCATCGAGATGGTCGCACTCGTGTTGCACCACGCGCGCGTGAAAACCCTCTGCCTCACGCATAATCTGCCTGCCAAACGGGTCATACCCCGTATACCGAATACGGCTATAGCGCGGCACTACGCCGCGCAGACCGGGCACGCTGAGACACCCCTCCCAGCCATCTTCCCGGTCGTCTGTGAGCGCCTCGATCAGAGGGTTAATCAACATCGTTTGCGGTACAGCAGCGGCGTCCGGATAACGGACATTCTCATCAAAACCAAACACCACGACGCGCAGGCCCACACCGATTTGCGGTGCAGCCAGCCCTGCACCGTCCTCGGCATGCATGGTATCCATGAGATCCTCTATCAACGCATGCAATTGTGGTGTATCGAAATCGCTGACCGCTGCTGCAACCTCCAGCAAGCGTGGATCACCCATGCGTAATACCTCCCTTATTGCCATGAATATACCGTTGCCATCGCTAATTCCTGTTGCTGTCAATTACTGCCGGGCAAGGCTGCGTCTTTATCTAGACATCATCGAGCGACACATTGGCACCCGCGTCACCGGCCCTGGCTGACGGTGTACTGCCACCCTGCTTATCTGCTTCTGGCGGAATGCTGCGCACATCACTCTTCACCTGCAGTGCATTGATCACATGTATATCCTGCTGCGGGAACGGAATCGACACGCCCTTCTGGTCAAAGCTTTCTTTTACCTGGCGGGTTATGTCCCAGAAGACATCCCAGTAATCTTCAGTCTTCACCCAGGGCCGGCAAATGAAATTCACCGATGAATCTGCCAGCTCATGTAACCGGACTACTGGCTCAGGATCCTTCAATACCAGCGGATGTTCACTAAGAACCTGTTCCATGATGCCCTGTGCCTTTTCGATATCATCGCCGTAACCGATTCCAAAAATCAGGTCCACACGGCGGCGGTCGGTACCGGTAACATTGGTAATCGAAGAACTCCATATGGTGTTATTGGGAATGATCACCGCCTTGTTATCCGGCGTGTTCAGCAGCACGGATAACAGGTTCATTGATTTGACCTTGCCCAGCACACCGCCTATCTCGACCACGTCGCCAACATCAAACGGCTTGAATATCATGATGAGAATGCCGCTGGCGAAATTGCCCAGCGAGTCCTGCAACGCAAAGGCAATCACAAAGCCGGCCGCACCGATAACGGCCAGCAGTGGCCCGACATTCACTTCCAGCGCAGACAGCCCGATGATGATGCCGATGGCCAGCACCAGGCGCCGCGAGGTCACGACCAGGAAATCACCCAGCAACTGCGACGTCTGGCTGGAGCGTGCCATGACCTTCTCTATCGCCTTGCCGACGACGCGCGCCAGGAACATGGCAACAAATATAATGGCAAGGAACATGCTGATGTTCTTCACCCAGCGCAGCCCGCCTTCCTCGGAAAACAGCCAGCCAGTGATGGTTGCCCAGGTGGCGCTAACGTCGGTCACATCAACCTCGATGCCAGCCACGGCAGTCACATACTGGCGAAACTCCTCAACCTCCTCCGGCTTGCCACCTTTCACCTCGAAGGCATCAATGGCCATGTTGGTGCGGTCAATCAGGTTGGTCTGCTGGCCGCGCAGGTCTGCCAGGTAGGCCAGCAGGTTGGCACGGTCCGCGTTTCTGCTGGCAACGGCTTCATCAAGCTTTTGCCTGGCTGCGTCACCCTTTTTATCCGATGCCCCGTCATCTGCTTCTGCTGCTGCTTCATCAGCGGCCGGTTCACCACTTGCCTGCATTCTTTCTTTTTTTGCCGCGGCCTTCTCAGCGGCCAGTTTTGTGGCGATCTCGGTCACGCGTGCAGTGTCGGCATTACTTTCTACCCTGGCGACTGCAGCCTTGCCCTCGGCCTTTGCATCTTCAAGCGCCTGCTCGGCTTCCTTCAGTGCCGCCGCCGCTGCTTCGGCATCCGTCGCTTCCGCTGCCTTGCTTTTCGCCTCTTCCAGCGCATCGATGGCCGACTCGTAATTTTCGGCAGCTGATTTCTCCCGCAACTTGTCCTTGACCGCAATTTCTGCCGTGCTGATTTCACTGGCCTTGTCTTCCAGTAATTGCCGCCAGCCATCCGCCTCGATCTTCAGTTGCGAGCGCGTTAACGGCTTCAGCTTCAGTTTCAGATCCTCCTGCGCGATCTCGGGGTCAGCCGTGGTGACCGCCTTGTCTGCAGACAACACGCTTGCGGGCAGCGCCGCTGTCAGCAACAGAAAAATCAATAAAGCACGCAATATCCTGTTCATTTATAACTCCCTGAATACCTGACTGTGTAGTTGCTCGCCGCTGGCCGGTTGAGAACGATGCAAACGTCACTGCAAAATGAACGCCCATTATAGTGAATCCCGGCTTTGCATGGATACCTTCCTGCCCGGAAAACACCGCAAAGCGGATTTTCCTGAAACTGGCAAGCATGTCACAGCGTTTGACTTGGCGGCAGAAACACACCCACAATCCCTCGCCTGACCCATGAATCCGACTTCACCATGACAATTACCCGACTCGGCATATTCCTGACAGTGATATCCGGATTCGCACTGGCGCTGTTTGCCCTGCCGGCCGAACGGCCAGTCAGCTTCATTCTTCTGCACACCGGCAACGCTGGCCAGCACAGCGAAGCGATACTGCAATCGTCGTTTGTCTCCGGCGAACTCACCCGCGAGGTACACAGTGCCACCGCCGTTGAACTGAACAACGGCGATATCCGTGTTTTCTGGTATGGCGGCAAACGCGAGGGTAGCAAGGACACGGCCATCTTCAGTCGCGTATTCAACCACGGCACTGGTGGCTGGTCCGAGATCCATGAGGTTATCAACCGCCAGCAAGTAAACCACGATACGCGTCGCTACATTCGTAAGCTGGGCAACCCCGTTGCAGTTGTTAAAGGTGACGAGCTGTGGCTGTTTTTTGTATCGGTATCCGTTGGCGGCTGGGCTGGCAGTTCGATCAACCTGTCAGTTTCCCGTGATAACGGCAACAGCTGGGGACCGGTCAGGCGGCTCATCAGCTCGCCCTTCATGAACATCAGCACACTGGTACGCAATGCGCCGCTGTTAACTGAACAGGGTGATATCCTGCTGCCCGCCTATCATGAATTTCTCGGCAAGTTTTCCGAACTGTTGCATATCGACAGCCGCGGTACGGTTATCAACAAGTACCGAATAAGCCACGGCCGGGAAGCGATTCAGCCGGCACTGCTGGCCACAGGTTCTGACAGTGCCATTGCCTTCATGCGCAATACCTCTGCAAGCAACCCCGGAAAGCTCTGGTTCAGTCACACAAACGGCCATATCGCTGACTGGGCTCCACTGCAACCACTGTCACTCCCCAATCCCGACGCGGCCGCAACCGTGGTACAGCTGGATTCACCCGGGGAACTGCTGCTGGTGTTCAATAACCACCCCAGCGAACGCGACGACATTACCATGGCATGGCGCCCGTCAGCAGAGTCAGACTGGCAACTTATTCACCAGTTTGAGAAGCTGGATAAAGCTGAAAAGATACACAACCCGTTCTCCTACCCGTTCCTGCTGAAAACCGCCGATGGTAACTTTCACCTGTTTTACAGCTGGAAGAGAAAACACATAAAACACGTCTGGTTCAATCGCGCGACACTGCAGAAAATGCGTACTTCCGCAGGCAAGGACTCATGATCAGCGCGTACCCGTTGTTAAGCGGATTGTCTGCAGCCCTGCTTTGTATTGCCTGGGCCAGCCTGCTGTTGCCAATGGCCAGGCTAGCGGTTGCCGTGCGCTTGCTGATCATCAGCGGCATTACCCTGCTGGTGATGTTGCCGCTCGATGGCAATCCCGGCTGGTATGCAGTGCGCGGCCTGTTCGGCGACAGTTCCATCAGCGCCATGCTTTTTTATCTTGCCTTCACCCTGCAACAAAACGTTTCCTGGCAGATTTACCGCACAGATGAACTGGTCCTGTTTCGCTGGCTGCTGGCAGCCAGCGCGCTGCTGCTGTACCCGTTCGCACTCGGGCTGACTGGCTTCGATAGCTACAGCCTCGGTTATGCCAACCCCTGGTTACTGGCGATGGTGTTTATAATAACGCTGTTGTTCTGGTGGCGAAGCTACTATTTCACAGCCGTCATCCTCACCGCCGGTGTACTTGCATGTTCCCTGCAGTTACTCGAATCAGGCAACCTGTGGGATTATTTACTGGATCCCGTGTTCGTTATTTTTCTGCTACTGACGTGTCTCAAGTCCGCGCCAGGCGAAAATCAAACACGCTGAATTTTTCCCCGGATGGTAATTGCCGTCCGGGTTAATAATGCAAGGAGTTATTTGATGACCTGGTTAAAATCCGGACGTTTGCACTATGCTGCAGGCGTCACAGCCCTGTTCTTGCTAATCTTTGTGGCACTGCGCGCGGTGTTCTATTTCGGCTTTTCGGACGTCGGCCAGACAATACATCCCGACCCCGCCGTGCTCTACCAAACCTTGTATATAGGGATAAAGTTCGACCTGAGACTGGCGCTTATTCTCAGCCTGCCGGTGTTTCTGCTGACCTGGCTGCCACGCTATAACGTCCTGAATTCAATGGCGGTACGCAAGCTGGCACGCATCTATATCGGTATCGCGCTACTTGTTACATTGCTGTTTTATATTATTGATTTCGGCCACTACACCTACCTCGGCATTCGCATGAACTCCACGGTCCTGCGATTTTTTGAGGATCTCACTATCTCTGCCAACATGATGTGGGAAAGTTATCCGGTCGTCTGGGTGACACTGGCCTGGCTGCTCACCACGATAACCGCGATCGGGCTGATAATGTTGCTGGAACGGCGCACACTTGACCGGCAACAGCAAGCAGTGCCAACAATACAGGCTGTTGCAGGCAGTGTGATCGTCACCGTGCTGGTGTTACTCGGCCTGCTGGGCCGCTATAGCGATATCAACCTGCAAAACCCGGTGCCACTGCGCTGGAACCATGCCTTTTTCTCGGGTAACGACGCGGTTTCTGCACTGGGCATTAACCCCGTGCTGTTCTTTTATGACACCTTCCAGGAAAGAGAACCGCGTTACGACATGGCCGAGGTACGTCGTTATTACCCGGTAATTGCTGATTATCTGAACGTCACCGACAGGGATGAAAATCGCTTCAATTATGATCGTGCATTAACAGCCGGCCCGCAAAAGCTGCAGTTTGAACGGCAACCCAACATCATCCTTATCATGCTGGAATCGCTCGGCGCCAGCCGCGTCAGCGCCTACAACAACCCGCTGAAAACCACGCCCAACCTCGACATGATGGCGGAAAACGGCTGGTTTTTCAGGAATTTTTATGTGCCGGTATCCGGCACCTCACGTACCGTGTTCGCCAGCATCACCGGCCTGCCGGATGTGTCTTCAGTGAAGACCGCTACCCGTAATCCGCTGATTACCAAGCAGCGTCTTGCGCTGAATTACCTGGAACAACACGAGAAATTCTATTTTATCGGTGGCAGTGCCGGCTGGGCGAACATGAGCGCGCTTATTCAAAACAGCATCAACGGTGTGCATTTGTACCAGGAGGGCATGTACACGGAACCACTGGTCGATGTCTGGGGCATCTCGGACCTGAGCCTGTTCAGGGAAGTCGACAGGGTGCTGTCAAAACAGCCGAAAGACCGGCCTTTTTTCGCCTATATACAAACAGCCGCCAATCACCGGCCGTTCACCATTCCGGCGGAAAACGACGGTTTTCAGGTTGATGACCTGACCGATGAGGCCGTCAAACCGCACGGTTTCAAAAGCGCAGCACAGTACAATGCGGTGCGGCTGCTGGATTTCAACATCGGCAGGTTCCTGGAGATGGCGAAACACAGCGGTTATCTGAATGACACGATTTTTGTGGTGTTTGGTGACCACAACAATCGCATCACCACCACACCGCACATGGAACCGTTTTACGAGCTGCTGGATCTCGATGGCCTGCATGTGCCATTCATCATCTATGCGCCCGGCTACCTGGAACACCGCGTCGTCGAAGACGCCGTCAGCCTGGTGGACGTAATCCCGACAATGGCTGGCTGGCTGGGCGTTGATTATGTCAACTCAACCATGGGCCGCGATATCAACGGCCCGGCGCCGGAAGGCGAGCGTGCCGTCTATACACAGACATCCGGCAAGCGTGCCCCGGTGATTGGCGCCATCACAAAAAATTACATGCTGCGCATGCAGCACGATGGCAGCGAAGCGAAACTGCATGACCTGCATGCCGAGAATCCTGCAGCCGATGTGACTGCCCAGTTCCCGGAAAAGGCCGCCGCGCTCAAAGATCTTGCCAGGGGTATCTACGAAACCACCAGGTTCCTGTTCTATCACAACAGCGTTGGCGGCATTGAGGAAGGCAGCACACAGTAGCTTCAGGGAAACACTAACCGTTGCCGAGGCAAATCGACTCCGGCAGCGTGATATGCATCTCAACCGGCAAATGGTCGGACAGGGAAAAATTAAGCGCCTTGACATGATCGACCTGCAGGGTCGGCGTCACCAGGATATGGTCAAGGTTGCGGTGCGGCCGCCAGCTCGGGAAGGTGCACATGCCGTGCATCGGCTCACTCATCATGGTGCGATCAATCAGGTAATCCATCTCGGCGCTTTGTGAGTGGCAATTCAGGTCACCCATCACAATCACGTGGCGGTATTCATTGACGATATCACTGATGTAATCAAACTGTCGCAAGCGTGCCCGCCGGCCCAGCGCCATATGCAGAATCAGCACCACCAGTGAATCCTGCTTGCTGCCATAACGGATAAACAGCGCGCCACGCCCGGGGATCCGCCCTGGCAGGCGGTGTTCAATGATTTCGTGGGGATGGAAGCGGCTCAGCAGCCCGGTACTGTGTCGTGCAAAACGCCCGATACGCCGGTTGGTCTGGTCTGACCAGAACGGCATATCCGCTTTTTCACTCAGGTACTGGGTCAGGTTGATGTTGTTGCTGCGCAGGCTGCCGGCATCCAGCTCCTGCAAACCGACGATATCGTAATCCTTCACCAGCCGCGCAACCCGATCCAGGTTGCTGAAGCGCTGCGCATGCGGCAGTACGTGTTTCCAGCTGTGCGTAATATAGTGGCGGTAGCGGCCGGTACTGATACCCGCCTGCACGTTGTAGCTCAGCAACTTGATGTGCTGCCCGGTATTGGCAGCTGCGTTCTCCGGTACTCTCAGATCAGATGCACTTTTTGTCCGTGTTGCCAGCTCTGGCATGACTTTTCCTGTCGGTTTGGTGTTCTTCCACCGGCATTTGCCGGCTACCCTCATGCGGCCGTGATGCCACGTCCCTGTTCACCTGTCACTACCAGTATAGTCGGCCTGCCGTGGTTTCTCTGCAGATGCTACGGCATGCCGGTGGCTGCCGAACGTTCCTGCACAATCAAATAGTCCATCACCTTGATAATATTCTCGTTGCTACCTGCCTGGCTGCCACTGGTGCTGTACTTGCCATTGATGATAATGGTCGGCACACCGGTAATGGCATAACGCTTGGTCATTTGCTTGGCATGGTTGAGCTTCACGTTGACCGCAAACGAGTTAAAGGTGTTGTCAAAATCCTCAGCCGACACGCCCTGCGCCACAAATAGCTCCTTCAGGTCATTGACGTTGCTGAGCTTTTTCTTGTCCTTGTGGATTGCTTCTAACAGCGCCGGATGCACTTTGTCTGTCACGCCCAGTAACTCGGCCGTGTAGAAGGCCTTGCCATACAACTCCCAGCTCGGACCCAGCACGGCCGGCATGCGGATGAACTCCACATCCTCCGGCAGGGTTTTCGTCCAGGTCTCAAGCAACGGATCAAGTCGATAACAATGCGGACAACCGTACCAGAACAATTCGACCACTTCGATCCTGTCGCCGGTCGATGTCGGCTGCGGTGTCTTCAAACTCAGGTATTCCTTGCCATCCGTGTACTGCTGCGCACAGGCAGCAGTTGCCATCAGTAACGGCAGTACCAGTACCATCAACCCTCTAGTTACTATCTTCATATCCAACGACTCCTGAAAAATATTCTGTTTTATTGCTGCCCTGTTGGCCAGTACATCGATTACAACTCACCGCAGGAATGCAGACCCGAGAGAAACATGTTAACGCCAGGAAATGCAAACAGCGTGACGAACAGACCGATCACCGCCCACCACGCCATTGGCGCACCGTTTCAGCCCTGGTGAGACGCATGTGCAGCCACGCTGCATAGTTAGGACAGACAATCAGCGCCAGGGTTTCTTTTGAATCCCATGAGCACTAACCGCCCCACGCCCTTGCTGTCCACTGGGCACAGAACAGGGTTGCCAGCGTGAAAACCTCCAGCAACAGCGCGCCACCGGACCTATACGAGGGCAATTTTTTCAGCGCCTCGGTGGTCACTGTTACTAGCTGCTGGCTATTGAGAACGCTAACCGCCTGCCCGCATGCCAGCAGGCAGGCGTGGCGGCAAAAGAAGCCTAGTGCAGGCCCTGTATATAGCTGGCAACCGCGCGAATTTCCTTGTTGGTCATGCGGCTGGCAATGATCTGCATCATCTTGATGGAGTTCTCGTTAACCCGGTTGCCTTCGGCAAAACCGTGCAACTGGTTCTCTACATACTTGGCATGCTGGCCACGCAGGGCCGGGTAATTGGCATCCGGGTTGCCGGCACCATTCGGACCGTGACAGCCCATGCAGGGGGCAACACCACTCTCGGAGTTGCCACCGCGATAGATTGTTTCACCCAGCTCAACCAGCTCAGGGTCGGCCGCACCATAACTGACCTTTTGGCTCGCATAATAGGCCGCCAGATCCATGCGGTCCTCATCAGACAGGCCCGCTGCCATACCCTTCATGGTGGCGTTGTTACGCTCACCATCAGAAAAGTACAGCAGTTGCTGGACGATATAGCCGGCATGCTGTCCACCCAGCTTTGGCCACTCGGGGTTAACGCTATTGCCATCAACGCCGTGACAGGCGGCGCAACTCGCAGACTTGGTCTTGCCGGCCTCCGGATCACCGCCCGCCTGGGCCGGTGCAAACGCCATGGAAACCAGCAAACTCACTGTTATTAAAAGGTAATTCTTCATCTCTGACGTGCTCCTGTATCCACCCGTCCGGCGTGGACAGGTGCGCTGCATGCGTACTGAACGCATGTCTGCCCTTGCGGGCGAAAAAAGGGCTCTTTTTATACCTGTCACAGCGCAGTGGGTCAACTCAGGCGTGCATACCGCCCTGACCGGTCTGGTATACAAGATGCCACTTTCCAATGGACTAAAAGTCGCGTCTAATGCGTGCCAGTCATGAAAAACCTGTACCAGCAAACCACTTTCATCATGGGCACACCGGACAGCCGCCGGGTACCGCCCGACGATGGTATCGAAGTGGCCTTTGCAGGGCGCTCCAATGCCGGCAAGTCCAGCGCGCTGAATGTGCTGACCGAGCAAAAATCGCTGGCCCGCATCAGCAAGGCGCCCGGGCGCACACGCGAAATCAATTTTT
>Ga0316189_10002303_pt1 | contig 18848 bp, 17 predicted proteins | sample LowCovwburrow_MG_FD_204930 | JGI IMG/M metagenome (GOLD analysis project Ga0316189, IMG submission 204930) | Coastal sediment microbial communities from Maine, United States - Lowes Cove worm burrow | ecosystem: Environmental > Aquatic > Marine > Coastal > Sediment | place: USA: Maine...
AATGAATGGCATGACGAAATATATCGCATCCTCAGTAATGTGCTTCTGTATCAGGGGATTTCCTTAAGCGAACAGGAAGTGCGCGATTTGTATAATCGTCTGCTCAAAAGCCAGCGGGTGGCTGGTGGAGAACCGTATCCCGAGTTTGACGCAACTGGCATTTTCCGGGAGATGATTGATCTGCACGCGACAGAGTTCACCCGTAACTTACCTGCGGAAAAGCTGGCCCAACTACCGCTCTTCTTGGCTGAAACCTTTCGGGCTGCCTCACTCTTTCGTTTGAAACGCTACCGGGGAGTGAAAGATACTATCAAGGAGCTACATCAACAATACCAGTTAGCAGCTCTCTCAGACGGCCAAACTGCCTGGGCGGTACCGGAGCTGCGGGCAGTTGGTCTGCTTGATTATTTCACTCCGGTGATTGTTTCCGGCGACCACGGCTTTCGCAAGCCGGACCAGCGGCTTTTCACCATGGCCTTGGAGGCTATGCAGCTCCAGCCGGAAGAGGTGCTCTTTGTCGGCAATGACATGTACCGCGATGTCTTTGGCGCACAACAGTGCGGTCTGAAAACCGTCTTTTTCAAATCCAATCAAGGCCAACAAAAGTATGAAGGCACTGAACCGGACTATATTATTTATGCTTTCCCTGAATTATTGAACGCAGTCCGCTTTTTTACTGACCAGCCGGAGGGGGCTGCTTGAGGAAAATGAACGCGGACAACTCGCTGCTCAAATCGTCTGATTTCGTTACACGCAAGCAAGACCTGCACAACTATCTCGTCACACGACATGGGGAATGGTTTTGAAAAAGCACGTTCTATGTTTTTCCGGGAGAAGCAGGAGGGCGGGAGACGACGAGCTGCTTTGCTGTTTTTTCGCTGTTGACACGGGGGGATATGCTTTGTAAATTATCCGGTCGTAATGTTTCGACTTAAGAGGAAAATTAAGAACTAATTGACCCCATGGATAACAACGTGCCGCTTTGGCTTACAATCTCACTTCCGTTTCTTGGATTTGCCGCAGGGGTTGTGGCTGAATTAGTCCGTGGTTTTTTATCTCTAAAGAAAGACCGGGAGGCACGCCGCGATACCCTAATTGCAGCTCGTGAGGAAGAATGCCGCTCATTTGAGCGGGAGACTCTCTTAGAACTGCAAGATGCAATGGCATCTTTGATGCGAAATATAGCGTTATGTATTCACCATACTGAAATCGAGTATAAGCAATATGGCACTTGGGGTCGAAGACAACTCCCGGACGAGATTGGCGGTGATACTTCAAATGACTTGGAAGTACACTTCAACAAGTTACGTGTGCGTATGTTGGATGATGCCCTTCGTCATCGGGCAAAGGAGTGGTGGGAAGCTGGAGCAGCGGCTACAGTTCCTGCATTGCGTGATGAAGAAGACGAGATTGCCTGCCAACGAGTGATGGATGCCTGGGGCGACTGCATCAACCTGTATCAAGAGGTTTCTGAAGGGGTTGGTGAACGATTGAGATATCTTGTCGCTCATTGGGATGATTTGCAAGGTAGCCGGGATGGAGTGCAATGGATGCGGGTACCATTATCCAAATAGGTCTGCTTGAGTGCAACGAAAGCAGGCAACTGCGCTACGTCACTCCTGCGTCAACCGCTGCCGTACCTCTCGCCATAGCGGAGCATCATGATGCCCGAATTAGGAGGGATTATGCCGCCGCCCAACGCATATCCCCGACCACAGCAGCGCAGTACAAGGGCAGAAACAATAGCTTCTGCTCCGGCAGCTCCCGTCTGCAACCGCTGTACAGCACCAGACCCTGCGGACAATTCGGGTAGTTATCCAACATAAGGTGTAGGCTCTTCATGCTCCCGCCCGCCCCGGATTTCACTTCGACCGGATAAATCTTCCCTTGGCGGACAACGAGAAAATCCACCTCAGCATTGCTGCTGCGAGCATCCCGTGCCCAATAGAAAAGCTCCGAACTATGCCAGGCCAGCAGCTCCTGCGCAACAAACTGCTCTGCCAGTTTCCCCCGATACATAGCCAGCAGGTTTTCTTGGTGCAACTCCTGTTCCACCGGTACCTGGCAGAGCCGCTGCATCAGGCCGATGTCCAGCAGGGATGCCTTAAATTTTTTGAGATTGGCTGTTGCCCCAAGGGGCAGGCCGCTGGGGTCGCAGGAAGGAATTCTATGGAGCAGCTTCGCCTTAACCAGCAGGTCAAAGGCCTTGCGGTTTATCTGACCGGAATGCCCGGCATTCAGGCGGGTGTATTTCAGTTGTTCGCCCACGCTTTTTGCTGTGTTTAAAAAGACTGCGTCAAGGCATAGGGTGTCTATTCTCGGTAGATATTTTGCAAAATCATCACGGTACGAGTCAAGAATCTCCGACTGAACCTGGAAAACGGCCAGCATTGAGCCGGAATCACGAAATGTTTTGACGCATTCCGGCATCCCGCCGACAAAGAAATATTGTCGCAGTTCGGCGAGGATAGCCTGCTGGATAGACTCCGCTACCGTCTTCGGTGATTGCAGCGTATATTCGGCCATAGTTTCTTTGCCTAGGGCGAGAAGATACTCGTAAAAAGTCATCGGATGCATGTGCAGATACTGCACCCGACCAACCGGAACCGAGATCTCGCCAAAGGCAAATTCCAGCAGGGAACCAGCAGCGACAACGTGGAGTTCCGGCATTTCTTCGAAAAAATAGCGCAAGGCCATGATCGCTCTGGGACAGGCCTGGATTTCATCAAAAAAAATAAGGGTGCATCCCGGAGTTATGCGACCGGCGGTCAGCTCCAGATGACGAAGGATGGCTTCTGGATCAAGATTTTCGGCAAAGAGAGGATGCAAATCACGCCGTTTTTCTAAATCTATCTTGACGTAGTGTTCAAAATGCTTTGCCAGAACATTATCTACAAGCCAAGTCTTTCCGACTTGACGCGCACCTCGGATGATCAGGGGTTTTCGGCGTGAAGAATCCTTCCAGGCAATAATTTGTTTTTCTGCGATTCTTTTCAAGCAAATACCGTGATAAAATTGTGGGAGCTGGAAATGGGAACGAATATAGGGGGGACATTACTACTTTTCAGAGTAGAAAGTCAAGGGTGTTTCAATTGCGTGGAAGTAGAAAGACAAGGGTGTTTTTGCAAAATCGATCAAAATGCACCCTTGCAAAAAAGCAAAAACGAATCCCAGCTCAGGAGTAACTGAGAGCCCGGATCATCACTCCTGCGTCAATTGCTGCCGCACCTCACCGCACCGCAGCATCATTGAACCAAAATAGGGATTATTAATTTCCTCCGACGGAGTAAGCCAAGTGGCACCGGTGTTGCCAAAAGCCATCGGGCAGAAATGGACAAACCAGGAGGTATGATCATTGCTGCCATAGGCTTCCACTGTCTCGACAACGGCCTGACTGTAAGGATAAAAAGCTGTGCGGATATCTGCCAGAGTTTCAGCTCCGGCAAGCCCCTGCATACCTGCGCTCAAACGCTTGGCCAGCCCGGTGGCATCCTCACTCTCGTTTTTCTCAAGAGCAGTGACTAAGGTTTCAGTCAGCGGGGCAAGGGCCGCCGCAGAATCCTTGGCAACCTCTTCATTATCAGCTGCAAGATTCTGTTGAAGGAGCAGATATTTCTTGAGGAGCTTGCCCGCCTTTGCCTGCAATTCCGGGGAAGCAGCATGGGCAGGCGGCAGGTCCTCAATGGAAAAACGCTGCCTGAGCCGGTGGAAATGCTCTGCAAGCTCAGTATAAAGCGTCCGGATTTCCTTATCTCCTTCTGCTTCCTGCAACAGAACGATATCATTCTTGAGGAGCATGGAAAGCTCCTGCCAGTTCAGGGTAGTCTCCTCATCAAGCCCGTCAGTGCCTATGGCCCGCAGGGCCTTGCTGAAGCCCTTTAAGGCTGCTCCATATTGCTCAGGCCCCTTTTTATGGACCTCTCTGGACAGGGCAACAAAACCTTGATTGAGGAGATCCAGTCTGGAAACAAAAAGTTGCGGCAGGGAGTCCTTGGCTTTTTCAGTGCTTTCGCTGTACGGATTCATCATAGAAGGACGAGCCTGGAGCTGAATGGCCGAGTCAATTTTAAAATTACCTCGCACAACAACCAGTTCCCCCACCTTGAGCCCGTCTTTCACCTCGTAATACTCACCCCGCTTTGAACCGAGCACCACCTCCCTGCCTACATAAGTACCGGGCTTATCCGGTATCTGCACATAGACCAAAGCTCGCTTGCCCGTGAGCAGGGGGGCAGAGGATGGAACCAGCAAGCGAGATGTCCCGCTTTTATCAGCGACTGCGGAGAGTTCAGCCCGGACAAACATACCGGGTTTTAACGTACCTTTTTTATTGTCAGCATTGAGGCGCACACGCACCGTCCTGTTTTTCTCATCCACCAACGGATCAATATAGACAACCTTGCCCTGGAATTCGGTGCCCGGATAGGCCTCAACCGTGAAACCGACCTTCTGCCCCATGCTGACTGCCTGAAGATCTGTCTCGTATACCTCAAGAATCACCCAGACCTTGGTCAGGTCTGCCAGGGTATAAATGGGTTTGCCGGTTTTGACGTACATGCCTTCATTGACATGTTTTTCAATGACAATGCCGGATAAGGGGGCAGTGAGGGTGATATGGTCGGCAGGCTTCTGCTGCTGTTCCATGGTCTGAAGTTGCTTTTTACCGATACCCAGCAGGCGCAATTTCTCTTGAGCAGCATCAAGGGTTCGGGCGGCTATTTTTTTGACCAGCGCGTTGCCGGATTTCCTGGTCCGTTCAAACTCCTTGGAAGCCTGAATAAGCTCGGCCTGGGCAGTGAATAAATCCGGGCTGTAGACCTTGGCCGCGGCCTGCCCGCGCCGGACCGGAGAGCCGGTGTAATCAATAAAGAGTTTGTCAATTCGACCGTCCACCCAGGAGGTGATGGTGCTGCCCCTGGTCTCGTCGTAGTCAATTCTCCCGAAGATCTGAATTTCAGCAGCCGTATCATTATGTCCTCGGATGACGCTCCGTACCTCTACCTCGGCTAATTTTCTCTGCCTGCTGTCCAGGGATATCTGGCGCAGGCTCTGTCGTTCCTCATTACTCTGCTTTTCGATCTCAATCAGGTCCATAAAACAGAGAGGGCACTGGCCGGATTCCGGGAGCTGGATCTGCGGATGCATGGAGCAGGTCCAGACGGTTTCCGGGTCGTGCTTATGTTCGGCAGCAGGATCTGTTTCCGCGTGTATACCTCCCGGCAGCAGCAGGAAGCAGCAACACAAGAAAACAGTACTCAGTCGAAAAAACAGATCCTGCATGATACGGTTCCTCGTGGTTTTATTTTGCGTGCTCGGAATGGCCTTCATGATCAGCATGTTCGGCCGGGGCCGCATCACTGCTCTCCGTCGGGACAGCCTCCGGCTCTATGCCAGCCTCTTTCATCTTGGTCAGGTACTCTTCCGGGTTCTCTTTGAATTTGGGAAGACATGCTGCACAGCAGAAATAAACTCGTTTTCCCTTATGATCAGCATAGATTTCTTTGTTGATATCACCGCCCATGACCGGACATTTGGTTTGTGGGGCAGCGAAAACGTTGCCTGCGAAACTCAGTAGCACGAGAAGACACAAACCGGCAAGGCTGAATGTTTTAAGAATACGCATGATGAACTCCTTTCTCTTTATGTTGGTTGGATAACGGGCTGTCGGAACTGTTTCGACGTTTCGACCGCCCGGACAGCTTTATTTTTTTTCTGGTTCAACTTCTTTTATATCTTCGGCGTCGTTCGGTTCTGCGACGTCCGGCTCTTCCCAGGTCGCCAGCACAACCCCGGCTTGCGCCTCTAATCCGGCTACGGCCAAGGCCCTGTCAGCCAGGGCGCGGCTTGCAGCCAGAGAAAAGGTCAGCAGGCTCTGTTCCGCATCAATCATTTCCAGGATGGAATTTTTTCCACTCTGAAATCCGCTGAGCGCAACCTCAATCTGCTGTTGGGCATTGGGAAGTAACTCATCCCTGTACAGGGCCAGTCTGCGTTCTGCATCCCGGTAGGCGTACAGGCCCTGCTCAATCCTGTTTTTCAGGCCTCGTTTCTGCTCTTCTTTTAATGATCGGGCCGCCTTGATACCTGCATTCTGTTCAGCCACCTTTGCACGGCGACGATCACGGAAAATGGGCAGGTTCATGCTGACTCCGGCAATCACCGGGTCTGAACCGCTGTCCGGCGGATCGCCGTATTCGGCAGATCCGGTCAGGATAGTTTTTAGCGATACCTTGAAATCAGGATAAAAATCTTTTTTCGCCAATTCTTTGCCGGTCCGCGCCTTGGCAACACGTTCCTGTGCTGCCTGAAGCAGAGGAGCATTTTGAAGAGCAAGGGTGTAGATGGCATGTTCCTTTTTTTTCAGGACAACCTTAGGCAAACGCTTTGGCACGGCCCGTGCCTGCTCCGCTTCAGTGCCCAGCAGATTATTGATGCGTACCCGGAGAGGAGATGCCTGATCTTTCAGGGTCCGGGCTTTGTCCTGGGTCCGGGCCAGTTCCGCCTGAATCTTGAGCACATCAAAATAGGTTGCTTTTCCTCCTGTATAACGGCTGCGGGCGACCCCTTCAAGATAGCGAAGCAGTTCAAGATTGTCCGCCACAACCTGCTGGGAGCGACCAAGAAAGCAATATGCAATATAGGCTTCTTTGATCTGCCGTGCCACATCCAACTCCACTGCCGCAATTTTTGCCCCTGCAATGGCCTCGTCGTGGCTGCTCAGTTTACGCATCAGGGGAAGTTTACCGAACCAGGGCAAGCCCTGACCGATCCCCAGAGCCGCCTGCTGCGGACCGATTCTGGTCTCGACAGGCTGGAGATAATATTGGATTTCAAGTTTCGGGTCCGGCAGCACCCCGGCCTGATGCACCTTTGCCGAGGCGGCCCGGAGTTCGGTCCGCGCTGCCAGCAGAGCATCATTGCCGATAAGTGCCTGTTCAAGATAGGCGGACAGGATCTTATCCTCTTTTTCTGTGGAGAAGACAGAGGAACAGAGCAACATGATCGGGATCAGGCAGAGAAAGCAGGTGCAGAGATGTCGCTTCATTTTTGAGATTTTTCCGCAGTTGGATTGCTGGAGCTGTTTGGAACAGAAAAAGAAACTCTATATTACAATGAAAGCACTTTATTTGATGGAATTCAAAGAAATATTTAATGTTTCCTGTTTACCGGCAGCCGACAGCGTGGCAGGTGCGGGTAGAGTTCACCGGCGCGTTTTCTGTTGAAACAATCTGGCAGGGGGCTTTGAACCCGCGACCTCGACCGGTCTCCTGCATCACTGCGCCCTTTGATTTTGCCTTGTGATACTGATATGGTACTTTTCGAGAGACTCCTTTTTTTATTAGAGGAGCCTGTTTTTCAAGGTTATGAATCGTTATCAATACTATTTTTTGTTGACTTCTTTTTTCGAGCATGTTCTGTATATTTTTTATACATGGATATGGCTCTGAAAAATCAGTTTAACATTGCAGGCAATCTTGAAAATACGTTTTTGAATTAACATTTCCTTTATAAAAGAACAATATTATGGATGACAAAGAAGCAAAACAAAATCGTATCAACGAGTTAAGGGTTAAGGCCTATTATACTGAAACGGTACGAGATAATTATAAAAATATTCATCCGGGTCTTTATCAGGCAAATTCTTATTATTTAGAGAGGCTGAAGCAGGAGCTTGGAGAATTAGAGAAGTCATGCAGAGATATGGATGATAGAAATCAGCGTAAATTTTCCCGAGTAAAAATTCAACGGCCTGTACGTCTTGATTTTTGTTCGACGAAATATCAAGCTGTTATTGACAATATTAGCCTGTGTGGTTCCTTTGTTAAAGGGGCGTTTAAACAGTCGAGGGGTGATATTTGCAAAATAGACCTAAAAGAATCTGTTTCATGTCAAGGGGTTGCTGTTCGCGCTATCGGTTCAATAATCAGGTGCGGTGACAGCGGTATCGCGATTGATTTTATCGCTATGAAAAAAGAAAGTTATCACTGGCTGGAAACAGAGCTGTTGACTCAAGCTGTTGATCCTTCGGTTTTGGAAGATGAAATTTTTCAGCGGAGCATTTTTGAATTTGACGATGACTTGGTGTGCAGCAGTATTTTTAATGGTAGCAGAAACAAACTTAAGAAATTGCTCGACCTTCCTTAGCAGGTAGCAATAATTTTTTTCATTATAGTCGGTTGGTTGTTGTATTCCGTGCTTTTTAATCAATCCCTTCACGTACCTTTCCTCCTTAATCGGCTTGGCTTCCCTCTGCCAAACTTTACTCCCCGATCACTCAGTAAATATTCGGCAGGAGTTCACCGGGGAGCATCTTCAGGCGGGGGAGCGGGCTTACCGAATATACCCCTGCTCTTCGAGATAGAGGAAAATTTCCTGCACTGCTTCCGCCGGAGTCATCTTTGAGGTATCGATGATGATTTCCGGATTGGTCGGCGTGATATAGGGGTCCGAGATACCGGTGACCCCTTTGACCAGACCGGCCCGGGCCTTTTCATACAATCCTTTGCGATCACGCTGCTCGCAGACCTCCAGCGGGGTGGCGATGTGGATCTCAATATAGCCTCCGTACCGACTGATCAGGCGTCGATTCGCCAGACGGGACTCTTCATAGGGAGCAATGGGAGCGCAGAGGGCGATGCCGCCGTTCTTGGTGATCTCGCCGGCCACAAAACCGATCCGGGTGACATTGAGATTACGGTGTTCCTCGGAAAAAGTCAGCTCCGAGGAGAGATTCTTGCGGACAATATCGCCGTCCAGCAGGGTGACCGGGCGGTCGCGCATCTCCATAAAGCGAACCATCAGCACCTTGGCAATGGTTGATTTTCCGGATCCCGACAGGCCGGTGAGAAACACTGTGAAGCCCTGCCTGGAGCGCGGCGGAAAAGAACGACGCAGCTCGGCAACAACATTGGGAAAGGAAAACCATTCCGGGATGTTCTCCCCCTGTTCCAAACGTCGTTTTAACTCCTTTGATGTGATATTCTTTACATCTTTGTCCGGCACGTCGGCAAGGTAGACATATTTCCCCTGCTCTTCCGCATAGCCCATAGCCTGCTCCGGGACCATTTCAATGCCGGTGTCCTCTGCCAGTGAGGCAACAAGTTGCTGAGCTTCTCCTTGGGGATAAAACAGGTCGATATTTGTGCCCGCAAAGGGGTCGCCGTGGTCTGCTGCAACCATAAAATGAGTGCATCCATAGTTTTTGCGGATCAGGGCATGCCAGAGCGCCTCTTTGGGGCCGGCATATCTTTCCGCCAGCGGGATAATGCCTAACTGAATCATATTTTTGGGAAAATGTTGCACAAATTCCTGGTAGCAATGCACATGGGTGTAATGTTCCATGTTGCCGGGATGGTCCATGCCGACTACCGGATGCAGAAAAATCGAGCCGCCGGTTTCCCGAGCCGCTGCCAGTACCATTTCGCGGTGGGCGCAGTGCAGGTATTCTCTCGTATGAAAACCCACCACCCGTCGCCAGCCGTATTGGAGAAAACGGCGGTTGCACTCTGCCGGAGTAAGGCGGAGATCACAAAAATCATAATGGATAGGCAGGGTCACGCCTTCCACTGTTCCGCCGATATACCAATCTTTCACGTCGGTAAACAGGGCCTGGACACCGGGATGCTGTTCAGGATCGGCAGTGCCGTAGACGGCTTCAGCTTCTGCTTTTTTATCCGCCTTCCAAATATCGCTGATCGTGAGAATTGCCAGAAGAAAACCTTCCTGGTCATTGAGTCCTATGCACTGTCCCGGTTGCAGGGAAGCAGCGAACTTTTCGTTCACATCAAGGCAGATAGGAACGGGCCAGACAGAGGTGTCGGTCAGGCGCATTTCTTTGAGCACGCTTTCGTAATCGTCCCGCCCCAGAAAACCGGCCAGCGGATAAAAAGCTCGATTTAATAGAGATTCAAGGTCGCGAAGTTGACGCCTGTTGAGATCCAGTGACGGGAGGCGCACCGCCTCGGCCCGCAGCTGCTTGGCTCGGCAGGAATGAACAATCAGGCTTTCGGAATAGGAGAGAGTATGAGGAAGGTTGTCTTTCATAGGTATTTAATATGATAATTAATGCAGTTATTCCATGTGATGGAAGAGTTGCCCGGTTTTCAGTGAAATGCCTGCGAGAATTCTCCGGATGATTGCCGAACTAGAATACATTGTTATGCGTATCCGCAAAAAGAATGCGGCAGTAGATAATTTGTAGACTGTACTGTCTCCGGTAGGCAAAAAAAAGCTGAAATTGCAAAAAAGAAATTTTATTGCGCGGCAATAATATTTTCATGATTTCGTTGTAACATGTCGTAACAGCATATTTTTCTTGGTTGACTTCCAGGGGAGGCCGAGCATATAGTACAATTACTCCGGAGCGTGACAGACAATGCCTGTGTGAGCAGGTGCCAGATTAAAAAAATCAAGAAGGAAGGCATTATGAAACCATTCTACCTCACCCTGTTCTTTGTTTTTTTCCTGACGACTTCGGCGGCTGCTGTTGTCAATATCAATACAGCAAGCTTGGAAGAATTGACCTCTTTGCCCGGTATAGGGCAGGTCAAGGCTGAGTCGATTCTCAAGTATCGGGAGGAAAAAGGTCTGTTCAAGAAAGCTGATGAGCTGAAAAACGTGTATGGAATCGGTGCAAAAATCGTTGCACGGCTCAAAGGCGAGATCACCGTCGGCGAGACAATACCGGTCGTGACCGAAACCGCTGTGGAAAAACAAACAGCGCAGAAAGTGCCGGAGGAACAAACCCTGTCGACGCCTCCAGTCAAAAAATAGGGCAATAGCGGAAGAAAAGACGAGAGGGAGCCCGGCTGTTGTTATTTTTTTTGCCGCTCAGTGCATTGTTGGTGCGGCAAAGATCACGCTCCCTTTCTCGCAATCTATTCAGTATGTAGATGAAAACAGGAAAGAGAGATTTATGTTCGTTCATCCAGTCTTGACACAGCCAGGATGAGAGCATCATGCAGGGGGACAGGGTCGTCCGGCGGCGTAATTCCATGCCCCCCTTTGCAGGTTTTGATTATCGGCGATTCCCAGGAAAGCATCTCTGTGACCGCATTCACCCCTTTCCTTCCGGCAGCTTCGGCTTCAAGAAGATTTCCCTGTCGGATTCGAATGACCCCCCGTTCCCTTTTCGCATTAATGACAATGATATCGGTTGAATGGTTTCCCATACCGATGAGTTGCAGTAAATCGGCCAACGGGATTGTGTCCAGGACGGTGGTATTGCCGGATTCTTTGGCAAAAATGCCCGCCATTACTTTGAGCAGCTCCTCGAATTTGAAGGGATACGGAATAATGGCGGAGACGCCGCTGTGATAGGCGGATCGTTTGATTTCTTCTGTAAGTTCGCTGCTGTACAGAACAACATGGGTTTCCGCATACCAGCGACGGACGGAGAGCAGCAGCTCCACCCCGCTTTCCCCGGAAAGCTGAACATTGGCGATGGCCAGATGAACGGTGAATTTACGAAGAATTTCCGTGGCCTTGGTTAAGTTTGAGGCAAAGGCGAGCTGATAGATATTTTTGAAGGGAACAAAGGCTTCCCGCAAATCCAGCAGAAAATCTTTGTCCCGATCAACGATCAGAATGTTTTTACGGCTCATGAATTCCCGTTATTCAAAATAATCAGGCAGATCCTGCTCATCTCCGGCCTGGGGAAGGATGTCGCCGATCGGTATATTGCGCCCGATCAAGGTCTTCAAAGCAACAAGGTTGACCAGACTTTCCAGCTCCGCCCCTCCGTCTTCACGAAGGTGCGCTAAAAGGGTTTTTACCGCAATAGGCGGGTCGACCTTAAACGAAATTACTCTGTTCTTCTCAATTGTCAGAATATTAGTGAACGACTGATCCCTGTTCAGGGAGGCAATACCCCCGGCAATGGATTCCGAAGAATCCTCTTTTTCTAATTCGCTGAGAATTTCATTGATCGCGCCGAGATAGTTTTCTTCTTTCTCGCCTGCCATGAGCAGATCCAGCCCCACGTCCAGATTATACATCCGATCGGTAAAGTCCCGAATCAGCTCTCCCCGAATAATGGAACCATGTTGGGGCGCTATCATTTCCGGAGGAGGATCAAGATTTCTGATTCTGGAAACCGCCAATTTTAAGGCATCCCGGGACGGCATGTACAGCTGATGAAAGGTCTTGATGCCCTCCCAGGATCTTTCATCTGCATACAGGTCGTGGGTGTAGGAGAGTCCGCCGAACAGGTCGCCGGAAAAGAGTATCCTGCTTCTGGCATCATAGTACATCATGGCCCCGCGAAAATGACAGAACGGCGAGGGAACAAAGATCAGTTTGTTTCCGCCCGGCATAATAGCCCGATTATTTCGGTATGTTTCCACTGCCTTGAAGCGGGATGCCTTCAGGCCGAGGAAATGAATCAGGCGCCAGGTATCTTCCGAGGCGACCACCAGACATTGCGGATTCAGCTTTTGCAGAAAGGCTGCATTCGGTGCAACATCCGGGTCCTGATGATTAATCAGGATGCCGTGGATATTCTCCAGCCCTCCTATAATCGGTTGCACGACCTTTTGCAGCACGGTCAGCAATTCACCGGGGCCGGGATCTATAATAATATTGGCCTGCCCTTTTGCATGGGGATAACAAAGCAGGTAGATATTTACTTCCAGCAGGGAATCCGAACGATTGGCTACCCACCATACATTATCTTTTAATTCAACAGGTTTCATTGAATGATCTTCCTCGTTGTCGTTGGATATTCTTCCGGCTTCGCATCGTCCTGCTCTTTGTTATTTTTAACCTACCAGCCAAATAGCCATATTTTGGGCATTTTTGGTTGTCCGGTCGGAGACTCCGCCGAGAAGACCTTTGTCCACTCGGTCTCTGCGCCCGATCACAAGAGTTCCGCATTGATGTCTCTTTGCCTGACGGAGCAGGTCATGGCTGGGATGGATACCCCGGCGTGGAGGAAGCTGTATAATTCGTTCTTCAGGGATGCCGTTTTCGATCAGTATCTGGCTATGAGCTTTATACAGGCATGTCCCTACATCAAGATTTTTTTCGCACCATCTCGCTCCCCAGCGGCTGTGGAACTCTTCTCTCTCGGCAGGCGGTGTTGAGCCGAACGCGGCAAGGGAATGGTAGATATAGATTTCGGCCTTAGGGTTGTCTTGGAGAATAAAGGCCAAATGATCCGCCGCCATAAGCGAATGAGTACACGTATGAACAGCGAGGAGGAAACGGGTGGAGGTTACATTGCCGTCAATAATCCAAAGAGGAATTTCATGACATTTTCTCACCAGATCAGCGGAGACGCTGCCTAACAGCATTTCGCCGACCCTTCCCACTCCTCTTCTGCCGACCAGCAGGCCGTCATACATGTTTTCTTTGGCAAAATGATAGATGGCATTGGTGATTCCCTCCCCTGATGCATGGACCAAGGAAGCTATGTTGTCCTCGGGGAAGCCGTTGCGTACAAGACGCGCTTTGGCATCTTTCAGGTATCTTGTCGCCTTGGCCTTACGTTGAAGCTCGGCAGCGCTTTCAGTTCGTCGCCCGTCGAGATCCGACATCCAGCTTTGGTCGCCGCAGCAGGTTGAAACAGCGGCGAGCAGATCAATGCTGAAATTTTGATCCTGTCGAAACAGGCGTATCAGGTAATCTAAACTGTTTGAACTATATACCGACCCGTCTACCGCTACCAGAATTTTTTTTTTCATCCAGGAATCCTCACTAATAACTAAAATAATCTAAGCTTGTTATCATATTACGGCATGAGAGGGAAAAGGAGAAGAGAAAATAACAGGAAACTCTTTGTCAGAGTCGCTTTTTCAGGGAACCTCAACGAGTTGTTTTTTATTTTTCACGGGGTGGTGCAGGTGGAGATTTCAGGAAAAGTTGTTCGGGGTGTTTTTTTTATTGACACGGCCGATTGTCCTGTGGTAAATATCTGCTCGTTTCACAGCTCAATGAGCGGGAATAACTCAGTGGTAGAGTGCAACCTTGCCAAGGTTGACGTCGCGAGTTCGAATCTCGTTTCCCGCTCCATTTAAACAATTCAAGGTTCGAACCTCGTTCGAACCTTTTTTTATTACTCATTGGGGCGCATGCATGAAAACGTATTATACGCCGGTAGATGAAATTGATCGCAAGTGGTGCGTGGTTGATGCCGACGGTAAGGTCCTTGGCCGTATCGCGACGGAAATCGCCCGTCGTTTGCGCGGCAAACATAAACCGACCTTCTGTAACTTTCAGGATAACGGTGACTTTGTTGTTGTTGTCAATGCGGATCGTGTTCATCTGACCGGTACCAAGTGGGATGATAAAGTGTATTATCGCCACACCGGTTTTATGGGCGGGATTAAAGATCGGACCGCGAAAGAGGTTCGTGAGAAATCTCCGGAAGATCTGATCGTTATGGCGGTTAAAGGCATGCTGCCCAAGAATAAACTCGGTCGGGCCCAGCTGAAAAAATTAAAAGTGTATGCAGGTGCCGAACATCCTCATGCGGCCCAGCAGCCTGAACTTCTCGATATCTAACGGAGCTTAACATGGCGCAGGAACAGACATACGCAACCGGAAAACGAAAGAGTGCTGTAGCTCGGGTCTGGATTACTCCCGGCAGCGGTAATATCGTTGTCAATCAGCTGACATCAGACAACTATTTCGGTAATATCTTCTTTGAGCAGAAAGTTGATAAACCCTTTGCGGTTACGGAAACTGCTGAGAAGTTTGATGTGAAGGCTACCGTGCAGGGCGGCGGTAAGTCTGCACAGGTTGATGCCTTGGTTCATGGAATCTCCAAGGCTCTTCAGGAAGTGAATCCGGAATTTCGGGATTCTCTGAAAAAAGCAGGCCTGCTGACCCGTGACTCCCGTATCAAAGAGCGGAAAAAATACGGTCAGCGCGGTGCCCGTGCCCGCTTCCAGTTCTCCAAACGTTAAGGAGACGGAACAGGCTGTTTTTCAGCGCAGTTCATATTGTTTTCCAAGGGGAATGACGAAGCGATTCGTTATTCCTTTTTTTTATGTTTTAGCGGAAGTCCCCGCATCCTTTTTTTCTTGTCTTTTTTCAAATCGACAGGCGGGGCAGTTCTGCATTTTTTCAGCATTCTCCTTGGTACCCCCCCCTTCTCCCGCACCTCAGTGTTACTTTTTTGAACTCTGCACATATCTCGTGTGTAATTCTTTCATTCATTTGTTTTATGTCATAGGTGAAAATGCGGTATTGATTATTGTTACCGATTAGCACCTTGTTTTTTAAAAGTATTTTATTGACGACCTGATTGTTAAGTGTTATGCAAAGTTTAAGCTTGACAAAAAATAGAATTTTTAACGAACAATTGCAGAAGCAGTGACGCGTGCATCAGCAAGATGATTTTGCAGAACAGAGCCAAGTATAGCGGGTACCCTTAATAATTCAGTAAGGAGTGGAATCATGCCGTCAGCATTAACCTATCCAGGCGTTTATGTAGAAGAGATCTCCAGTGGGGTACGTACCATAACCGGGGTTGCCACCTCCATTACCGCTTTTATCGGGCGGGCAAAGCGGGGACCGGTGGATGAGGCAACAACGATTAACAGCTTTGGTGATTATGAACGGATTTTCGGCGGACTGGATCTGAACAGCACTATGAGCTATGCAGTCAGTGATTATTACCTGAACGGGGGAGCGCAGGCGGTTATTGTGCGGCATTTTTAATGCAACTAGCAATACTGGTGCAACCGCTTCATTAAATGCTGGCGGCGTTAATCTGGAAGCAATTTCTCCAGGTGCATGGGGAAATCATTTGAAAATGACAATAACCCATGATGACACTGCAACCACCGAAGTTGCAGCACAGCAGGGTGTGGAGGTAACCGACCTCTTCAATATTACCATCGAAGATCTCAAGACAGGTTCTCGTGAAGATTATCTGAATGTGTCAGTTGTGACAGGCCCCCGTCGATTGGATAATATTCTTAGTAATCTATCAAGGCTAGCTATTGTACCCATATCATTTACGCTGCCAGCAACACGTCCATCGGATGGAGAGTATATAGTACCAGAAGCAAACAAAACGGTAGATGGAGAAAAAATCGACATTAACAATTTTATTGGTAGTGGATTTGAAGACCAAAAAATTGGGCTATATGCTCTCGAAAAAGTTGATCTTTTCAACCTGCTCTGTATCCCGCCTTATACAGAGACCAATGATGTCGATCCAACATTAATTGACACGGCAGCAAAATATTGCGAAGACCGCCGAGCCATGCTGATCGTCGATCCTCACAGTGACTGGACAAATAAAACAAAAGTATTGAAGCAGGATGAGTCTAACTGTCTGGAGAAATATATCCTCACTCGAAGCAAAAACGCCGCTCTTTTTTTCCCCCGTTTGAAGCAATCCAACCCCCTCAACGATAATCGGATGGAAAAATTCGTGCCCTGCGGCGCAGTGGCAGGCATCATGGCACGAACAGACAGCCAGCGTGGGGTTTGGAAGGCTCCGGCTGGCATAGACGCAACCCTTCGCGGGGTACCCGAACTCTCGGTCAAACTGACCAACGCGGAAAACGGGGAACTGAATCCCTTAGGGGTCAACTGCCTGCGCAGCTTTCCCAATATAGGCAGGGTTATCTGGGGTGCCCGTACCCTACGGGGAGCAGATATGCTTGCCGATGAATACAAGTACGTCCCTGTCCGCCGCCTTGCCCTCTTTATTGAGGAGACCCTGTTCAGAGGCACCCAATGGGTGGTTTTTGAACCCAATGACGAACCCCTCTGGGCCCAGATCAGAATGAATGTGGGATCATTCATGCATACGCTCTTCCGGCAGGGAGCCTTTCAGGGCAGCTCTCCAAAAGAAGCCTATTTTGTCAAATGCGATAAGGACACCACGCCTCAGAATGATATTGATCGGGGGATTGTCAATATTGTGGTTGGGTTTGCGCCGCTGAAACCGGCTGAGTTTGTGGTTATTAAACTCCAGCAGATTGCCGGTGATCTTGAATTTTAAAAAAATGGTAAGGAGATAATCATGGCTCAGTTCAGTGCCAATGCGCAGCGTTTTGACCCCTATAAAAATTTTAAGTTCCGGGTTAAATGGGATGGCAAATTTGTTGCCGGGGTCAGCAAGGTCGGTGCCCTCAAGCGAACCACAGAGGTGGTGGAACACCGGGAAGGTGGTGATCCCAGCACCTCCCGTAAATCACCGGGAAAATCTAAATTCGAGGCCATTACCTTGGAACGGGGGGTGACCCATGACCTGGAATTTGAACAATGGGCTAATAAGATTTGGAATTTCGGTGCCGGTCTGGGCACAGAGGTTTCACTCAAGGATTTTCGCAAGGACCTCATTATTGAAGTCTATAATGAAGCAGGGCAAAAGGTTGTCGCCTATAAGGTCTATCGTTGTTGGGTCTCGGAATATCAAGCCCTGCCAGAACTGGATGCCAGTGCCAATGCAGTGGCCATTCAAACCCTAAAGCTGGAAAATGAGGGCTGGGAACGTGATATTGATGTAACGGAACTAACAGAACCGGAATTCACTGCACCTGAAGGATAATGTTTCACGATATTGATGAACAACCTAAGTGCTGCTGAGATGCTGAATATCTGGGAGCAAGGACTGCATCAGCCACCTGGGCAGCGGGCTATTATTCTGTTGGCCGCCGCCTTTCCAGATATGTCACCTGATGTTCTGCTTGAATTGAGTATCGGTCGACGGGATTGGCTGCTGTTGCGGATACGTGAACACCTGTTCGGCTCGCAGTTCGTGAATACAGCAACCTGCCCGGAATGCAGTGAACGGATTGAATGGGAAAACAAGGTGGCGGATTTTATGATGCAGACGGAAACAGCAGAATCCTTTGAAATGCAGGAGGAAAATTATTTCATTCAGTTCCGTTTGCCGAACAGTCTGGATATTGCCGCTGTGATCCATGCCGGAGATACAGAAAAAGCACAGCATGCTCTGTTGGCACGTTGTCTCCTGAATGCTCAATATTCCGGCGAGCCCTGCACCTTAGATCAGTTGCCGGAACCTATTCTCCTGAAATTGATGCAACGGATTGAGGAGACCGATCCGATGGCGGAAATTCGAATTCAGTTGACCTGCCCGGAATGTTTCCGGAGCTGGGAAAGTCCTCTTTGATATTGTTGATTTCCTCTGGACAGAGATCAATGACTGGGCGGAACGCATGCTACGGACAGTCCATCAACTGGCTGTGGGCTACGGCTGGAGCGAGCAGGCCATCTTGGCACTGAATCCGGTACGGCGGCAGCTGTATTTGGGGATGTTAGGATCATGAGCCTCTTCATGCAGAACCTGATCATGCGACATCAGGAAGGCGGTTCGGGTATGCTTCCTTTGGTTCAGCCCCGTCCCAAGGCGAGGTTTGAGAATGACCAGGGTTCAACACATTGGGCAGGGAATGGTTTTGAGCAAAGGAAGAAGGCTTCATATATCGAAGAAGGCCATGCAGGTACCTCAGATACCTCGTCAAGCCGATCCGGCAATGAAGCGCAGAGCAGAGGCACTCCGTTCCAGCCTCCCCTAAGGTCTGAACAGGTGGTAACGGATATCCCAAACCGGCATCAGCCTCAACCGTTCCTCGGGACTGACCCACCTCACCAGTCCAATGCATTACAGGGCAGGAACGAAGGGCGGACTGTTCAGGTCGAAAACAGAGTCGCTGAGCAGGGAAATCTCAGCTGGGCAGGCAAGAATAGGCAGACTGAACCAGCACCTGCCTTCTTTAGCGCAACGAAACCGCCTGCTGAAGGAATCTTGTCTACCGATCCAGTGCAGCAACAAATTCAGAAAATCCTGCACCGTTTGCAGGAAGAACGACAGGAAAGCGGTGAACCGTCAGGGCATCTGCGACAGCAAGAGAACGGTATGC
>Ga0316189_10002306_pt1 | contig 18837 bp, 16 predicted proteins | sample LowCovwburrow_MG_FD_204930 | JGI IMG/M metagenome (GOLD analysis project Ga0316189, IMG submission 204930) | Coastal sediment microbial communities from Maine, United States - Lowes Cove worm burrow | ecosystem: Environmental > Aquatic > Marine > Coastal > Sediment | place: USA: Maine...
ATCAAACCGCAGAGGAACTCCGGGAAGACTTGGTCGAGTATCTGACGACCGTCGGTTCCGGAGATTGGCGACTGAGCGGAGTCGGCCAGGCGCCGTTCGGCAGCGGCGCGCGTCGCGTCGACAAGCTCGACTCGCTCTTCCCGCGCAAGCGAAGACTTTGGTGGTCATTGCTGGTCTTGCTGCTGGCAGGAGCTGGCGTGCTCGCATGGCAACTCGCCAGCCGGGGTCCGTCCGAGAAGGAACCCAACCACAGCGTGAAGAACGCTACCCGCCTTCCCGAAGACACCGAGATGGAGGCCCATCTCGGGCAGCGCCTGAGCGAAGACTCGAGCGACGTCGATCTTTTTCAGATTCAACACCTGGGGAGCGAGCGAGGTGCCGCGGAGCTGGAGGTCACTGCGATTCCCAACATGGACGTTCTCGTCGAGCTACTGACGCCGGACCAGGACGAGCCCATGATCGTCGCCGACTCCGGGGGGCTGGGGCAGGGGGAGCGCTTGCCCAATGTTCCGCTCGAGCCCGGCAAGTATCTAATCCGCGTGCGCGAACAGCGTATCGAAGGAGTGCTTCCGACCGAGAACGTTTCCGACGAGTACTACGTTCGGTGGCGGCTTCTCGAAGATGACGCAGCCTTTGAGCGTGAGCCAAACGATTCGCTCGAGCTCGCGGAGCCTCTGAGGCTCGGCACCGAACGGCGAGCTTGGATCGGCTGGGCGGGTGATGTGGACACGTTCTGCTTGGATGCCGCTGCCGAGAGCGTGGTCGCGCAAGTGAGCGCCCTCGGCGAGGTGGATTTGGTGCTGCGAGTCGTCGATCGGCGAACCGACCGGAGCGGCAAGTACGACGACAAGGGCGTCGGCCGGGGTGAGACGAGTAAGACCTGGCGCAACGCCGAAGCCGGCAAATTCTGCGTCGAAGTGTCCGCCGACTCGCGTGACGAGAGCGGCCGTGTTGCCCACCCCGACGAGACCTACGGCGTTCGCTTCATCACAGCCCCCGGGAACTAGATGCGGATTTCCGATCTCGACTACGAGCTCCCTGCCGAGCTGATCGCGCAGGAGCCCTTGGCGAAGCGGGACGCCTCGCGTTTGCTCCTGCTGGACGTGCCCGCGAACCAAGTCGAAGACCACCTGTTTGCCGAGCTGCCGGGATTGCTGCCGCCCAGCCTGTTCATCTTCAATGACACGAAGGTCTTTCCTGCGCGCCTCTTGGGCAACAAGGCGACAGGAGGCAAGGTAGAGCTTCTTCTCCTGAGGAAGACCGCTCAGGGCTCCGACCGTTGGCTGGCGATGGGGCGGTCCTCCAAGGGCCTCCGCGAGGGGATGGCGCTCGAGCTCTGCGAGGGACGACTTCAAGCCAGGGTGATTCGCACGCTGGAGCATGGGCAATTGGAAGTCGAGCTCGATGCGAAGAGCGAGGTCGACGCAGTGATCGAGCAGGCCGGTGAGATTCCCCTGCCGCCCTACATTCGACGAGCCGCTGCAGAGGCGGACAGAGCCCGCTACCAGACAGTCTTTGCGAAGAAGCAGGGTGCGGTCGCCGCTCCGACCGCCGGTCTTCACTTCACCGAGAGCAGCCTGGGCGCGCTCGATGCAGCTGGGCACCGGACGGCCTACGTGACACTGCACGTCGGACCGGGCACATTCAGACCGGTGCAGGCCGACACCCTAGACGATCACGAGATGCACGAAGAAGCCTATGAGGTCCCCGAGTCTACGGTCGCGGCGATCGGCCGAGCGCGTGCCGAAGCTCGGCCGATCGTTGCCGTAGGCACCACTGTCGTTCGCACCCTGGAGTCGTCGATCGATGCAGAGGGGAACCCGCTTGCCGGAGTCGGGACGACGCGGCTGTTCATTCGCCCACCTCATCGCTTTCACGTCGTCGACCATCTGGTGACGAACTTCCATCTGCCGCGTTCGACTCTGCTCGCGCTGGTGATGGCGTTTGCCGGCTCCGAGCTCACGCGCCGCGCGTATCGGGAGGCCGCCGAGCGGCGATATCGATTCTATAGCTACGGCGATGCGATGCTGATTCGCGGGAGAGCGTCTTGAGCCTTCCCACCGCTGGTTTTTCGTTCCGAGTCGAGACGCACGATGGCCAGGCGCGGTCTGGGCTGCTCGAGACACCCCGAGCGCTGATCGAGACCCCTGCGTTCATGCCGGTCGGAACCCAGGCGACCGTCAAGGCGCTGACACCCGACGAGGTCGCATCGACGGGCGCCCGCATCATCTTGGCCAACACCTATCATCTCTGGCTTCGTCCGGGCGCAGAGTTGCTAGCGTCTCAGGGAGGCGTCGTCGGGTTCATGAATTGGCCGCATGCGCTGCTCACCGACAGCGGTGGGTATCAGGTGTTCTCGCTTGCCAAGCATCGGACCATCGACGACGACGGCATCACCTTTCGTTCTCACCTCGATGGCACCCTGCACCGGCTGACGCCCGAAGAGGCGATGCGAGTGCAGGCGCTGCTCGGTTCGGACATCGCCATGGTTCTCGACGAATGCCCTCCTGGCGGTGCGCCGCGCGCCGAAGTCGAACGAGCGATGGCGCGAACGAGCGCCTGGGCCGAGCGTTGTTTGCAGACCGAGCCTGCCGAGGGCCAAGCGCGTTTCGGCATCGTCCAAGGTGGGACCGAGCTCGATCTGCGGCTGTCTCACCTGGAGACCATTGCCTCCCTCGACTTCGACGGCGTTGCCCTCGGTGGCTTTTCCGTCGGCGAGCCCACGGCCCAGATGTACGAGCTGCTCGATCAGATCGCTCCGCGAATGCCCGAGGATCGCCCGCGCTATCTCATGGGTGTCGGCACGCCGACCGATCTGCTTCGCGCGCTCAGCAGCGGTGTCGATCTGTTCGACTGTGTCCTTCCGACGCGAAACGCGCGCAACGGCCAGGCTCTCACCTGGGGAGGCAGGGTCAATCTCAAGCAGGCCCGGCACCGCGAGGACGAGAGCGCCCTCGACGCCCGATGTGATTGCTCGGTCTGCACCCAGTACTCGCGGGCCTATCTGCGGCACCTTTTCAAGGCCGAGGAGATGCTTGGCCCGCGCTTGCTCTCGCTTCACAATTTGCATTTCTACGGCGCGCTGATGCGCGAAGCGCGCGAAATGATTCGCCTCGGCGAGCTCTGCGCCTGGGTCGAAGCGACCCTCGCGCAAATGCACGAGCGCGACGAAGTCGGTGTCCCGGACGTCTGAGCCGCGCGGCCCTCAGATTCCATTGACGACCTTCTGGCGTCGGGGTATGGCCGACGCTCAAAGGTAGGGGCATGACACAGATCAAACGCGCACTGATATCGGTCTCCGACAAGACGGGCGTCGTCGACTTCGCCAAAGGGCTTTCCGACGCTGGCGTCGAGATTCTGTCCACTGGCGGTACAGCGCGCGCGCTTCGCGAAGGCGGGGTCCCGGTCATCGACGTCTCGGAGTACACCCAGTCTCCCGAGATCATGGACGGTCGCGTGAAGACTCTCCACCCGCGGGTCCACGGCGGGATTCTCATGCGGGACAGCAGCGAGGACCGCGACGCGCTCGGCGCCATTGGCGGCAAGCCCATCGACCTCGTTTGCGTGAACCTCTATCCCTTCGAGCAGACGGTCGCACGTGGCGCGTCTCATGAAGAGACGATCGAGAACATCGACATCGGCGGCCCGTCGATGGTGCGCAGCGCTGCAAAGAATCAGGCGCGCGTCACGGTGGTGACCGAGCCCGGCGACTACGCCGAGGTGCTCGCCGCGGTGAAGTCCGGCGATGGGCCGAATGCATCCCTGCGCGCGCGCTTGGCAGCCAAGGCCTTCACCCAGACCGCAGCCTATGACGGTGCCATCTCCGCTTACCTCAGCTCTCAGGGCAGCGACTCCAAGTTCCCCGGTGCGCTCACCCTGAGCTTCAGCAAGGCCTACGACGTTCGCTACGGAGAGAACCCTCACCAGCAAGGCGCCTTCTACATCGAGCGCAACGCCCCCGTCGGGAGCCTGGCCTTGGCAGAGTCGCTTGGCGCAGGCGGCAAAGAGCTTTCTTTCAACAATCTGGTCGACGTCGACGCTACGATCGAAGCGGTACGCGAGTTCGAAGGGCCTGCCGCGGTCGTAGTGAAGCACACCAACCCCTGTGGCGTGGCAACGGCGGCGACCCTCGAAGAGGCGTACCGCATCGCACGCGAAGCCGACGCCCAGAGCGCCTTTGGCGGAATCGTCGCCCTGAATCGCGAGGTCGACGAGGCGACGGCCAACGCGGTCGCCGAGACCTTCATCGAGTGCATCATTGCGCCGGGTTTTGCTCCGGCTGCACTCGAGAGGCTCCAAAAAAAGAAGAACCTCCGTATCCTGGCAACCGGCGAATGGCTTCCGGCCGACTACGCCGCGCTGCAGTTCAAGCGCGTCGGCGGTGGCTTGGTCGTCCAGGATCGTGACGCCACCGGGCCGAGCGAGGTTCGCGCGGGCAAAGTCGTCACCAAGCGTCAGCCAACCGATGACGAAATGCGCGCCCTCGATTTCGCCTGGCGTGTTTGCAAACACGTCAAATCCAACGCCATCATCTTCGCCAAACCCGACCGGACGGTGGGCGTTGGCGCCGGTCAGATGGCACGCGTCACCGCCGTTGGCATCGCAGCGCAGAAGTCCGGCGAGCTTTCAAAGGGCGCCGTGATGGCCTCGGACGCGTTCTTCCCATTCCCCGACGGCATCGAAGCAGCCGCCCAGGTGGGGATCACCGCGGTCGTTCATCCCGGTGGATCCAAGGGCGACGACAAAGTCATTGCGGCTGCCGATGCCGCTGACATGGCGATGGTCTTCACCGGCGTTCGCCACTTCCGGCACTGACGATGCGTGTTCTCATCGTGGGAGGGGGCGCTCGCGAACATGCGCTCGCATGGCGCCTGTCGCAGGATTCGGGGGTCGAAGTCATCGGTGCGCCGGGCAACGCCGGGATCGCCGCGATCGGCCGAACCGTTCCCCTCGACCCGACGGACGCCGATCAGGTCGTTGCGCTTGCAAAGCGCGAGTCTGCCGACCTAGTGGTCGTCGGTCCCGAGGCGCCCCTCGTCGCCGGAGTCGTCGACGCGCTGCGTGAAAACGGTATCGACGCCTTTGGTCCTGATCGCGAGGCCGCCCAGCTCGAGGGTTCCAAGATCTTCTCGAAGGAGTTCATGGCCCGCCACGAGATCCCGACCGCTGGCTTTGCGGTGTTCGAAGACCCCGACACCGCCACGCGCTACATCGAGGAGGCGAACCGGCCGCTGGTCGTGAAGGCCGACGGCCTGGCTGCAGGCAAGGGTGTCATCGTGGCGAGAAACGCCGCAGAAGCCATCGCAGGCGTCGACCTCATCATGCGCGATCGCGCCTTTGGCGATGCCGGCAATCGGATCTTGATCGAGGAATGCCTCGTCGGCCAAGAAGTGAGTTACCACGTCGTCTCCGATGGTGAACGGTTCATTCCGCTGGCCCCGGCTCAAGATCACAAGCGCGCCTTCGATGGCGACGAGGGACCGAATACCGGAGGCATGGGTGCTTACTCACCGCCGCCCGTCGTGACCCCCGAAATCGAACAGAAGGTGCTCGACCGTGTCATCGAGCCGACACTTCGCGGGATGGCCGCCGAAGGGCGCCCCTTCCGCGGCGCGCTCTTCGTTGGTCTGATGATCGTAAACGGCGAGCCGCTGGTTCTCGAGTACAACACACGCTTCGGCGACCCCGAGTGTCAGACTTTGATGACCCGCTGGAAGGGCTCGGTCCTGCCGCTCATTCAAGGCTCCGCGCGCGGAGACTTCGGAGGGCTGACCCTTCAATGGGAGGCGCCCGCTTCGCTCTGCGTCGTGCTTGCCGCGGGCGGCTATCCGGGCAGCTATGAGAAAGGGACGCCCATTCACGGCCTCGACGAAGCCGCGGCGCTTCCGCATGTGACTGTCTTCCACGCGGGGACGGCGCTTCGAGGCGACACGGTGGTCACTTCCGGCGGACGGGTGCTCTCGGTCACCGCCGTTGGCGAGAGCATCGACGAAGCTGCCGAACGTGCCTACGAAGCGGTCGACAAGATCGACTTCGAAGGCAAGCAGCTCCGCCGGGACATCGGCTGGCGGGCCCGCGGCCGCTAATGGACCAGCTGGCCGCGCTCGTCAGGGTTCTAGAGCAGGGCGGCGTCATCGCGTGTCCGACCGAAACCTGGCTCGGCCTGCTGGCCGACGCGAGAAATGAGGAGGCCGTCGAGCGGGTCGCCGAGCTCAAGGGGCGGCCTTCGGACATGCCGATCGCCTTACTCCTTCCCGACGGCGCGTCCGTGACGAGCGTCGCCGAGCCTCCTTCGGCAGCGGCACAGGCTCTCATGCGCGCGCACTGGCCGGGCCCGTTGACGATACTGCTAACGGCCAAGCCCGGTTTGAGTCCGCGACTCAGCCGCGATGGCAAGATCGGCGTTCGAGTCCCTGGGCCGAGTCCCGCCGCGGAATTGGTGCGTGCCTTCGGCCACCCTCTGACCGCGACCAGCGCCAACCGGACTGGCGAGCCACCGCTCCGAAGCGCAGAGGAGCTGCCCGCAGCACTCGCCGAGGGGCTTGCGGGGCTGGTGCCCGGCATCTCTCCGGGAGGTGCCCCCTCGACCCTCATCGACTCGACCCGGACCCCGATGGAGATCATTCGCATCGGCGCCATCGAAGTCGATCTGACCGCTCTTTGACAGAGGTGGGGATGCTGCGTCACTCTTCGCCCACGGAGGACCGATGGCCCTGATCGAAACCCAAGAAGCTGCGCGTCGCCTGGCACGAGCGATCTCGAGTGACCTTGCTCTCTACAACGAAGACAAGATCGCCGAGGGAATTCGAAACGATAGTCTTTTTGAGGTGATGGCGGACGAAATTCAAGAAGGACGCGACCTTTATCAAAGTCGCGTCGCGCCCGAGCTCATCGGTCGCAACCTGTACGACCGCGCCATCATCGATCTGCTCGTCCGTTCCAAGTCCCACGTCGAATCTCCGATGTGGTAGGCCAGCGATCGCGATGACTCATCTCCATACCGGGCGGTTGGCCATGGCCGGCTGCCTCGCTTTTCTTATTTTCCTTCTTGTCCCGGGCTGCAGCGACGAGGTGGGACCTGGCGGTGGCACCGGGGGTGCGGCTGGCGGCTCGGCTGGTTCGGGTGGCATGGCTGGCATGGGCGGGACGGAGCCGCCTCAACCTCAGCTCTGGGAAGGACAGAGCAACGGGGTCGACGTCTGTTTCACTGTCAGCGGGGATGGCCTGAGGCTAAGCACGGAGCCCGGGTGCAGCCTGGCTGGACAGGGTGGGCAGGGCGGACAAGCAACAGGACCATCATTCGAAATCGATGTGCGTCTCGGGGGTACCGACCAGATCGGGCAGCCCTGTAGCTTCGAGCTCAGCTACCGGAGTGACACCACCATCGATCAGGGCACCCAGACTTTTCAGGGCTCGTTCATCGAGCCGCCGGGCAGCGGCATCACGCTCTCCTTTTCCGGTGAGCTCGTGGGTCAAATGGCCTCGGGCATCGCGCAGCGGGAAGAAGGTGATTCGTATTGTCGCGCGGGGTGGGCGGCATCGACGTCGAACGAATGCGACGATGCGGCAATCGAGGCCTGCCTCGACCTCCAGGACTGCTGCAGGGCGATTTTGGTCAATCCCGTCTTCTTCGAGACCTGCAATTCCGTCGTGCTCCAATGTGACGAACAGCAATGCCGGGAAGTCCTCGACGGCTACTCGCAGTGCCAGACCGAGCCATAGCCTTCGTCCAAGCTCCCTAATCGAGTCGAAGCGCGCGCAGCGCCTGTTGGAAATCCTCCGGAGGTTCGGTCTCGAAACTCATGGGCTCCCCGCCGATCGGGTGCTCGAAAGCAAGGACCGCAGCGTGCAGCGCCTGGCGCCCCAGCTCGGTCGAAACACGTCGGAGCTCGGGGTCACCGATTGATTTCCCGTACAACGGGTCGCCGAGAACAGGGTGTCCGTGCTCGGCGAGATGCACCCGAATCTGATGCGTGCGCCCGGTCTCGAGACGGCAACGAACCAGAGCGCTTCCGTGCAAAACCTCGACTGATTCTAGATCTGTGACCGCTCTGCGGCCCCGGTCGCCGCGCGAGGTGAACTTCTTTCGATTCGCCGGGTGTCGCCCATGGAAGGTGTCGTACCGGATCGACTCGGGTGGCCTTCCAAGTGCGATGGCAAGATAGGCTCGCTCCAAGCTGTGCTGCTGAAACATCTCGACCAGCCGCTCGTGCGCCTGCGCGGTTTTAGCGACCACCATCACCCCGCTGGTGTCCTTGTCGAGCCGGTGCACGATCCCAGGGCGCAAGGGATCGGGGCCGCCCCGGAGCTGGCCGTGATGCAGCAGGGCGTTGACGAGCGTGCCGTCCGGATGGCCGGGCGCAGGGTGAACCACCAGGCCGGCCGGCTTGTCGAGGATGATCAGATGCTCGTCCTCGAACAGCACCTCCAGCGGAATGGCCTGGGGCTCGGCGCTCATCGCTTCGGGCGGGGCGGGGTGAATCAGAATCTCTGCGCCCTCGATGGCCTTGGTTTTCCTCGAAACCACCTCGCCGGCTTGCTCCACCCGGCCTTGCTCGATCCAGCGCTGTAGCGCGCTTCGCGAGAACTCCGGGCAGCGCCTAGCCAGTACGCGATCGATGCGCTCCCCCGCCTCCTCGCCGGAGAGCCTTAGCACTGTCGGCGTCGGCGCCGATTCCGACACCGGCTACTCGAGTCTCTTGGTGAGCTGGTGAGCGTTCGTCTGCATGTCGATGTTGCGGAACACGCAGATGCCTAGTTCCGGGTCGAGGCTTTTGCAGTGCTCGGCAATCTTGGCGATCGACGCCTCGTCATAGCGCGACCGATGGCCGGCCGGCCCCGGAAGGCGGAGATAGGTGATCTTCGACTTCGGGGGCGGGTCGTCTGTGAGTGGGTCGTACGCCGCAACCGCGGGCCGGTCACCGCACGCGGCGGCGATGTCGGCAGGCTTCCAGGCCTCGAAGTCGAAGACCACCGGGGGCAAGTCCGAGGGAAGAAAACCTAGAAACGCTCGAAGAGCGGCCCGGTTCGCCTTGCCATGCTTGAACTTTTCGTCCGCGTGAAAAATCACCGCCTTGGCCTTGAGGTCGCTCGCCAGCGCGGCCACCTCCTCGCATGTCGCCTTGTTCTCTTTGGTGCGCCTGAAACCCGATTCGCTCACCGAGCTCGGCGCGACGACCGTGAAAAGGAAGCCTTCTGGCGCCTCGCGAATCCAGCGCCTCACCGTACCGGCGCCTGGAATGGCAATTTCAGTGTCCGAAATTTCCACCGCTTCAAACTCCCGCCAATATCGGCTGACAGGCACGGGGAAACCGGAGCACGCAACCACAAACATTGGGCCGGAGTATACAAGCTTTGGGGCAGAAGGCCCGAGCTGACTCGGACTTTGGCGGGAATTCCTCGCTTTGGGCACCACTCTGATAGGGTCTGCACCGTGTCTGACTTCGGCTTCGACGCCTATGCGCTCGACGACCTGGATACCTCCGGGCAGACCCATCCGTTGGAGATCGCGCGTGATCTGATCGCGAGCGGGAGGCCGCGCGCAGCACTCGATCTGCTGAGCGATCATCATGATCAGCTGGTCGACGACCCGGAGTACCTGCTGCTCTGTTCCGCTGCATGGTGGGCGGATGGCGATACGTTGCGCGCGCAGCAGGCCTTGCAGGGAGCGGCTCGGCTGGCCCCAGCGGACCCGAGACCACTCCAAGGGCTGGGCGAGCTCCTGGCCGAGCGGGGTGAGCACGACAAGGCAGAGCTCCTCTTGGCCAAGGCTCGAGCTCTAGAGGTCCAGGCGATCGAGAACGAGCTGTCGATGGACGAGATGGGAACCGAGGCAGCGGACGACTTGATCGCGTTCGCGGAGCGGCGGGACCGAAAGACCCAGGGGGCCCTGACGCCGCGGCAGGTCTTGCTCGGCATCGTCGTCTTGCTGGGGCTCGCGCTGTTGATTGCCGCTATCGTGCTTGTCACGTCTCCACGGAAAGCGGCGTCGCCGCCACGCGGCGCAGCCCCCTCCACGACGACCAACCTTGCCGAAGAACCTGCGGCTTGGGACGTGGCCGAGGAGCTAGAGGAGCTGCCGACCGTTACTGCGGCCGAGAAGGTCGAAGAGCTCCTCCCGGTCGAGGTTGCGGAGCCGCCTGTCGTGGCGGTGCTCGACAGGCCGACCAAGGTCGATCCGCCCAAGCCCGAGACGGCCCGCGCCGAAGCGGCTTCGCCAGTCCCTTCTCGCAAAGCCGCTCCTACGCGTCGTCGCCCGGCTCCAGCCACATCTGCGTCTCGCAAGGACGCCGCGCCGCCGCTCGTGCAGCCTCCGAGCGATACCGTCGTTCAAGCGGAGCTGGCCTCGATGGACCCACAGCAACTCACGACACGCGCCGACAAGCTGGATCAGGAAGGGCACTCGGCACTGGCCGCAAGCTACTACCGGCGCGCGCTCGAGATCGATCCGGACTACGCACCCGCCCTGGTGGGGATGGGCCAGAGTATCTTGCGCGCCAAGAAGTACTCCGATGCGATGAAGAATGCGACCCGGGCTCTACAGCTCGCCCGTGGCGTCGACGCTCGTCCGGGACTCGAGGCCGTCGCGATCTATCAGATGGGTCGTGTGCACTACGAGCGCGGTGAACGGGATGCAGCCCGCCGCCTCTTCCGCCAATCGATTTCCCTTCCTGGCGCGCCGCCCGAAGCGTGGTTCTACCTGGGGGAGGCGCTTTCGAGCGACAATAGCCCCGCTGCTCGACAAGCCTATGAGAAGTATCTGGAGCTCGTCCCCAAGGGCACGCTGTCGGATCGGGCCCGTCGAGCAATTCGGTAGTATGCTCCGGTGATGGCGAAGAAACAGAACGACCGGCGCCAGGCGCGCAAGGAGCGAGCCAAGGAGGCCAAAGAGGCCAAGCGCGAAGCGCAAGAACGCGCGCAGCAGCGTCGCCGGCTGCAATTGAACATGTCCGCGGCGGTTGCCGTCTTGACATTGGCGGTTGCCGGCCTCTGCTACTGGGTGTTCGACAACCGGCAGCTGATGGGCATCACACTTCTCATCGGAGGTGTCTTGTTCCTCGTGCTTGCCCTTGGGACGTTGGCTTCGGGCGTGCAGCCCCGCGATCGCACGCGCGCAGGCTCCATCGACTACGGCAACCGTGACTGAGGAGAGCTCTGTCGATGACGCGCAGTCGGAGCGTTGGGAAGCAGCCGAAGAGGGCATGGAGCTTCTGCACGCCGGCGAAGCCGACCTGGCGATCGATGAGCTCCTGCGCGTTGCGCGCGATGATCCCCAAAACGAATACGCGTTTCACTTCCTAGGTCACGCATATTTCGAGAAGGAAGCCTATCCGGAGGCGCTCAAGAGCTACGTCGAAGCTTTGAAGCTCGCGCCCGACTATGTGGGCGCGATGCTGGGCGCCGGGCAGACGCTTCGAATGATGGGAGAGTACGATCGCGCGATTCGAATGGGTCAGCGCGTGCTCCAAAGCCGAGAAGACGACGGGGACGGCTTGTTTCTCGTCGGGGCTGCGCACTTCCAGAAAGGCGAAAACCAGGCCGCGAAGCGATATCTCGAACGCTTTCTCGAGACCAGCCCTGAGCTGGAAGTCGCCCTCGAGGTCGAAGGAATGCTGCAGGTCATCCGCGGAGAGGTCTTGCCTTTTCCGGGCGCCGAGGACACGGTAGAGAACTAGCAGGAGGTTGCCGTGAACGCGGATCCCGCCAAGAAGCTGAAGGCCGAGCAGCCGTCAGATGAGCATAAAGAACGTTTGCGTGACGAAGCCGCTGACTGGCGCGCTCGCGACGTCCAGCCGACCGTAGCCCGCCAACCCTTGCGCAAGGAGCGCTTCGTCACCCACAGCGACTTGGAGGTGCCCGACCTTCTGACGCCGGCCGACTTCGACGACGGCTATCAGCGCGACCTCGGTTTTCCCGGCCAGTTTCCGTACACACGCGGTGTCCAGCCGACCATGTACCGCGGCCGCCTATGGACGATGCGGATGTTCGCGGGCTTTGGCACGCCCAGGCAGACGAACGAGCGTTTTCGGTATCTGCTCGACCAGGGGCAGACCGGTCTCTCGACGGCTTTCGATTTCCCGACCCTGATGGGATACGACAGCGACTCGCCACGCTCGCTCGGTGAGGTTGGCATGGTGGGGGTAGCGGTCGACACGCTCCGCGACATGGAGATTCTGTTTGACCAGATCCCGCTGGACAAAGTCACGACCTCGATGACCATCAACGGGCCCGCCGCCGTGTTGCTTGGGTTCTACGTCGCCTTGGCGGACAAGCGTGGCATCGCGCGCGACAAGATTGGCGGGACCGTCCAAAACGATTGCCTCAAAGAGTTCATCGCTCAGCACGCCTGGGTCGTACCTCCGCGCCCGGCGATGCGGATTGTCACCGACTCCATCGAGTTCTGCGCCAAAGAGGTGCCGCGCTGGAACAGCGTGAGTATCAGCGGCTATCACATCCGGGAAGCCGGCTCGACCGCCGCGCAGGAGCTCGCGTTCACGATTGCCGACGGCCTGGAGTATGTGAACTGGGCCGTCGAGCGCGGTCTGGACGTCGACGACTTCGCGCCGCGCCTCTCGTTCTTCTTCGACGTTCACAACGACTTCTTCGAAGAGATCGGGAAATTCCGTGCTGCGCGCCGGATGTGGGCTCGACTGATGAAGGAGCGGTTCAATCCGAAGAACCCGCGTTCCCTGATGCTTCGGACGCACGCACAGACCGCCGGTGTCTCGCTCACCGCCCAGCAGCCCTACAACAACGTCGCGCGAGTCGCGCTTCAAGCGCTTGCCGCCGTGCTCGGAGGGACCCAGTCGCTGCACACCAACAGCCTCGACGAGACATTCGCGCTTCCGACGGAGGAAGCGGTCACCGTGGCGCTACGCACCCAACAGATCATCGCCGAGGAGTCGGGTGTCACCAACACCATCGACCCCTTGGCGGGCAGCTATTTCGTCGAGTGGATGACCAACCGCCTCGAAGAAGAGGCCATGGACTACATCCGCAAGATCGACGATTTTGGCGGCATGGTCGAAGCGGTCGAGCATGGCTATCCGCAGCGCGAGATCGGCGCTTCGGCGTACCGTCTGCAGCAGCAGGTCGAATCCGGCGAGAAGGCCGTCGTGGGCGTCAATTGCTACGAGCAAGACGAACAGCCCGACATCCCGACCCTGCGGGTCGATGAATCGATCCAGAAGGAACAGGTCGAGGCCCTGGCTAAGGTCAAGGCCGAGCGCGACGACGCCGCGGTCGCGACGGCATTGGCCGCCATTGCAGACGACTGCCGGATGGATCGCAACGTGATGCCGGGCATCATCGCAGCTGCGAAGGTGTACTGCACCGAGCAAGAAGTCTGCGACGTGTTCCGAGACGTGTACGGCCAGCATCAAGACCGGCCCGAGTTTTAGGGAGCCGCAGCGCCAGCCACGGAATGTCAGGTTCCCGTCATCCGTAGCCACATGGCAATCAACATGGCGGCGACCATGAGGGCCAGGGCGATGGTGCCGACGATGTCCTCGACTCGCTTTCGGCGCTGACGATCGTCGAGCCAGGCGGGGACGCTGGACTCGTGAGCCCGGGCCTCTGAGGGTAGGGGCGCTGGCGGTGGAATCGGCCGACGGAGGATCGGGTCGGGAAGTGTTGGAGCAGGGTTGACCACTTCGCTCCACTCCCCTTGGCGCGCCTGCGGTCGCTGGACAACGTGACGGTCCTCGACATCAGCGAAATCGCCGCGATCGGGCGCGGGGGTCCGGAGCACACGGACCACCTTGGTGGTCGTCTCCCTGCGCTTCTTCCGGAAATGACTCGGACGGCGCTTTGACTGTCGGGGGAGCTCCGGTTTGTCTTCGGGGTGCGGCACGGTTTGTCTATCTCCACCGCCCCCATCGGCTTCTCTTGCGACTATACCGCTCAATCGTTCAGTGTCATCGGACAGCTCGACTTTTGGAGAGTTCCCTTACAATTCGAACCATGGACTGGATTGACTCGGCAGATCTGATCGACGGCGACTTCGGTGGCCGCTTGGTGTTCACCTGCGAGCACGCTTCGGCGGAGCTTCCTGAGCCCTGGACCTGGCCCGACCAAGATCGCTGGCTCGTCGATACGCACTGGGCGTGCGACATCGGGGCCGCCGCCTTCACGCGACGGATCGCGGGGCTCATGAATGCGCCGGCCGTGCTTTCGCGTTTCTCGCGGCTCCTGATCGATCCGAACCGTCCGCTAGAGTCCGACACCTTGTTTCGCGAAAACGCCGAAGGTAGGACGGTCCACCTGAACGAAGCTCTGCTCGAAGCCGAACGAAGGCGTCGAATCGAGCGTTTCTATCATCCCTACCACGCGGCGGTCAGCTCGACCGTCGAGAGGAGCGCCTGCGACACGGTGTTCTCCATCCACACCTTCACCGATGACTACGAAGGCGAGAAACGGACCTTGGAGCTCGGCGTGCTGTTCGACCATGACGAGGAGCCAGCTTACCGGCTCGTACGCCACCTCGCGGATGCCGGCTTTCGTGTGGCGCCCAACGAGCCATGGTCCGGCAAAATCGGACTCGCGTATTCACCCGTGCGCCATGCCCAGGAGTTCGGCCGTTGCGCGCTCGAGATCGAGGCGCGTCAAGACCTGATCGTCGAGGAGTCCTTTGCCAGCAGGCTTGCGGAAGCACTCGCGGGCTTCTTCTCCTAAGCTTGTGTTCATGCGCCGACTTCGCTCCGAGCAGACCGGGCTTTCCTACCTATCCACTGGGGCCGAGGACGCGCCGGTGGTCCTGTGCCTTCATGGGTTTCCCGACATCCCGCGAACCTGGGCCCCGCTGACCGAGTGCCTAGGCGACGCAGGCTATCGTGTGGTGAGTCCCGGGTTGCCAGGATACGCCCCGTCGTCTCTCGAGGGCCCCTTCGACATTTCGACGCTGACCCGAACGGTCCTGGCACTGGTCGATGAGCTATCGCCTTCGGAGCCGATTCGCGTCGTCGGTCACGATTGGGGTTCGGTCCTCACGCAGTGCGCACTGGCGCTCCGGCCCGACCGTTTTCGCGCAGCAGCCACACTGGCAGTTCCTCACCTTCTTGCCTTCGAGGCGAACATCGAACGGTATCCAGCTCAGCTCCGGCGGAGCGCCTACATGGGCTTATTTCAACTGCCGATGCTGTCCGACCGCATCGTGAGGCTCCGTAACTTCCGTTTGATCGAGCGCCTCTGGAAAGCCTGGTCGCCGGGCTACGAGCCGGGGCCCGACTACTTCGAAGAGCTCAAGGTTTGCCTGCGTTCGAGTATGCCGGCGCCACTACGCTACTACCGCGCGATGCTCTCGCCGAAGGTCATTCGCGAAGTCCGCCAGCTCGTCGGAGCCGGCCCGATCGTCGTTCCCACAATCTATCTGCACGGCGAGCGCGACGGCTGTATTGCTCCCGAAATGGCAGACGGTCAGGAGAAGCACTTCAGCGCGATGTTCGAAATGATGAAACTCGAAGACGCCGGGCACTTCTTGCACTTGGAGCAGCCCGCGGAGGTGAATGCCGCGATTCTGAGGTGGTTTGAGGGGCACTAGGCGTGTTTGGTTTCACCGCCCGCCCGGACGCCTCCGGCGGTGGGTTGGTCCCGCCCCACCACCCCCACACTATCGCCTACCCCCACCCGTAATCCTGGTATCACTCTCCCGCGAGTGAGCAGCGTGCCTTTGCGCGGCATTCGCTTCGCTCTGCCTTGGCGGCGCTTCGCGCCGGGCTTCGCCCTTCGGGCTCGCGGGGGGGGGCTGCTGTCTTGAGGGGCCGTGCCGGTGCCAGTGTCAGCGTCAGTGCCGCGGGTATTAGACGCCGACGAGGGGGAGCTGCCTTCGGAGTCCCACGTTGTCCGTCACTGGAACCGGGTATCGGCCGCTGAAGCAGGCGCTGCAGAAACCCTCGCCACCGACTGCTCGTTTCAGGCCGTCGAGTGACAGGTAGCCCAGACTGTCGGCGGTGACGTAGTCGTTGACCTCAGCGACGGAGTTGTGCGCGGCGATCAGTTCTTCGCGAGTTGGGGTGTCGATGCCGTAGAAGCAGGGCCAGCTCGTTGGCGGCGAGCTGATTCGGAGGTGGACTTCCTTTGCGCCAGCGTCTCGAATCATCTTGACGATCTTGCGGCTGGTCGTCCCGCGCACGATCGAATCGTCGATGACGACGACGCGTTTTCCTTCCAGCAGACTCTGAACCGGGTGCAGCTTGAGGCGGACGCCGAAGTGTCGAATCGATTGAGATGGTTCGATGAAGGTGCGGCCCACGTAGTGGCTTCGGATCAGGCCGAGCTCGAAGGGGAGACCCGCAGCTTCAGCGTAGCCGAGCGCCGCAGCCACGCCGCTATCGGGCACGGGCACGACGAGGTCAGCCTCGACCGGCTGGTCTTCGGCGAGGGCATGGCCCATTCGCTTTCGGGCGTCGTAGACGCTGATCCCGTCGAATGTGGCGTCGGGCCGCGCGAAATACACGTACTCGAAAATGCACATGTACCTACGCGAAGCGCTGGTGCGGAAAGGCCGAAGGCTCTGTAGCCCCGACTCGTTGATGACGACCATCTCCCCGGGTTCGATGTCGCGGACGAACTTCGCGCCGATCAATTGGAACGCTGGAGGCTCCGAAGCGATGAGGTAGGCGCCGTCGAGCTCGCCGAGGCACAGGGGCCGAAAACCGTAAGGGTCGCGCACCGCGACGAGCTCGTCGGGTGAGAGAAAGACGAGTGAGTAGGCGCCTTCGACCTGGTGCAGGGCGTCGGCTACCCGGTCGATCATGGTTTCGGCCTTCGAGCGCGCGATGAGGTGAACGAGCACCTCGGTGTCGCTGTCAGACGAGAAGATCGAGCCGTCCTTTTCGAGCTGGTGGCGAAGCGCCAGACCGTTGGTCAGATTGCCATTGTGAGCTACGGCAATGGAGCCGTGGCCGCAGTCGACGGCGAGGGGCTGCGCGTTCTTGATGTGGCTGCCGCCCGCGGTGGTGTAGCGCACGTGACCGATGGCGCTCTTACCGGGCAGCTTGTCGATGCGATCGGCGGTGAAGACGTCTTGCACCAGACCCATCCCACGGTGAACGAAGAGCTGCCCACCCTTGCTCGAAACGATGCCGGCCGCTTCCTGCCCTCGATGCTGCAGAGAGTGCAGGCCGAGATAGGCCAGATTCGAAGCTTCATCGGCCCCAAACACGCCAAACACGCCGCATTGATCATGAAAATGATCGTCGTCTATCAGCTCCACCGCGTCTTCATAGCGCCGGCTCCCCTCTGCGTCCACGACTCCCGCATGCCCCCGGTCCGAGCGTGCGCTAGATCTGGCCCGTTGGGATGCCGCGGGTATTGAAGCGAATCGAATCGGTCGTGCCTCGAAGGGCGTCCGGCTATGGCGGCAAGGCCCGCGGCCTGGCTGCGCTTGCTCGTGGAGGCTTCCCTGTTCCGGCCGCATACGCGATGCCGGGCTGGGTAGCCGATTCGTTCTTTTCGAGCGTCCTCGAGATCGCGGACCGTCCAAGGGCGCTCCTGCGCACTCCGCATGTTGCCGACGCCCGCCTGCAAGCGATCGCGGAACGCGTGCGTGAGGCGACGCTTCCACAGGACGTCGTCCGAAGCGTCAGCGATGCTCTGCTCGCTATGCGGGACGAGGGCGCCGTCAGCTTCGCCGTTCGCTCCTCGGCGATGCACGAAGACCAGGAAGGCGCGTCCGCCGCGGGGATGCACTCGACGCTGCTCAACTTGATGCGCGAAGACGAGGTTCTCGACGCCATCAAGATTTGCTGGTCGAGTCTTTTCCGCCCTCGCGTGCTCTCGTACTTACGGGCGCTCGGGGAGGAGATCCCTGTCTCGGTTGGCGTCGTGATTCAGGCCATGGTGCCGGCACAGGTTTCCGGTGTGCTGTTCACCGCCAACCCGCTCACCGGTGATGCTGGCGAGGTCGTCATCAATGCCGCGTATGGCTTGGGCTCTTCGGTCGTCGAGGGCCGTGTGACGCCGGACACCTATCGAGTCGACAAAGCCACCGGCCAGCTGCGCGACCGGATGATCGGCAGCAAAGCTAGGCGAACGATGCTCGAACGATCGGGCGGTGTGCGAGAAGTCGAGGTCGCGCTCGCAGATCGGGAAGCGCCAGCGCTCAGCGAGCAGCAGCTCTTGCATCTGACCGATTTGGCTAAGCGAGTCGAAAGCCATTTCGGAAATGCCCGCGACGTCGAATGGGCGTTCGCCGAACACGAGCTGTACGTCCTTCAAGCGCGACCGATCGTCGTTCCAAGCACACGAAACCGCCGCGGCTCGAGACACGACCGACCGGTGGACCGTCGTAAGATCGTCTGGAGCAACGCGAACGTCGGAGAGGCGCTTCCGGGCGTTGCCACGCCGTTCACCTGGTCGGTGCTCAGCCAGTTCAGTGACCTTGGCTTCCGCCGGGCGTTCGGCGCCATGGGCTGTACCGTTCCGCGCGACGCCGAGCTCGTCGGCGACTTTCGAGGGCGGATCTACATCAATCTGACCGAGTTTTCCGCAATCATGTCTCAGATCCCGTGGATCCATCCGTCGACCCTAGTGCGGCTCGGGGGCGGCCAGTACGCTTCCGAGCTCGATGAGGTCGTCGCCGAGCGGAGCTCGACAGGCTTCTTGCTGCGCTTGCCGCAGACCGTTTCTCGATACGCGCGCGAGAACTTCCGCCTCGAGGCCCGGGTCGACGAGTTCGAAACGTATTTCTCCGACGAGCGGACGCGCATCAACGGAATCGACCCGCGCCTTCTCGAGCCCAGCGGCCTCGACCGAATGCTCGGCGATGTCGAGCACCTCCTTGACGAGACCGGTTCGATCATGTTGACCGCTTACGCAAACCTGCTCAGCGCCGTGCTC
>Ga0316189_10002307_pt1 | contig 18835 bp, 17 predicted proteins | sample LowCovwburrow_MG_FD_204930 | JGI IMG/M metagenome (GOLD analysis project Ga0316189, IMG submission 204930) | Coastal sediment microbial communities from Maine, United States - Lowes Cove worm burrow | ecosystem: Environmental > Aquatic > Marine > Coastal > Sediment | place: USA: Maine...
CGGGGGCGGTCGCGTGGTCGACCGCGACCAACACAAACCCGGCAGAGAACGGCCGGCTCATCGCGGATCGTGCCGTCCGCTCCAGGACATCGAGCCCGATGTCGTAGAGCTCGCGATCACCCGCGATGGCGCCAAGCTCGAGCGCGAGCAGGATAGCCGCCGACCCGCCGCTGGGCAGCACGCCGTCGTCGAGGTCTGCCATGCGCACGGGGATGCCGGGGTCGCCCTCGGCGGTGCGCAGGAACGCATGCGTTGTCGGGTCGTAGAACCGCTCTCGAACAACGGCGGCTATCTCGCGCGCGCCGAACAGCCAAGCCGGATCTCCAGTGGCCGCGTGCAGGCGCACCATGCCGAGTCCTGCGAGTGCGTAGTCGTCGAGGAAGCCGTCGCCGATGCGGGTGCCCGCCCGATCGCCGCGGGACATCGTGCCGTCGCTCCAGCAGGTATCAAGGATGAAACGGCCAGCCTTCTCCGCGGCCTGCACGTACCGCGGCTCATCGAGCCACCGCCCCGCATCGGCGAGCGCCATGATCGCCAGGCCGTTCCAGGAGACGAGCTTCTTGTCGTCCGTCGCGGGCGGCGGCCGCTTGGTGCGAACCTCACCCATCTTCGTGAGGCTGCGGGTGATGGTGCTGCGCACCTCGGCCACGTCGATGCCGAGCTCGCTTGCCGTGTCTTGGTCCGGGCGACGGTGCAGCACGCTTCGGCCTTCGATCGCGCGGTCGCCCGCTGCGGTCACACCAAACGCGGTCGCAACGACCCTTGCGTCTGCAGGCCCGAGTGCTGCGTTGAGCTCGTCGGGCGTCCACGAGTAGAACGCGCCCTCGCCCTCGGGGTCGTCGGCGTCGAACCCGACGACGATGCCGCCGTCCGCCTGCTGCCATGTGGCCACAATGTCGTCGAGCACCGCGCGACCGGTCGCCACGAAGTCGGGGCGGCCTAGAGCGAGCCCGGCCTCGACGTACAACCCCGCCAGCTGGGCGTTGTCGTAGAGCATCTTTTCGAAGTGGGGGACATGCCAGCGGTTGTCGACGGCGTACCGATGAAACGTGCCCGCGACGTGGTCGTGGATGCCGCCCAAGGCGATCTGTTCGAGGGTGAGCTCGAGGTGAGAGCGGCTGTCGGCGTTGCCCGTACGGATCGTGTGCCGCAGCTCGGCGAGCAACAGCGGCGTGTTTGGGAACTTCTGGCGCCGTCCAAATCCGCCGCGCTCGAGGTCGCGGGAACGGCCCAGCGCCGTCATCGCGCCATCGAGGATCGCGGGGCCGAGCTTGCTCCGGCTCTTGACGCGCGCGAGCGCCGATTTTTCGACCTGCGCGAGTACGGCCCGGCCGTTGGCGGCGACACCCTCGCCATCGGTAGCGAAGGAGGCTTGAACCTCGTTGAGAATATCGAGAAATCCCGGTCGGCCCCGAGAGGCGAACCGCGGGTAGTAGGTACCGCCGTGGAACGGCTCGAGGTTCGGGGTGAGGAACACGGTGAGCGGCCAACCCGTGGAGCCGCCCAATGCTCGCACCGCGTCGATGTAGAGCGCATCGACGTCGGGCCGCTGCTCGCGGTCGACCTTGATCGAGATGAAGTGCTCGTTGAGGTACGCGGCGACGTCGTCGTCCTCGAAGCTCTCCTTCTCCATCACGTGGCACCAGTGGCACGTGAAGTAGCCGATGCTCAGGAAGATGGGCTTGTTCTCGCGCTTGGCCCGGGCCAGTGCCTCGGGGCCCCACGGGTACCAGTCGACGGGGTTGTGGGCGTGCTGCTCGAGGTAGGGGCTGGGCTGCCCAGCGAGTTGGTTACCCTGGGCGCGGATCTCTGCGGTGGTCCGCGCTGCGTGGGGAGCCGCGGGAGCCTCGGGGTCTGTGGTTGGCGTTGCATCCACCGCTTCTGCGGGGCCTTGGACGGGTGGTCCCACGGGTGCATCCGCGGGACACGCCGTGAGCAACGCAAAGCCAACGAGGACGGTCGGGCGCGACACGCAGGCGTTATAGCCCCGATCGGGTAGCGCGGGGCGAGCCAGGGCCGGCCGCTGCCTGGAGCCTTACGCGGGTTGGGTGGCGGTGATTGTGGCGGGCATGCCCCCCACGGGGCGCAGGGTGACGCGCGGAATGGGCACGGGCGTGTGCGGGATATCGATGTCGAACTGGCGCACAAACGTGGCGAGGATGATCTTGGCCTCCATCAGCGCGAAGTTGTTGCCGATGCAAAAACGCGGGCCTCCACCAAACGGCAGGTACGCGTACTTGGGATGCTCGGCGCGCGCCTCGGCGGAGAACCTGTCCGGATCAAATCGCTTGGGGTCCTTCCACAGCTTCGGACTGTGGTGCAGGCCCCAGGGCGACACGGCGACGACGGCCCCCTTGGGGACTCGGTAGCCGCCAACCGTATCGTCTTCGAGGGCCTGGCGTTCGATGATCCACGCTGGCGGATACAAGCGCATCGCCTCGTCGATCACACTGCCCGTATACGGGAGCTTGGGGAGGTCCTCGAAGCGAACGGGGTCGTCGCCCAACACGGAGTTGAGCTCGTCGCGGACACGAACCGCGACCTCGGGATGCTGGCTCAGCAGCATGAACGTCCAGCTCATGGCGGTTGCGATCGTCTCGTGCCCCGCGAGGAAGAGCGTCATCACCTCGTCGCGAAGCTGCGCGTCGGTCATGCGGTCGTCGTCGGAGTCGCCGGTGACGGCCATCAGCATGGAGAGCAGATCGCCGTGATCGCCAGGGTTGGCGCGGCGCTCGGAGATGATCTTGTGCACGGCGGCATCGAGCAGCTTCTTTTGCTGCCGAAAGCGCATGTTGGAGGGCGTCGGCACCCACAGCGGGATTCGAACAAACGATTCGGCGAACTCGTTGGCGTGCTGGAGAACACAGGAGACCGCAGGCCCCAGCGTGCTCGACTCGTGGGACAGGTCGAGGCCGAAGAGCGTCTGCCCGACGATCCCGAGGGTCATCTGCATCATCTCTTCGTGGAAGTCGACCTTTAGCGGTGCGCCTCCACTGCGCTCGTGCCACTGGGTTGCCGTGAGGCTGACGCGATCGGCCATCGTCTGGCTCATCGTCTCGAGGCGTCGACGATGAAACGCAGGCTGTGAGAGGCGTCGCTGTCGTCGCCAAAAATCACCTTCACTGGTCACCAGCCCATTGCCCATCACCAACCGAAGGCCCTCGTACGAGCGCGACTTGATGTAGTTGCGATGGTTGTCGACGAGCACGTGCCGCACGTCGTCGGGGTTGTGCACAAAGATGAAGCGGAACGGCCCGAAGCGGCTGTGCACCGTGTCGCCATAGGTGTCCCGGAGGTTCTCGATCGAGGGCAGGGGGTCGGCCAAGAACCGAAGCGCCCGCCGCATGCCAATCGCGCTGCGTGGGCCTGGTGGCAGGGAAGCTGTGGCGGGGTGCCCGGTCGTCGGCGCCGAGCTGGAATGTGAGGCAGTCCTCATGTTTGACATCAACCTGAGCCTCACCTCATGTTTTGTCCAGGTGGCGGCCGAAAAGAAGCAGAAGAAGCCCCAGGAGGCTCGTCCGCGCCGCGTGCCGACGCAGGCGCGCAGCCTACGCAGGTACGAGGCCATTCTTGCCGCGGCCGCCGACGCGTTCGCCGACCATGGGTTCGAGGCCACGACGATGGAGGGAATCGCGGCCCGAGCCGAGACCTCCATCGGCTCGCTGTACCAGTTCTTCCCCAACAAGATGGCCGTGTTTCGCGAGCTCGCCGCGCGTGCCTTGGCGATGTCGCGAGCGCTGTTTGCCGAGCAGATGGGGCCCGAGCCGTGGAAGCGACCGTGGCGAGAGCTGGTCGACGCGATGGTCGATGGCTACGCGAAGCTCAACCAAGATCCGACGATGCGGGCCATCTTCGGCAACGTGCAGCTGTACGGCGAGTATGCCGACGAGGATGCCGAGCAGCTGCGCGAGATGACCGTCGCGATCGCGGCCCTCATCGGCATGTGGTCGCCGACGGTGCCCGCCCGCCGCCGAGAGGTCGTCGGCGCGCTCGTGGTGAATACGGTCGCAACGGCCATGGTGCTCGTGTCGCGAGACGTCGGCCTGGCCGACGAGGTCGTGGCCGAGATCAAGTTGCTCGTGAAACGCTATCTTGCGCCGTACGCCGACGGAACTGTCGAGTCCTAGCCGCTACTCGGGGAAGACCCAGCGATACCGATTGAGGTCCACCCGGCCGCTCGCGCTGAACTCGACGCCTTCGGCTTCGAGCAGCTCGCGTTGATCTTCTGCGCCATCACCCCCGCTTCGGGTGGACACGGCGCCCTTGGCATTCACGACGCGGTGCCAGGGCACGTACTCGTCCGCATGGCATGCACCCGCCATCGCGAATCCGACCTGCCTGGCGACGCGCGCCGATCCGAGCGCCGCCGCAACCTGACCGTAGGTCGTCACGTGTCCCGCGGGTACCCGTCGAACCACCGCAAACACGCGCGCGTGAAAGCCCGGTCCCACGACCCGCGGCTCACCCGGGTCGGCGCGCCGCGGCATCGACTACACCTGCACGGCGGCGCGAACGCGCTCGGACGACGCTTCGCTCTCACCCGTGATGGGCACGCTCGGTCCTGGCGCGACGTCCTGCAGAGCATCGTTCCCGGCGGGGAGCGGACCCTGCTGTATCAAGTGTCGTAGCGAGACCTGAGGCTTTGCGTTCGTTACCATGGGCGCAGCAGGCCGGAATGAGTACCGGCGCGTGGAGTGTAGAGGAGTTCTCTGCCTCCTAGAACCGCAGCCCCTCTCACACGTCCGTTCACTGTAGTGGCCAGCCCAAGAAATACGACGCCCGTCCGCCAAGCGTTTGCATTGGTAACTTTGGTCGCCGCGACCGCGTGCCAAGAACCGGTGGAGGTGTCGGACACACCTGTGCGGGTGACGAGCAAGGTTGATGTCGGTGTCGTGACTACTCCGGTCGGTCCGACCGACGTGGCGGCCAAGCCCGCGATCGACGTGGCGGTGAAGCCCGCGACCGACCGCAAGGGCCTCGCGGCCATCGCCCGCGGTGTCGTCGACGATGCCGCCGACGCGCGCGCCGATCCACTCGCGCTGGTGCCGATGCGTGCGATCGTGCTCGTCCAAGCGCGCATCGCCGAGCTTGCGAAGATCGATGGCTTCTCCGACGCCGTCGCGTTCATCGGCGAGAAGATCACCGAGCCTCCCACTGTTCGGGCGTTCGAAGACTGCGACCTGAAATTCGTCGCACTCGAGTCCGTCACGTTCGCCATGGATGTCGACGAAGACGCGCAGCTGGTGCTGCGTGGCGAGGGCATCGGTCGTGCCGAGCGCTGGCGTTGTGTCAAGACCAAGCTGGGCAAAGAGGCCGGCTTCGACATCGTCGAGACCGAGAGCCGAACCACGCTGCAAACCGAAGACGAGATGGGCCTCTTCGTCGACGAGGACACGTTCATCTTCGCCGACAAAACCTGGGACCCCGACATCGTCGCGCTGCTTGCAGACAAGAAGGCCAAGACGGCACGCGACGGCAAGCTCCACGACGTGCTGGCCCGGGTGAACATCGAGGAGCCATTGTGGACGGCCGTGATCATCCCGCAGGAGATGGCCGTTGCCCTCTCCGCATCACCCTTCGGGGGCACCGAGGAACTCTGGGGCGCCATGTCCATAGGCGACAAGCTCGCGCTCACGCTGGCGACGCGCGCCGCATCCAAGTCGGAGGCCGCGAGCATGCGCGACGCCACCCAGACGCAGTGGGACGAAGTGTCGTCCATGGCCTCGATCGTGGGCATGAGCGCCGCCGTAGTCTCGTCGGTCAAGTTCACCGCACTGGACGACGTGCTCAGCTTCCGCATGGAGGCGAGCCCCGAGGACGTCAAGAAGATGGCAGAGACGATCAGTAAGTTTTAGATCGCTGGGTCGCGCAGGCCCTTCACGACGACGCGGTGATGGTCGTCGTCGTGCGCCCGCCGCCATCGGTGATGGTCGTGCTCGTGGTCGTCTTGCCCGAGCGGTCGCTGGAACGCGTCGTCGTCCGCGTGCCTCCGTTGGTGCCGCCGTGGGGGTCGTGGATCGTCGTCGTCGACGAGCCGTCGGCATGATCGATATCCGTCCGAGTCCCGCCGCCGGAGAGTTGGGTCGTGGTCGTGGTTTGGGACTGCACGGTGCAGGTGCCAGTGCCGGTGCCGCTCCCGCCGAAGCTTGCGACCGCGACCGATACGACACCGCTGACCGTCAGCTCCTTGCCATCGACAAAGATCGAAGTCGACTTGGATTGTTCATGCGGGTGGACGATCTTGATCCGCTTGGCCTGCACGACCTTTTTCTTCGTCCCGAACCGCAGAACGTAGGTCTGCATTTCGGCCTTGTGGGCCCGGACCGATCTACCGGTCTTGGCGCTGGGCGTGGCGACAGGATTGGCTTGTGCCAGCGAAGGGGACAGCGCTACCAGCCCAGCGACACTCAGGGCGCCCACGAGGGCGGATACGGACGCGTAGAGGCGGCGAGGGGCGGTCGGAGTGCTCATCAATCGGTAAGAGTGAACGGGCGACCGATCGGATCAATGAAGTTTGGAGAGAGGTCCATGTGTCTGAAAACACTCGCTTCGTGCTCCCTCGAACTCGGTTGGCCCGCGCGGGGCAGCCGTCAGCGAGCCACGCAGTCCTCTCGCAGAGCGGCGGACTCGTCGGGACAGACGTCTCCCATGAACCTCTTGCACATAACCGAGGAGAGGCACGCGAGATAGTCCTCGTACGTTGAGACGCAGTCGTCGCCGTAGGCGTCATAGAGTATTTGGAGGTACTCGGGGCAGTAGTCCAGGACGGCTTGGCCCTCCTTCTCCGAGTAACACTCGGTGATCAGACTGGCGTAGTCCGTGCAAACGTCCGTTCGCTCCCCCGTGCTTCCGTTCCCTGTGTCCGGGTCGGTTGTTGTGCCGCCGTCGGTGGCGGTCCCACCGTCGGTGGCGGTCCCACCGTCGGTGGCCGGCACACCGTCGGTCGCGGTGCCGCCGGCTGTCCCAGTGGTTCCGGTGGTGGTGCTATCGGGGGCGTTGGTCGTGGCGACCCCGCCATCATCGCCAGGGCATCCAATACTCAGCGGAGCGATTGCGAGGAGGAACAGGAAATTCTGCTTTTGAGTGGTGTCCACGGGTGCGGGTCTCCTTGGGTCGCAACCGTAGTGGAGCGAGACGTCAGAAACGTTCCGAGTTCCGGCCCGTTACCGTTGTGGCCCCCAAGTCCGCCTGACTAGCCCCCTGCGATCTTCTTGCACTTTTCCAGCTCGCTGGTGCGAACCTTGTAGGGCCCTTTGGCCCGCGCCATTTTGTTGTTGCCGTCGCCGTACAGGATGTAGGCGTGGCACTCCTCGCCCTGGGTCGCCGCCCACCAATACTCATCGCCGTCGACCTTGCTCACCTTGCCCAGCTGAGCCTCGGCCGCGCTCACGCACTTGTTGAAGTCATTGGCGTGGTTGGTGACCTTGATGTCGTCCAGAGCCTTGATGCGCTCGACGGTGACGGGCCCCTCCTTCGGGGGCGGCCCCGCGTCCTCAGCCTTGTCGGCCTTGTCGGCCTTGTCGGCCGTCTTGCCCTTTGCCCCATCGCTGCCCTTGTCGTCGCAGGCGATGGGCATCGCGAGGAACGCCAGGGCGAGAACCATTGAAATCGGGGAGGTCTGGCTGGATTTTTTCATGACGTTCGTCGTGGTGTTTGAACGAACGTGGGACCGGCCGAAATGCCTCTCTCGAGTCGGAGAGGACGCAACTGGAGCGGCGGATGCCGTTGAGTCGTGGTCGACCCTGATGGAACAGCCATCACCCCCCTTTTCGGGCCCGACATCTTGTAGGGCTCATGATCACGAGTGGTTCGACGCCCCAGGTTTGGCCGCTGTGCAGTGGCCCGATCTTGGCCACTAGGTTCAGCTCGTCTCCGCCCCACGGGGGCTGTGTGGTATCTTTTTGTTCAGGTAGCTGGGGCAGACGGGTATTGCAATGTTTGCCAGCGCGAACAAGACTGAATCCGCGCCATGAGCGACTGCCCGATGGGCTCCTCGAACTCATATGCGACCGTCCGTCGCGGGAAGGATAGTCCGATCGTTCACGTCCGTGTGGTGCGTGAGCCGACCGAGGCGAACTATGTCGAGTATTTGGACGCGTTGCATGCGGCGTTTGACGAGCTCGACCGCTTCGCGCTGATCTTCGACACCGGGACGCTCAGCAACTTCCCGGCCAAATATCGAGAGATGCAGTCCCGTTGGTTGGAGACCACGCAGCCCGAGTTCGAGGGCCGTTGGATATGCTCGGCGTTCGTCATCAAGCACAGGCTCATCCGCGGTGTGTTGATGACGATGTATTGGCTCAACAAGCCGTACTACGACTACAAGGTGACAGCCACCAACGAGGAGGCTTGGCGGTGGACCCGGGAGCAGATGAAGGCCGCGGGGGTCGAGGCGCCCACGGATGATGGCCCTGCATGACGTCGATTGACCATGAGTCGTTGTTGCGGAGTCTTCGCAGCACGATTGTCCAGGTCGACGACGCGGACTGTGTGGTCTTCTACAACGGTGACGACGGAGCCTTCGAGGTTGGGCGCGATCTGTTCGCCCAAATGCATCCCGCTGAGGCCGCGATGGCCCACGAGACGCTGCCCGCGGTCCGCAAAGACGGAGTCTCGAGAACGTTCGAGACCACACTGCAAGAGCGTCGCCTTCTGACCCGGGTCTCACGCGTTGGATCGGGCTCACAATCACTGTGTCTGGCGACGGATGACGTCACCGAGGTTCGAACGCTCCAGCTCGAGACTGAAGTCAACAAACGGCAGCTCGACGTCGCGCTTCGCGCCTCGCAAATGGGTCTTTGGAGCTGGCACATACCGACGGGTCGGGTGATCTGGGATCGCCGGATGCACGAGCTGACCGGCCTGGACAAGCCGGTGTCACCGCCCGAACTCGCCGAGCAACGGGTTCACCCGGAGGACCAGGAACTTCTGCGAACGCTGGAGCTGGGCATGAACAAGCCCGGGCCCTTCAGGGCGGTGGTGGCCCGGCTGGTCATGCCCAACGGTGAGATTCGCTGGCTCCTGACATCCGGAACCGCGCTGGCCGAGGATGGGGACGAGACGACCTTGGTCGTGGGCGGGACGCTGGACGTAACCGAGCACCAGCAGCTCGCCGAGAAGCTTCGCGACGCAAGGAAGATGGAAGCCATGGGGCACCTGACCGCAGGCGTCGCCCACAACTTCAACAACATGCTGATGGTCATTTCTCCGTGCCTGCAGCGGGTCCGAGAGCTTGCTCCGGCCGAAGCTGTGGCCGACCTCAACGATGCGATCGTTGCCTCGACGCGGGCGGCGGACGTCGTGACCCAGCTGATGACCTTTGCGGGTCAGCAGCAGCACCAAGAGCGCACGACCGTGTCCGCCGATGCGCTTTGCCGCGACAGCGCGCGCCTGTGCAAACGGTCGTTCCCGCCTGAGATCGAGGTTGTCGAGGACATCGAGGTTGCGGGCGGGCTGCAGTGCAGCCCAGGAGTTCTGGAACAGGTCCTGAGCAACGTGCTGTTCAACGCGCGCGATGCACTCGTGCTCGCGGGAACGGTGGAGCCGCGCGTGACCATCACGGCCCGAGACGTGGAACGGTTCGACGACCAGTGGGTTGAGATCCTGATCGCCGACAACGGTCCGGGGATCGCGAACGAACTCGGCTCAAAGATCTTCGAGCCGTTTGTCACCACGAAGGCGGGGTTGGGCACGGGTCTGGGCCTCGCATCGTCCCAGGCGATCGTCCAGCAGCACGGGGGCCAGCTCGCCTGTCGACCTGCGGGTCAGGCCGGGACGGAGTTTCTGATCCTTCTTCCGTCGGTTCCAGTCCCCAGTGGGCGTCCGTCCGAACGCTCCGAACCGGAACCGACCGAGTCGGATACCAAGAGGGTGTTCGTCGTTGAAGATGAACCCGCGATCCGGCGAGTCGTCACACGGGGACTGACCCGCAGGGGATTTGAGGTTGCGACAGCGGGGAGCACAGAGGAGGCGAGGATGCTCCTCGAAGGCGGCATCGAGGCCGACGCGGTCCTTCTGGATATGACGTTGGGCACCAGCGAGGGCGCGTCCGTGCTGAGCCTCGTTCGAACGAAGCTTCCGCGCGCCAAGGTCTTTTATTTCACCGGGCAACTCGTCGATGAGTCCGAGGCTCGCGAGGTCGATGGCGTCATCCACAAGCCGGTCGATTTCAATGAACTCGCGGCAACGCTTCGAGCCGCACTCGCCGACGGCTGAGTTCGGCGCCTTCCACGACGACCGCGAATCATCGTGGGAGCGTTGCCTCACAATCTCCGCTCTCCCGCAGACGCGAAGGGCTACGGCTCCCTGGGAGCACCTGCACGCTACCTCTGGCGCCCCCCCTGGCGATGGCTAAGATGCGCGGCGTGGAAGCGTCTGCGATCCAAGCCTACGTGAAGAGCGTCGTCGAGAACACGCCGGCCGACTGGTTGAACCTGACCACGCATCGCCTGGACATCTACGAAGAGCCCCTGGCGAAGACGCAGTTCCTGGAGCGGTTCGAGGCGCTGCTCGACGGCCACAACGCAGACCCGTCGGCGCTCAATGAGCTGCCTACCGCGTTCGACTACATCCGGCTGGGCCACCCGTTGTCGTGCGTGCTCGAGTGGGCCATCGCCAGAGCGCACGGACTCCACGCCGACAACGTGATCAGCTTTTCGTCCCGGACAGCTCCGCTGCTGGCCGTGCTTCGCAAAAACCTGCTCACGGATCGAAGCACGCTGATCGCGTACGCGGGTGAGCTGCCAAGCTTTCTTGAAGTCGAGGTGTTGCGAAACGTGTATGGCTACCGCTTCGAGCTCCAGCAGGTCGACGGCATCCAGGACATCTCGTCGCAAGCCGACAGCACTGTGTTTCTTTCGCAGTCGGACGACATCACCGAGTTCGACCTCAGTGCCGACATCGACTTCCACGTCAGGGTACATCGCCAATGGGGCAGCGTCATCGTGGTCGATGGGGAGCAGAGCGCCGACTACATCTCGGAGATCCAGCACACGCGTCGAAGAGAGACCATTGCCATGACGCCGGTCAACAGCCTGTTGGCGCTACAGAGCCTCGCGCAGGTGGAGTCGGCTCCCGCGAGTCGCAATCCCCAGGCCGACAAGGCCAGCGTTCTCGAGTCGATTTGTCAGGTCACGGGGACCCACGCTGCCGCGCTTGTCGGATCCAGCGGGCTCTCTGTTCAATACGCGATCGTGATGGGGTTGGTGGATCACGCGTTGGAGCACCACAGCGGAAAGCCCATCCGGATCGTGGTGCCGCCCAACTGCTATGGCGGGACCAACGACCAGGCACGACGCGTCGCTGCATGCAGGGGCGACATCGAAGTCGTCGATCTGCCCGTCGATGGGGGGCGGGACATGGTCGAGAGTACCGACGCTGTCCTGGAACAGATCGCCGCCGAAGATGCTGTCCCGTACATCATCGCCGAGATCCCAACGAACCCTCGGGTCGAGGTCCCCGACCTCGAGAAACTGCGCGACGTGCTCTGCAAAGAGCGCCACACGGCCGACGGGACAAAGGCGGTCGAGCCGGTCTTCATCTTGGACCAGACCTTTTGCCCCAACGTTCGGTTCCTGAGCGAGGACGCCGTGCTCTCGTCGGTTCAAACCGTTGGCTACGTCAGCGGCTCCAAGTTCCCCAGCGGCGGACGATGCACGGCCGGCTACTGCGTGGCGAATGCTAGAGCGGAGGGCCTGTTGGAGAAGATCGGGCTGCACATGCGGCTTTGCGACAACGAAGCTACGGAGCATCAGTTGGAAGTGCTGGCGCAGCAGCTGCCGTCCATGCTCGAGCGCATTGAGGCCGCCTACGCCAACACGCGCGACTTCGTGAACTTCATCCGCGAAGTGCTTCCGCAAGCCAAGATAAACTTCGTTTCCGACGACTTGGCCGACCAAGGTTTTACGCCCTCGGTGTTCTCCCTGGACTTGCCCACGCAAGGGGATACCGACGCAGAGCGCGAAGCCTACAAGCGTGCGTCCAATCTCGAGCTCATCCGCTTGATGATCGGGGAGATTCCAAACGAGAGTAAGTTCTGCGTCAGCTACGGCCAACTCAAGGGCTGCTACTGGACGGTGCCCGCAACCTCGACGCAAGGCACGACCAAAGAAGGCGACAAGGACTACATCGTCCGCGTCGCCGTCTCCCCGAGCCTGGACCTGGAGCGTCACAAGGCCGTGTTTCGAGCCTTCGTTGGTCGTGCTGCCTGACCCGCGGGTTGTCGGCCAGCGCGATCCTCGAGCCGTTCATCGGGGTCGGGCTCTGGCCCAGCGCCCGTGGTAGACAGCGGCATGCGGCAGCCCTGGCCCGTCGACGTACCGCGCCTCACGTACGGCATCACGCCTCCCAAGCTCTCCTTCGACGCACAGCGGCGCGCGACGCTGGCGGAGCAGCAGATGGCGAGGATTCGCGGACTCCCCGTGGATGCCTTGGTCGTTTACGACCTACAGGATGAGAGCAGCCGTACCGATGCCGTGCGGCCGTTTCCGTTTCTGCAGACCGTGGACCCGCTGGAGTACGCCACCGAGGATCTCGCGGGGCTCGCGGCCGACAAGGTCGTCTACCGCTCAGTCGCCAAGCAGGGCGAGGCCGAGATGCTGGCGTGGATGCAGCGCGCGCAACAGCGGCACGTATCCACGATCTTTGTGGGTGCGCCCTCTCGCGACGCGACCGTCCAGCTGAGGCTCTCGGACGCGTACCGACTTCGGCAGGCAAACTGCCCCGAGCTGCAGCTGGGCGGTGTGGCAATCGCCGAGCGCCACCGTACGCGCGGCGAAGAAGATGCCCGCATCGCAGACAAGCAAGGCGCTGGCTGCTCGTTCTTCATAAGCCAGGCGGTCTACGACGTCACGGCCACCAAGGACCTGCTCAGTGACCTGTGGTTTCGCAGCGTCCGGGACGGCAACCCGATGCCGCCCGTGCTGGTCACGCTGAGTCCGTGCGGCTCGCTCAAAACGCTGGAGTTTCTCGACTGGCTCGGCGTCGTCGTGCCGCGCTGGGTGCAAAACGAGCTTCGCGAGGCCGGAGACATTTTGCAGGCCTCCATGGATACGGCGCTCGCCGCCTTTGAGGAGCTGCACGCGTTCGCGACCGCAAAGGGGTTCGAGATTGGGTGCAACGTCGAGAGCGTCGCGCTTCGTCGCGCGGAGATCGACGCGTCGGTCGAGATGGTGCACCGCGTCGCGCAGGTGATCGGACGCAGCTGACCGCGGCCCGCGTGGACAGCGAGATGTCGCGATGGGGCCGCGACGAACGCTTCATGCCCCGCCGCCGTGAGTGCTGGCCTCACGGGCGGCAGAGCAAGCCAGGCTCGTCGCCTTAGTCGTGCGTCGTGACCGAGATGTTCTCGAACCGGATCACATCATTGGAGACTTGCTTCCCGGTCACTGAGTTCACGACGACGAACGCAAGCTTCAGCTTTCCGATCCCCGGGCCCGAACTGTTGGCCTGAGACAGCTTGCTCAGCCCCTTGCTGACATCAATGAACAGATCGAACGGCGAGAGATGGTGCTCGCGTCGAATGCCGTCGCGGGTGGCGTGTTTGCGCTCGCAGTGACCGGGCGCCCCCGGGCACTCGCCGTGACCCAGGATGACGTACGAGCCGACGAACTGCTCCGCATCGGTCTTGGGTGTCGAGTCGTCCGGCGCAGTGCTGCGGTTGGCGAACACGTGGACCTCGTGCGTATCGCCGACGTGCTCGACACCGTGCATGTGGACGCGGGCACGCACGAAGTCGTTGTCGATACTCCCGACGTTCACGGTGAGGGTGTCGGGAAGAGGGGCGGCGGCAGGGGGGGGTGCAGCCGCGGGAGCGGCGGGGTCGGGGGCGGCAGGGACTGGTGGCGCAGCTGGGGCCGGGCGGGCGACGTCGGCGGTCACCAGGGTGCGCGAGACCGCGTAGGTATAGCCGAGCGTGCGGGTATCGAAGAATGCCTCTGCGCGGTTGTCCTGGAACGCAAACGGTTGGCAGGTGAAGTTTCGGACGCTGGCGGGGATGCTGCTGTCCCCGTTCTTCTCCTGCCAGAGCCAGAACTGCCGGTCGACGTTGCAGTGGTGCAGCCAGAAAATGGGGTCAAAGGACGAACGAAGGGTCAGCATGTATCCGCGGACCCAGTTGTGGAGTTGGTTGTGGGGGTTTTCGATAGCCCCGCTGAAGTAGTTGAACTGCCGTTCGTTCTCGAGCGCGTCAAGGACGAGGGCGCGGAGCGACTGCAGCGTTGCCACCGAGCGCGGGCTGCGGAAGGTGGTGGTCGGCCACGGGTTCTGCCCTACGTTGGGGTCATAGGGCAGCTTGTACGGCATTGCGTAGAGCGGATTGGGCTTGGTGACGCCCTGGTCGTCGTACGTTTGATCCGTGAAGGACGTGGGAAGACCCGTGACGCCGCTCGCACCCCAATCCCAGTAGGGGAGCCGCCACTCGTCAGCGATTTCGGCGCTGGCGAGACGGCGAATCTGGTCGCGTACTTTGAGCTCGAAATCGAGGATGTACGGTCGGTGCCAGGTCAGAAAACTGAGGGTGCCGTGCTCGCAATAGGGGATGCCGCCAAATCCGCCATGGACCCCCGCGACCCACTGGTAGCCGCGCTCGTCCATCAGCGAAGCATCCGAGATCTCTTGCATCGCTTCGAGGGCTCGACGGAACCAGTACAGGTTGGGGCTATCGGGAGCCCAGTTGTTGATGTTTTCGCGGGAAACGACGGTGGTGGCCATGGTGATTCCGGGGGCAGGGGTCAGGGGTCAGGGCTTGAGGGTGATGAAGATGTCCGTGAAAATGAACTCGCTCGCATCGAGCGGACCAGAGGGTCCGTCGAAGCAAAATGAGAGGTCGACGGTAGAGCGGACGCTCAGGGCGTCGGCGTGAGTAGAGAGATTGATCAATAGGGTCGCGGGCTCTTGCGCTTGCGCGTGGAGGGCCCCCGGTCGTGCCGGGTGCTCGGCGGTGGCCTGCGGTGTGGGCGAGTTGTAGAACCCGTGTCGCGCGATCGGTTTCGTCGGTTCGGCGCCGGAATCCACAACGCCGAGGAACACGCGGATATCGTGGCTGACTTGAGTTCGAGGCATGCCCACGATGTGTAGGTACGCCCGTGCGCCCTGCCGGTCGTCCGTACGAATCGGGATGCCTCGATAGACGAGCAGATGAGGAGACGCGTGGCTTTGTCGTCGCCAACTCATCGGTGCGCCTCCACCGAGGGCAATGGCGCGACGTGGCAAGCGAGGGGCCAGCTCAGACAGACACCGGCCGCCATACCCGCCACCATCGCCAGGTGCATACCGGCGAACTCGCCAAAAGGCACGCTGAGTGGACTGAAGAGCACGTAACCGCCCAGATACATGCCTACGAGCATGCCGAGGGTGCACAACAGGTGCCCGAGCCAGCGCCTTGAACTTGAGCAGGCCGACACGCGCCGCCACGGGCAGGAGAGAAGCAGGCAGCTCGGAATGCAGGTCACGAGCATCAGCCCGGTCATCCAGTTCACGTAGGCCATGGCTCCCGAGCCCGTCCCGCTGTCCGTCGCCAGGGCGCGATGACAGGGGGGCAGCGCTGCCAGTGCGTCGGCTTCGGCGCGCACTATCCCCGCGTCGATCAGACTTCCGACAAGCATCCCCAGCCCGCCCACGAAGGCGGTGGTCATCACCATGTCGACAACAATCCTCCGCGGCCGGCGGATGTACAGACCTGCCACAAGAGCGAGCGCGAGTGCGGCCGCCCAATCACCGCTGGTAAGCGTTGGCCGGCCGATGACAAGCACGACGCATTGGGCGGCCGCGCACACGAGTAGCACTGCGGATGCGCGGCTATTGGGTCGCTGAAACACGGGCGCTCCTATTCGCAAATGTCGCGCTCTGGGATGGTTGTGCCAATGCGTTGTGGCTTTCGAGTCGACCCTGTGGGGCAGGCGCCGGGTGAGTATAGTGGCGCTGAGCAGAGAAATGGTCAGGGCGGTTTGCCGAATTCTTGGTCCGGATCTCTATGCATTGTCCGAGTTCGGGACGCGTCGCGTTACGAACACAGTTTGTGCCTTGTTCCGCCAGTCCGATGATCCCCGACCGGCCCGCGGGAATCTCTGCGGCGAAGCGGATGCCCGCATCGCGGACAAGCAGCTCACGCTGTCGACCGTCGCGGCGGAGTGCCGCGGCGAGTGCAAGACGCTCTTCGGAGGCCGGAAATCACTCGCAGGTACGCGGCTCAATGCGGCCGGCCAAACGGCCGCGGCGGAGCACGAAGCGCGGTTGTCTCAATCGCGACGCATGGGGCCGCCCAAGCGACTGCCGCGCGTCTTCAGCCCGCCGAGACGCACTGGGTCCACGCCGTCGATGTCGAGGTCGCGCACCGAACAGTCGAACGAGGGCCACAGCAGCTTTCCGCCGGGCAGCAGTCGTGCTCCCCGCACGCGTCGCAGCATGCGATCGCGTTCCTCGTCGGTCGGCGCTCGTGTCTCGGTGTGGGCACGCCCGCGCAGACGAATGGCGGGTAGGCGAGAGAACCGTGACCGACACAACGCATCGAGCCACAGGCGCTTGCCCGAATCCACGGCCAGCACGCACACCCGAGGGTCGGCGGATAGCCGAGCGCCGAGGCGGTGTGCGTACATCTCGAAATAGCAGGCGCGGCCGGGCTTGCCGAGCAGCACGGAACCGACCGGCGTCACGCACGGCTCACCGCCCGGCCCCGTGCTGGCCACCGAGAAATGCAGGGTGCTCGAGAAGCTGGATGTGAACAGGTGGCGAATCTCTTGCCAGAGTTCTTCGTCGATCATATCGGTTGCTTCCTCAAGAGACACGCGGCCGACTCGCGCACCAAAGACTCGGCGGTGTGTGTGATGGGCTCGCCGCGTGTCAGCGGGTGGCGAAGCACGGCCAGCGGAACCCCCGTGAGCGCCAGCGTGGTTCGCTCCATCGCTGCGCGGTCGGACCGCCCCAAGAAGCGCTCAGCCATCGTGCGGAGCTGCTTCGCAGTTTCGCGCTGCATGGCCTTGATCGCCGCGCTCGTCGCCGACGGGCAGTTGTCCATCACGAAGCGGTTCGCGGAGTGCACGAGCAGGACGCCAGCGAGCTCCCGGTGGCGACGCGCCCACTGAACCGGAAGCGCGGCAACCTCTGCCGGGTCCTGCTCGCTCTCGGCTCGGGCCCACCAGAACTCCTGGAACGCCTCGAGGCAGCTACGCCATACCTCTGCGAGCAAGTGAGGGCGGGAGTCGAAGCGGTGATACACGGACCCGCTCGGAGCACCCGCCGACTCCGCTACGCCGACCATCGTCACCGCGCTGGGCCCTTCGGCGGCAGCAAGCGTCGTTGCGTGCCTCACCAACTCTTCCGCCGAGTACTTGGGCGTTCGCCCCATATTAAAGAGGCTACTCTCTAATTAAAATTGCGCAAGGGGCGTTCGCCGACGGGATTGCCGCACCCGGCACCGCCGCTGCTAGGGCTCGGCAACGGACGCAGCGATCGGCTTGAGCTTCTCAAGCCCGAGGCTGGCGCCCGGTCGGTCGCCCGCATAGCTCAAGCTGAACAACCGGGATTCGCCCTGCCGGAACATCAGGTGGCTATCCTTGGCGCCGAACACTGCACCGTCGGCAAGCCCCTCGACGGATTCGAAGCCGTGTGCCTTCTTGGCTTCGAGCAGGCGGCTGGCCCAAGTGTCGAACTTGTTTCCGCTCGGCTCGATCGTCACCTGGAGCGCGATCATCTTGCCGTCGAAGCTCCACGTACACGATTTCGCATCATCGTTGGCCCGACTCGCGTCGAGCTTGTCGCCGACGTCGAGCTTCGCGTCCTCCTTCAGCCCGAGTTGCGTGCGTAGGACCGCCTCATCGAGCATCGAGCAGGGATCGGGAACCCCAGCAGCAGTCGGCGCTTTGGTGGCGACGTCTTTGTCAGGAGCTGGGGAGTCGCCAGCCTTGTCGGCGGGCGCGGCCGGAGCCTTGGCGTCCTTGGTCTCAGCCTTCGCGGGCGCGTCGCCCTTGTCGCAGGCCAGCAGGGCGGTGCACAGGACGATCGAGGTAAGCCGTAGGAGGGTCTTCCGATTCACGGCCGGGAGAGTACGAACGGTGCGTCCTGATTGGCGAATCCGTCGCCCGGATGGGCGCTTAGCTCAAAGCGGGGTCGTATCTGGCGTGAAAACCGCCGCGGGGGTGCCACGATGGGGCGTGGTGTCGCAACCTGTGGCCGGTGGCGGGCGTCGGCCTGGAAGCAAACCCGAATCCGACGCGTCCCAGGTACAACCCAGACAATGCGAGCCTACGTCCGCATCGAGGCCCCAGATGGCACCCTTCACGAGCTCGTCCATGGTGATGTCGTCGGACGCCTTCGGTCGGCCAGCTTGGCCCTCGACGATGGCAGAGTCAGCGAGGCCCACGCGATGGTTTCGTTGCGGGAACAGGAGCTGCGCCTGCTCTCCCTCCGCGGTCGGTTCGCCATCGACGGCACTACCGTCAAAGAAGTGGCCCTGAGTCCTGGCCTTCGCATCCAGCTGGTGCAGGACCTGTTCCTGCGCGTCGATGCGGTGGTCCTTCCCGATGTGGTGATGGGGCTGGAGGCTCCGGGGATTCCGCGGCAAGTCCTGCCACCCGTGTGCAGTCTGGTGAAGGATCCCGAGTACAGGCTGGTCGCAGGCTGGGTCGAAGGTGCGCCGCTCCACGCGTGGAGCACCGGTTCGGGCTGGAGTGTTCGTGTCGAGGGCTCGCCACCACGCCCGCTACAGTTTGACGACATCGTGGAGGTCGACGGCCTGGACATTCAGATGGTCGCCATCCCACTCGCGGCCGCAGGCGAGACGCCTACCCACACGCGCGGCGCCGTCGATGCCCCGCTGAAGATCGAGGCCTCCTACGATGTG
>Ga0316189_10002308_pt1 | contig 18827 bp, 16 predicted proteins | sample LowCovwburrow_MG_FD_204930 | JGI IMG/M metagenome (GOLD analysis project Ga0316189, IMG submission 204930) | Coastal sediment microbial communities from Maine, United States - Lowes Cove worm burrow | ecosystem: Environmental > Aquatic > Marine > Coastal > Sediment | place: USA: Maine...
GACGTCGCGTCGACGGCCTGTTGAGCACGCTCCGTGATCCTGTTGACCCTGATTTCTTCGTGAGTGGGATCAGCGAGCGTGGTCAGGTCGGGCTTGTTCTGGGCTTTTGGGCGAGCTTGTTAACACGTGAAGCTCAATCCGGTCGTCTCATCGATGGTGCCGTAGCGTCCCGCGACGATGACTATGTAGTAGTCGCAGTCGTCGATCACGCTCCGGATCAGTTCCCAAGACTCTTCGTCAGAAGCGGGAAATAATTCCATTCCTGCCGGGATGCAATCGCTCTGCAACAAAGCCTGCATCACCTCTCGCCGTTCGTCCTTGAGGTCCCAAAATGTAGAGCTGACAAAAACCTGGTAGCGCCGTTCCATTCGAGTATTGACTCCTGCTCTGTGCGCTTAGACTCTACCCGAAGGTCCCGCATAGGCGGGGATATGGATCGTCTCGATGGTCGAAGAGCGCGACAGGCACTTCGCTCTCGTAGGTTTGCGGCAAGCTCCTCGTCCCCATGACGCGCAGACGTCGCTCCGACCGTGGTCCGCGTGCGGGCCCTTCCCGCTGAGGCAATTGCCATCGGCGGGTCCACTTGCCACGCCGGCTAGCCCCGCATCCGCACCCCAGGCATCCCGCCGTTTGTGAACTCCACCCCGCCGGCCTCAAATACCTGCTGCAGGTGCCTCAGCGTCGCCCGGTGAGGCTGCTGCCGTTCGTTCTCGAAGCGGGAGATCGTAGCGGACGAAAACTCGGCTTTCTCAGCGAGGTCTCGGACCGTCCAGTTGAGCAGACCGCGGGCAGCACGACAGAGCGCAGGGGTGAGCACAGACGCCACCGGCCCAGGATGCACGAGGGCGTCGCCTGGCGCGATTTTCCTCCTTCCCTGCTCACAAAACGTATCATATGTGGTAGCTGTACTACAAGTCAAACGCTTCGATCACGCGCGACCGTCGTTCAGCGCGCGCATGCGCACATGTCGCGCGCCCCACCAAGGAGGATCGTCATGGGCAGCTCACCACCTCGCGGCTTCAACGGACCCGATCTCAGAGGTCAGGACCTCGGCGGACGCTACCACCTCGATCGCTTCGTCGCGGGTGGCGGATCGGGCAACGTCTACGCGGGCGTCGATCGCAAGCTCCGGCGCCCTGTCGCGATCAAGGTCATCCACCCGGAGTATGCGCGGACCGAGGACCAGCGGCGACGGATCCGTCAAGAGGCGCTCCTCGGCGCGGTGCTCGACCACCCCAACCTAGCGCCGATCCTCGACTTCGGCGCAGACATCGAGGGTCACGCGGAGCCCCTCCTCTACATCGTCATGCCCTTGCTCGCCGGTCGTACGCTGCGGGAGCTAGTGCTAGGCGGGCAGGTCCCGTGGACGAGGGCCGCAGGCTTGGTCCATCAGCTCCTGGCGGGCCTCACGGCGATGCACATCGCCGGCGTGCTCCACCGCGACGTCAAGCTCGACAACTGTCTGCTCGTCCGCGAGGGCGAGCGTGAGGTGCTCAAGCTGCTCGACCTCGGGCTGGCGAAGGTCACCGGCGATGACCTCCTAAGCCGTCGACCGCTCTCGGTCACCGGACGGATCATCGGCACCCTCCCCTATATCTCACCGGAGCAGGCGCTCGGCGAGCCCGTCGACGAGCGCACCGACGTCTACGCGGCGGGCGTCGTCCTCTTCGAGCTCCTCACCCGGCGGCCTCCGTTCGTCGGCTCCGACTACCAAGTGCTCACCGGACATGTGGAGCAGGCGGTGCCCATACCCAGCGACGTCGCGCCGCTCGCAGGTATCCCCGCCACGCTCGACGCCGTGACCCTCACGGCCCTCGCCAAGGGGAGAGAGCAGCGCTTCGCCTCGGCGGCCGACTTCGACGCTGCCCTCGTCGATGCGCTCGACAGCTCGGGTCTCGAGGCCGATCGACTTCGCCGATGCGCAGGGTGTGGCGCCGCCCGTGAGGCGCTCGCCGCCTGGACCTGCTTCGACTACCCCCGCGCTCGCGCCGAAGCTGAGACAGCGGCGAGGCTGAGCCGCTCATGGTCGCCGTTGAAGCTGCTAATGAGCTTGATCCCCGAGGACTAGCGCTCCTCTTGGGCCCTTGAGCCGCCCCTCAACATCTTCTCGCAGACGGGGCGAGGCTGAAGTGTTCAAGTGAGCAGTGTTTCGTAGATTGGACAGCTCTCGCTCGGCCCAACCGCGACGCCGGCAGCTACCATGGCCTGAACGCAGCTGCGTCCGCCGCTGCAACATGCCCAAGAAGATGCTCGGCCCCGATCCATACGATCTCCCGAAGGCGGATCCAAGCCCAACACCGACCGAGCCGAACCCCAGCACCGCGTCGGGCGGTCAGCTCGCCTGGCTCGGCTTCGGCCTCGGGCTCGGCTTCTTCTGCTTCGTTCTGCCCGCCTGGTTCCTAGTCTGGCTCGCGAGCACAGTCTTCGGCACCTTCGGCATCGCCGAGTTCCTCGAGCGGACCCGCGGCCTCGCGGCGACCACCTACGGCGGTGCTTTCTGGCTCGCGACGGCCTTCACGGCCCTCATGGTCTTAGTCGAGCTCATCGCGATCTTTCGCCCGAAGGAAGAGCGCCCGGGTTGCCTCGTGGCGATCCTGACTCGGCCATCGCTCGCGCTCTTCTTCTTGGCGATCCCGACATGGTTGCTCGTCAAGATCGACCTGGGCGGCACGGATGTCCCCGACATCCTGACGACCTTCCTCCTGCTCGTCTCGCTCGGATACATCTTCGCGATCCTGCCGATCGCGCTCTTCGCCCTGTGCAGCCGTGTAACACGTTCGCTGTGGCGAATCGGCAAGGCTTCCGGCTTCCGCGCTGGGGTCTTCGGAACTCTAGGCCTGGCCCTCGCCGCAGTCATGCCCCTTGTCTGCGCAACGCAGGACTCAACCGACGCCGACGACGACGCGGCCGAGGAGTTCGCCGCCCAGTTGGAGCATGGTGTCACCGTCCTCGAGCGGGAAGGGCTCCCCGATGGATCCCTGCTCCTCCTCAAGGAGATCACCGAGGCCCCCGGTCACTCACTTCCACTGCGGAAGCCGAAGGACCTCTTTGATGAATGCATCGAGGATCTCTTTCGCGACCCTCAGACCATGCAGAAGACGATCAACAGCCTCTCACGTGACAAGTTCGGTTATGAACTCGCAGAACAGATCGCCCAGGAGACGGCGATCGAGGTCTGTCTGGGCCACTCCGATCGGCCGCTGGAGAACGTTGAGTCTAGGTTTGTCTGGCTCGCCAGCCAGCGCAGGAAGAACGCCTGGCGCCACACAAACCTGGTCCAGCGCTGCAGGATCGCCGTCGAGCAGCACTACTATGATCCCCTTCCCATCTCCCCTGAAGACCACGCTCAGCTGCTCCAGCTAAACCGGGCGTTGTGCTCCCTGGAGAAGCTCGATCGAGAAGTCCTCAAGGGCTCGGCGATGGGGTTCAACGCGACCGAGATCGCCGCTAAGCTGGGCATCAGCGCGTCGGCCGTCCGGCAGCGAAAGAAGCGTGCGCTCGCGAAGCTGCGTCGCCTGCTCACGAACTAGCGGATCGCGCGATCCAGCGCTGAGAACTTTTCTGAAAAACCCTGTCACACCCGCAGGGCTTCGCGGGTGGGCTGGGTATGAACGAACCCAAGCCCACGCCCGCGACCCCCGTCGCGGTCAACTACCACCTCTACAAGCCCTGCAACTACCGCTGTCGCTTCTGCTTCGCGACTTACCGGGACATCCGGGGCCAGCTCGCGCTCGAAGACGCGCTCCGGCTCCTGAGCGCGCTCCGCGAAGCTGGCGCGGAGAAGCTCAACTTCGCCGGCGGCGAGCCGACCCTCCACCCGCACATCGGCGCGCTCGTGGGCGAGGCCAAGCGCCTAGGCTTCACGACCACGCTGATCACCAACGGCGCCCGCCTCGACCCGCTCCTCGACGACCACGCCGCTGACATCGACTGGGTCGGCATCTCCGTCGACAGCGGCGACGAGGCGGTCCAGGCCGAGCTCGGCCGCGGCAAGGGCGGACACATCGAGCGCTCGCGCCTCCACGCCGCGCGCCTCCACGCCCTCGGGATCCGGCTCAAGCTCAACACCGTCGTCACCGCCCTCAACTGGCGCGAGGACATGCACGGCCTCCTCCGCGAGCTCCGGCCCGCGCGGTGGAAGGTCTTCCAGGTCCTCGCCATCGACGGCCAGAACGACGGGTCCGTCGAACCGCTCCTGATCACCGCGGAAGAGTTCCGCGCCTTCGTCGACCGGCACCTTGACCTCACCGCGGAGGGGCTCGGCCCCGTCGCCGAGGACAACGCGGCGATGACCGACTCCTACGCGATGATCGACCCGCTCGGTCGCTTCTACGGCAATCACCGCGGCCGCTACATCTACAGCCCGCCGATCCTCGAGGTCGGCGTCGGCGAAGCGCTGCGCCAGGTCGACTTCGAGCTCCAGCGCCTCATCCGGCGCGGGGGTCTCTACCTTTGGTAGGCGACCCCGGGGGTCGATCAATCGCTGTCGTCGGTGGACTCTGCACAAAGTGGCGGAGGGAACTCTCGAGCACCGCCGGCATTCGCTGCTACGGCAGCAAGAACCACACCGGCCGCGGAGAACTCGCTCGCCTCAGAGCAGCCCTCCGCGCAGGGACGATCACCGAAGTATGGATTCTGTATCGCTGGATCGGCCACAGCGAAGCCAACGCGATCAAGAAGATCTGCAAGAAGCTCGGTGTCCCGGTCGGCTATGTCCGGAGTCTCTCGGAGATCCGCGAGCGTCTCGCCAAGTAGGGGCATTCTGACTCAGCTCGACCCTCGACCACCGCGTCGGGGGCCGAGAAGCTCACCGCCCCCGTCAAGACGGACGCCGAGCGCCGACGTCAACGCTCCCAAAGCAGCCCAAGCGGCAGCTCCAACGCCTCGAAGGGCTCTGCGCGCACGGCCGCGTCATCACGATACACAGCGAGCCGCTGCCAGAGGTCGCCGCCGTGGCGGTAGACCTCGAGCGTGCGGACGATCGGATCGATCAACCAGACATGTCCCACTCGCTCGCGGAGGTAGATCTCCATCTTCTCGGCGCGGTCGCTGGCCTCCGTCGAGGGCGAGAGCACTTCGCAGAGCCAGTCCGGCGCGATCGAGGTCCATCGGGCGTCCTCCGGCAAGTCTGCGAGCCGCTCGCGATGCCAGCCTGCGAGGTCGGGCACGACGATGTCAGGCTCTGCCCCGAGATGGAGCTCGGGCTCGTCGTAGATCACCCAGCCGCCGGGTCCGCCCTGTCCGAAGCGAAAAGGACCGCAGAGGAGGCCACCCAGGTGCGAAGAGGCGTTGGCGTGACGAAGCGAAGGCCGCGGATGGGTGTAGAGCGTCCCGAAGAGCACCTCCGCGACGACGTTCGAGGGCGCCTGGAGAACGTCCTCGTAGGTCGCACGACGTCGTGATGGAGCGGTCATCGGCGGTCGAGCGTAGCAAGGTCAGGGGCGCAAGCCCACCAGGCTGACGTGAATTTCGAGCATGACCGCCTGCTCCGCGCTCCGATGAACCCCCCGGCAGCGCAGGGCTCCTACCACTGTGCCCGCTCGTGATGAGCCGATTCGCCATGACAGAGTGTGGACCTCAACGTAGTTCGAACTGACGGCTGACGACTTCTCGCAGCGGCGGTCGACGGACCCCCTTGTCCTAAACGACGGACAGCTATCGAGCTCGCGCCACAAACCGAGCGCCCCCCCAGGAGTGCCGCCGCCGGCGATCCGGGGATATGCTCGTGGCCCATGCGCGCGCTCCTCCTCGTCGCAACGCTCGTCGGGCTCGTCGGCTGGAGCCCCGAGGCCCGAGCCTGCAAGCCCTTTATACCGCCGCCGGCCCACCTCGTCGGTCCGGCGGTCCCCGACGCGGACCTCCGGGTCTCTTCCCAGACGGTCGCGCTCCGCTGCCGCGAAGCCGACGACGGCGCCTGGCCGGTCGGCGCCCTCGTGTGCGCCCTCGAGGCCCGCTACCTCGTCCACAACGACGGAACCGCGGCGATCGTCAGCCGCGGCGTCGTCATCCTCGAGCACGGCGCCCACCTCGAGGTCCGTCGCGACGGCCGCAACATCTCGGCGCCGGCGACCGCGGCCGAGCGCGTGCACTGGAGCAGCGAGGCGCTCGGGTGGGGCTGGCGCGCCGACGGTCGCGACGGAGTGGCGATCCAGACCTTCGACGCCGCGATCGCGGCCGGCGGGAGCGTCACCTGGACGGTCCACGCGGAGGTGGTGATCGAACACTTCTCCAACCCCTGCGCCATCCCGCCGATCTTCGCCCGCCACGACGGCCTCGACGGGGCCCCGACCTTCGCCCACCTCCGGGTCACGCCGCGCCTCGATCCCGCCGGCCCGCTAGACATCGACCTCGAGGTCCCGTGGCGCGTCGCCGTCGAGGACGCGCGCGGCGAGCTCAGCCCGATCTCGCCGACCCGCGTACACGCCGGGCCCTGGCGTCGACGGCAGCGCCTCCACGTCGACGGGCCTGGCGCGCGGGCATCGATCGACCTCAGCCGCGACGTCCGCTTCGCCCGCGGCGGGCCGATGGTCGCCGCCGGCCTCGACGTCGGCGCCGGTCCGCGACCGCGCCTCCGGATCGGCTGGGAGTTCGCTACCCTCCGCCCCTGGTGGATCCAATCGCTCGCGCTCGAGAGCGACCTCCGCGCACTCACCCTCGTGCCGACCACCGAGGTCGCCTCCCCCGTGCTCCTCGCGGTGATCCCGTCGCTCGGCCTCGGCCTCGGCGCCCCGCTCCGGATCTTCCCGGAGGTGCGCGCGGGCGTCCGGACCCAGCTCAGCCTCGGCTGGCCCCGCCTCTCCCTCCTCACGACCTTCGACGTCTACCCCGCGCGCGCCGGGCGGACCGAGCTCCGCGGCGGGGTGATGCTCCAGCTCGGTCTACGCTAGGGGTGGGCCTGCGCCCGACCTCGCAGGCTGGCATCGCACGGCGGCGTGATGGAGCGGTCTACGGAGATCGAGCGCACCACGCTCTTGGGAAAGTCTCCGATGCGAGTCGCGAAGCCGCCGTGCTGCAGGTCTCCACCCTGCCCGTCCCCGAGATCCACCAACCCGATCCCATACCAAAAGATCCGATGCGCGGCCGTAGATCCAGCGAGGTTGAGGCCGGTAGTCTTCCCCGTGACCGAGCACGAGCCCATCGAGCACGAACTAATCCGCACTGGTACCGCCGCCGAATTCGAGATCGTCGAGCACCTGATCGAGCCAACGGTTGGGGCCGAAGACACGCACGTCCGGGTCAAGCTTCAGATGCCGGAGGACGATGTGGAGAGCTACGCCTTTGGCATCATCTTCGTGCTCGGCTTGCTCAGCTTCCACGACGGGCGACCGCGGGGCGTCTCGGGGAAGTGGTTCGACGACGACGACGCCTGGACCGCGGCCGATATGCTCCGCCACTTGGAGTTTCCGTCCGGTCGCCTGCACTTCCATGCCGACTACGTCCGTGGCCGGTGTGTGAAGACGACCGTCGAGATCAGCCCTGACGGTGCCGTGCTCGTCGAGACCGTCAACCGCGGCGAAGCAGCCCTGCGATGGATCGACCGCCTCAAAGGGAAGTCGTACCTCCAGGCGGTGGAATAGCCGATGGGCACGAACAAAGAGGCGCCCGAGGGCGTTGTTGAGGCGCAGCGGGAGCGACTACGCCGCACGATCGAGTGGGCTCGTAAGGTCGAGATCCACCTCGCCGACGTTCGCGAGCAGCGCTTAGGCCAGGTCCACTTTCGCCCGTCGTCTACGGGCATCTCGATGGTAGGTCTGCTCCCCGAGCGACCCCAGCGCGGCAAGTCCGGGATCAGCAACTTGAGCCGGCTTGCGGCCAACTTCGACTCCGAGTTTCGAGCGCACTGCGTCGACTGTCCGCACGGACGCCCGACCCCCGAGAAGCGCCTCCAATCGCACCTGCTCTCAGGGGCATATCGCGCGGAGCGGAGATTGCTGCCGCTCATGCAGCAGGACCCCGAGCCACCGCTGCTCTTCATCACCGACGAGCTTTCACTTCCTGGTGATGACGGACGTATCGTCTGCGATCTGCTCGCGCTTCGTGGAGACCGGCCCGTCGTCATCGAGCTCAAGCCCGCGCGCCTGATGACGAGGCTCGTGCAGCAGGTGACCGACTACTCCGCCCTCGTCGAGCGGCACCTCGACCTATTTAGCGAGCTGTACTCCGCCGTACTCGGCCGGCCCGTAGCGTTGCGCTCACCTTGCGAGCGTTGGATCGTCTGGCCCCATCTGCCAGGGCACGAACGTGACCCCCAAGAAAACGCGCTCGCTGCCGTGGGGGTCCGAGTCGTCGGGTACACCGAGACTGCGGACCGCTTCGAGTTCAAGGTCGGCAAACGGCTGGACACATGACGGGTGGGTCACCTTGGCTCGTCCCAGTGTCTAGAGGTGCTCGTAGTGTTCACCTCTCAAGACGCGCGCTCCCACGAGCGTCAAATGTCGCGTCACCCGCCGCTCCGTGGAGGTCGAGGACGAGGTAGCGGAGTTGAGCGTCACTGAGGTCCGCAGCACCGCCGTCGCGTAGCTCCCCGCTCACTTCGAGCTTAGAGCCGAACGCAGCGAGTCCCCTTCGAGGGCGAAATCGGCGGCGGTTCTGGCATGTCGACGAGCGCCACCCTGCGAAGTTCGATGGCGAAAGTGACCACGACCTCATCGAGCTTGAGGTTACGAAGTGCGCACTCGACATCGGCGACAAGGATCCCGGATCCCGGATCCCGAGTCCGCGCGAGCCCGAGTTAGCGGTCTCTATCCCGGCGGAGATCGAGCTCGACTCCCCCGCGATGCTGGCGTCGTCGACGATCGCGACCGAGCCAAGGAAGCCCGCGACTCACGAGCCTGAGCCCCCATGGCACCGGAGCCATCGCTCGCTGACGCGCAACCCCGAACGGAGCCCAGCTTCTCACGTGGCTGCTCGCGTGACCCATCACCGCGCCCCCGATGTGGCCATGCCGAGACAACCAGCGAGACTGATCCGCTCGCGATTTCGCAGCGTGCTCTCCTGCCCATCAGAGCCTCAATGACGAATCGTCGACGATTCACCAGCGAATCGTCGATGACCAAGCCCTGATTCGTCATCGACTAAACGCCGACTCGACGATCAATGAGCGATGATTCCCGTTGTCTCGCTATGCCCTCGCGATCCACCTTGGTTCTATGGTGGTCGAAGAGACAGGTAGACCCATGCCCGCCGGAGGCGATGACGGTGAGCGAAGCGGCGCCCTCGATGGGGCGACGGTCCTCAAGGCGTTCTGCCAGGAGCAGCTCGCCGCGCTCCCTCGAGGCAGCCGCGGCCTCCGGGCCGCCATGAACGTACTCACAGCCATCCCGGCGGCTTGTCGCCTCGGCTGGTCGGACCTGACCGTCTCGGCCCCGGAGCTCTTTCGCATGCTCATGCATGCGGGGCTCATCACCGGCTTGCCGACCGCCAGCGACATGCCGGCGGCCCTCCAGCTCGTCGCCTCCGTCTGCGGGCTGGTGACGCAGCGAAGCGCGCGTCGATGGACCGTGTGGTTCTCGCGCGCGTGCGATCCAGACCATCCACTTGGTGCGTCGATCCGCGAGGCCGTGACACCCGCGATGCTCCATCGGCCAGAGAGCACGACTCCGACGGACCCGGCCCCGCGTACTAGCCCAATACGCGCAGAGCAGGATCCGCGCGCCACGGAGCTCGACAGGCTGAAGTCGGAGCTTGAGTCCTTGAGCTCCGCACACGCCACGATCGCAGCGGAACTCACCACCGCGAGAGACGAATCCTCTGCGAGAAGCCGCGAGATCGTGGATCTCGGCCTCGATCGCGATCGGCTCCGGGAGACTCTCACCAAGGAAGGGCAAAAGCGCTACATCCTGGAGCGCGACCTCAAGTCGGCTCAAGCAGGCACTCGCCAGACGCAGTCGAAGCTCGACAAGAGCGAGAGGGAGCGCCTCAAGCTCGTCCAGGATGAGCGTGTACGGCAAGAGGAGCAGAGAGCCGCGCAGAGCAAGTCCACGAGAAAGATCGCTGACCTTCAACAGGCGCTCGCTCGGGCACAACAGCAGGTCTCTGCGCTGAGTGCTGAGAAGGAGACCCTCGAAGCCGGGGCCCACGAGCAGCAAGCTGCTCTTGCTGATCGGAGGGAGGCACTTCGAAAATGCGAGCAGCTCCTAGAGTTCGCGCGCTCGGACTTTCGCGGATCGAGCGCGCGCAACACCGCCATGTACAAGGCGCTCGATTACATCGGCGACGTCTTCGAGGTCGCTCGGTTCGACCCTGAGGAGCCCAAAACCTTCTTGGATGCGGTGGAGACTACGTTCACCGACGCGGAGTCGAAAGCCGATCGTGTCGCGACCGTATGCGCTCGCTCTCTCTATAAGAACACCTTTCGACTGTATCGCGCGCACACAGAACTTCATCTGCTCCGAGAGCAAAGACGCTCCGAAGCCGACGTTGATCATTTCTTCGAGGTCAACGCACAGGGACTATTCGATCAGTACATCCGCGGCCTAGCGAAGATGCGGGCGAAGCTGACGGCAGAGGGGGTCAATCTTCCGCCTCCAGAGGTAACCCTGGACGACATCCGTACGCTCTAGCGCGACCTTGCACCATAGATCTGCCCTCATCGACAGCTCGATGTCCCGCCGGCCACGACGAGATAGTCCGCCCCTGATGCGCTCGACACCGCCAAGGAGAATCAGCCGTAGTACGCGCGCGCATGTCTATGTGGCCCCCCTGAATTTTACGCGGCAGAGCACCGGCCCCCACGACGAGGCCCGAGTTCGGCGCGCGCGTATTCGCCCGCAAAGATCGCTCTGCAACGTCCCGCCTGAGTGGCCGAACATCGGGCCAGCATGCTGGACCCCCGCGACACCTCTCGGTTCCATCCCCGGTCCGAGGGCCACCTCTCCGCCCTCTTCGCGCTCTTCGTCGTCGCGACGGGCTGCCCTGGCGGAGGTGAAGACTCGCCCACCAGCGCCACGGCAGGGGACGACCCTGACACGACCTCAACGAGCCTGACCGCCAGCGGTGGCGGCCCCGACGACACCGACGTCGATCCCAGCGACACCGATGACTCGATGAGCACCGATGACCCTTCAACGGGTGAGCTCCCCCCGGAGTGCGGCGACGGCAACCTCGACCCTGACGAGGAGTGCGACCTCGGCGACAACAACAGCGATGACGCCCCCTGCACCTCCGCATGCACCCTCTCGACCTGCGGCGATGGTCTCGTCCAGGCCGGCGCCGAAGAGTGCGACCTCGGTGACGACAACAGTGACGACGGGCTCTGCACCACCGCCTGCTCCCTCGCGAAGTGCGGCGACGGCCTCGTCCATACAGACGCCGAGGAGTGCGACCTCGGCCTCGCCAACAGCGACGACGGAGCCTGCACCCTCGACTGCACCGAAGCTCGCTGCGGCGACGAGAAGGTCCAGGAGGGCTTCGAAGAATGCGATCTCGGCGATGACCCCGAGGACGACCCCGAGGTCAACGACGACGACGCCTACGGCGGCTGCACCACGCAGTGCACCCCCGGACCGCGCTGCGGCGACGGGGAGGTCCAGGCTGAGGAGGAGTGCGACGACGGCGAGCTGCCTGACCTGGCCATCTGCTCGAAGGAGTGCACCGTGCTCAGCCGCGTCATCTTCGTCAGCAGCGAGCTCTACCTCGGCGACCTCGGCGGGGTCGCGGGCGCCGACACCAAGTGCAAGGCCCTCGCCGCGACCGCGGGTCTCCTGCGACCGGAGAAGTTCCGGGCTTGGCTGAGCGACGATCAGACCTCTCCGTCGGCCTGGATCCTGGACACCGAGAAACGCTACCAGCTCCCCAGCGGCACGGTCGTCGCGGATAGCTGGGCCAAGCTAACCTCGGGGAGCCTCAAAACCACGATCAGTCAGACCGAGATGGCCGTGATGCTCACCGAGGGAGCGCTCAAGAGCGTTTGGACAGGCACTCTCACCGATGGTTCCGTCGCGTCGAAGACCTGCGCAGCATGGACGTCCGACGACTCGGGCAACGGAGGTACGATCGGCTTCACGACTCACTCTGACAAAAACTGGACGAACATCGCCGACCAAAAATGTACGGGCTACGGACGGATCTACTGCGTTGAAGCCTGGTAGGAGATGCCGCGGTGAGAGCGCGCTTGCTCTCGCAGCAAAGGCCGCCTACGGTCGCCTAATGCACCCTAGGGGCACGCTCGCAGGTCTCTTCGCCCTCGGGCTCTTCGGCGCCTGCACGGAGCCGAACCCATACCTCTTCGTCTGCGGCAACGGAGTGGTCGAGCCCGACGTCGCCGAAGAGTGCGACGAGGGAGCAGGCAATGGCGAGGGTGCCTGCAGCATGGAGTGCAAGAAGATCAGCTGCGGCGACGGAGTCCTCCAAGAGCCTGAGGAGTGCGACCACGGCGACAAGAACTCCGACAACGGCGCCTGCACGGCCTTCTGCACCATCGCGACGTGCGGGGACGGCTTTATCCACACCGACGAGGAGGAGTGTGACGACGGCCCCGCGAACAAGGAGGCGCCTGACGGCCAGGGGGGATGCTCGACCTCGTGCATCGCTCTAGCGACGTGTGGCGACGGAGTTCTAGATCCCGACGAAGAGGACTGCGACGACGGCAACAAGGACGACAACGACGCCTGTCCCAGCACCTGCCGCTTCCCTTACTGCGGCGACGCCATCATCGATCCCGCGGAGGGCTGCGACGACGGCAACAAGGACGATGATGACGCCTGCCCCAGCAACTGTCAGCCCGCAGCCTGCGGCGATGGCTTCGTCTACGCGGGCGTCGAAGAGTGTGATGACGGCAACGACGACAACAGCGATGACTGCCTGAAGGCCTGCCTCGCCGCCTCCTGCGGGGACGGAGTCATCCACGAGGGCGTTGAGGAGTGCGACGACGGCAACGGCATCCCCGACGACGGCTGCGACAACCTCTGTGTCCGTGACCGCCTGGTCTTCCTAACCGAGGAGGTGCTCGCACCTCCTGGCTTCAACTCGCTCTTCGGCGCCGACAACCTCTGCCGTAAGACCGCGATGACCTACGGCTATCCGAACTTTGAGAACTTCAAAGCCTGGCTCAGCGACGACACAGAGTCCCCTGATGACCGCTTCTTCCACTCGACCGGCCGCTACGTTCTCGTCACCGGTGAAGTGGTCGCCAACAGCTGGGCGGATCTCACCGACGGAACCCTAGAGAGCGGCATCGACCGCACACTCAGCGGCGAATTGAGAGACAGCGCGCCCGTCTGGACCGCGACACAGCCTAACGGTCAGTCCTGGGGGGACGGCGACAACTGCGAGAACTGGTCCTCTGCAGCCGGCGACCTGACGACTCGCCAGGGGAGCGCGGGGTACACAGACACCTTCTGGACAAACGACGAGTGGCAGACCCTCTGCGGCAGCGGCGGGCTGCTCTACTGTTTTGAGCAGATGTAGCGCAAGGGCATCCACCGTGGGCGCGAGACGTGGCGTTTGACGGTACTACGCCCGTGGTCGACCGGCGGCTCGTTGACGCAGGTCGCGTCGGAGCAGGGCACGTCCGATGGTACCCACACACCCGGCCAGCTCGGCACCTTCGGGACGGAGGACCGCCGCCTCCCCCCGCGCGGGTCTGGCGGAGACCTTCAGGCGGTAGACACCCGGCCCGCGTTGCGAAGCCCCATCCACATGCAAAGTGCCCCCGATGCGCTAGACTCTCGGTCGGCATGTCCCGCGAAGTCGAGTTGACCAACAGCATCGCAAGTTCTCGTTGGAGCCCTTGCGGGAGCCTTCTGGAGCCCCGATGAACAAGCAAGCGCGCCTTCTCTGGGCAATTGTCAACACCGTCAGCCTGGCGGTGGCGCTGGTCTGCAACGGCCTGGCCAACGCCCTGCCCCTCAACGGCATGGGCACCGGTGAGCTGTCGGACCTCTACCCCAACCTCTTCGTGCCCACCGGCCTGACCTTCTCCATCTGGGGGGTCATCTACCTCTGGCTCCTGGCCTTCGTCGGATACGGCTTCGTGCTCATCAGCAAGGACCGGGACCACAACCCCCTCGCTCTCATCGGGCCGTGGTTCCTGGTCAACATGCTCGCCAATGCGGCATGGATCTTCGCCTGGCATTGGCGGCACGTGGAGCTGGCCCTGGTGCTCATGGGCGTGCTCCTCGTTTCCCTGGTCGCGATGTACCTGCGGCTGGGCGTGGGTCGAGAGCCGGCATCCGGAGCGGACCGCTGGCTCGTGCACGCGCCAGTCAGCATCTACATGGGCTGGATCACGGTCGCGACCATCGCCAACGTCACCACCCTGGCCATCGACCTCGGCGCCACGCCCTACGGCACGGTCCAGGCCAGCCTCACCGTGGGTGTCATGGCCACCGCGGTGCTCATCGCCGGCCGCATGCTCCAGGCACACCGCGACCTGCTCTACGCCGGAGTCGTGGTGTGGGCCTTCCTGGGGATCTGGTTGAAGCGCTCATCCTCGGAGGAGGACGGATCGGGCATGGTGGCCACCGCGGCACTGGCGGGCATGGGACTCTTGGTGCTGGGCATGGTCGCTGCGAAATCCCGAGTCCGTCGATAGATGCCGCCAGCGCAGGCCGGCTACGGGTTCGAAATGCACGCGCCGAAGGGGCCATCGTGCTTACGGAGTTCTATATGGGAATTCGGGCGAGGTTTCTAGGCCGGCTTGAAGGCTTGGCCGCACAGCCATCGACGGCGAACGATGCCGCTGCTAGCGACCCTCCCTCAGGCGGTCGATCTCCGCGGACGGAGTCTAGGTCGTCGACGTCGCAGCGGGCCCACTCAAGGCCCTCACGGGTCTCGCTCTCCGGCGGACGGCGGCTGGTCACGCGGACACGCCAGCCGTCGGCGAGGAGCAAGGGGAGGAGCGCGGAGCCGACAAACCCCGTCGCTCCGGTGAGCAGGACCCGCCTTGCGTTGGACTTCATGGGAGTTTAATAGGGTTGAGAGGCCCACAACGCCAGCCCAGGTCGTGCTGCGTACCTCTAGCGCGGATCGTGCTTGAGCTCTCGTGGGCCTGCTCTGGGCGAAAGAACGCGATTGCGGGGTCTTTCGCGGTATCGTGCTCGGACCGTGCTCCGCGGATCGCACCGTCGCCTACTGTCGACCCTGATCGCTCTGGGCGGCTGCGGGGGCAGTGTCATTCAAACGGTCCCGATCCGCTTCGCGGACTCGGCTCCGATCCAGATCGATGGGCTGACGCCGTGCACCTCCAAGAGCACGGAGCCGGTCGGCGTCGACCCGAGCGCGCCGCTGGTGCTGCTCGTGCACGGGTGCAATGATTCGGCCGCTCGGTTCACGACCCTGGCGAAGGTCTTTGAGGCGCACGGACAGCAGGCGATCTGCTTCAGCTACGAGTCCCGCGACACCATCGATGTCGGGGCTCGTCGCCTAGCCCGCTCCCTGGCACAGCTCGAGCGCTGGGCGCCCGGTCAACCGATCACCATCATTGGGCACAGCCAGGGGGGACTCGTCTCGCGTCGAGCCATGACAGCGACGATGGGGGGGGAGGCGACGCTAAACGGCGACTACGAGCTGGTCACCTTGTCTTCTCCGTTCGCGGGCATCGAGGTGGCGCGCCACTGTTCCATGAAGTGGCTGCATGGCTTGTCGTTCGGCATCACGGCGGGCATTTGCCGAGCGATCGCGGGTCGCAGCTGGCGAGAGATCCACGCGCAGGCAACCCTCGTGAAAGAACCGGGTCGCCTGCGATCTGAGGTCACCGACCACCTGCAGGTGCGAACCGACGAGCGCGAGACGTGCCGGGTGAGAGCGGCCAGTGGGAAGTGTGAGGAGGACGACTTCGTCTTCAGCCTGGACGAGCAGGACAACCCCCAAACACTGGGCGCGCGGGTGCGAGCACGGGAGGTCGCGGCAGGGCACATCGAGATCGTGGGGGGGCCGGGGGTCGTACCGACACTGTTGATCGGGTTGCTGCAAGAGGAGGGCATTTTGAAGCCCACGCCTCCGGCCCAGCAGGCCGAACTCGCGCTTCTCCTCGAGAGGCTCTACGCGCCCGAGCGGACGCTCGACGAAGCAGACGCCCAAAACTCCGTTGCGCTGCTGCCCGCGACGCGGACCGTCGGCGCTCCAGTCAGGTGACTGGATGCCCCGACTCCGAAGTCACCGCGGACAACTTCATTCCGACAGGCGGCATCTCAGGCTGAAGGTCTCTCGCTGCCGCTCGCCACGCCCGTGTCCATAGTCGGCCTTCCCCGCTGCGACCTACCCCGTTCGGGCAGCAGACTCATCAACAACGCCAGCGGCGACCAGGCTTGGTTCAGCCGGGCCGCCCGAGCCGCCATCGCGTCTGCCCGCTGATACTCGAAGCAGGTCCACGCGGCCAGCGACGCCAGAGCCTCATCAGCGCCGGTATGCGCCGCCCGGCAGAGCCGCCACGCCGCCAGCGATGGCGGCCCCGACGACACCGACGTCGATCCCAGCGACACCGGCGACTCGATGAACACCGGCGACATCTCAACCCCTCGACCTGCCAACCCGCGAGCTGCGGCGACGGCTTCACCTACGCCGGCGTGGAGCAGTGCGACGACGGCAACGAAGACAACGCAGACGCCTGTCTCAGCGCCTGTCTCCTCGCCACCTGCGGCGATGGGGTCGTCCAAGCCGACGTCGAAGAGTGCGACGACGGCAACAAGATCCCCGACGACGGCTGTAGCGACTCCTGCATCCGCGATCGCCTCGTCTTCCTCACCGAGGAAATCCTCGCTCCGCCCGGCTTCAACTCGCTCTTCGGCGCAGACAACCTCTGCCGCAAGACGGCGATGACCTACGGCTACCCCAGCTTCGAGAACTTCCGCGCCTGGCTGAGCGACGACACGACCTCGCCAGCGACGAGCTTCTTTCAGTCTGAGGGTCGCTACGTCATGGTCACCGATGAGGTCGTCGCGACAAGCTGGGCGGACCTCGTCGACGGGACGCTGGTCAACGGGATCGACCGCACGCTCAGCGGCGAGAAGATCAACGGCTACGCCTACTGCTACCGGACTCGGCCGTCTCCCACCGATCTCTCCGCTCGGCTCGGCCACCGCTACGAAGACCTAGGCCGGGGACCGTTTCCGTCGAGTTCGAGACAACCCAGTGACATATCGTTCCCGATGCTGGCCGCCCGTTTAGGCATCGCTCCAACAGAGTCTCGTGCACAGTTCACACAGGCCAAACACCTGTCTCCGACCACCGCTTGAACCACCGCCAGCAAGTCGTCGGGGAGCCGTAGCAAGCGGGAACATCAGCCCACTTAGCCTTCCGCTGCTGCACCCAACGGATCCCGTCCACGATCCTCCGAAGGTCCACCGGCTTTCCCCCGCGCTGCTTGCCAGCCTGGATAAGCGGGGCAATCCTCGCCCACTCCGCATCGCTCACGGGCACGAAGGGCTCCTCATCGGTCGCTGGCTCCGGCGCTCGGTGAGCCTCGGAGATTCGCAGCCCCGTCGTCTCCAGCGCCTCTCGCACGACCCTATCGGCAAGATGTGCGTACCGCTTCGTCGTGTTCGGCTGCTTGTGCCCCAGCATTTCGCCGACGATCGCCAGCGGCACCCCAGCCATCAGCGCATCGCTCGCGAACGAGTGCCGCAGGTCATGCAGCCGCACATCCGGACACCCCGCCGTCGTGCGGATGCTGTTCCAGGTATCGTTGATCCGCGACAGCTTCCTGCCACACCGCCCGCGGAGCACCAGCCCGGACCGGCGGTTCCCGGTAGCGTCATGGATCTCGCGCAGCAGCGCGATCGCCTGGCTCGACACAGGCGTCGACCGTTGGCCCGTCTTCGTATCCGGAAAATGGATGCACCGATGCTGCCAGTCGACCATCTCCCAGGTCAGCGTCAGGATCTCGTTGCGCCGCTGCCCGGTCAGCATCAACAGCATCAGCGCCCAGGCGCTAACCTGTTCGATGTGCCCCTTACGACCACGCGGGAGCTTCACCGCAGTGTCCATCGCCGCCACGACCGCTCTACGCTCCTCAGGCGAGAGGAACCTATCGATCCGCCGCGACGGCCGACGCTTGATCCCCGCGGTCGGGTTCCGCATCTCGCAGAGCTCCCAGTCGTCGATGATCCGCGTGTACAGGCTACCGATCACGCTCAACACATACTCCGCGGTCGAGGACGCGTCGTAGAGCCGTGTATGAAAGGCCTTCACCTCGCGCCGGGTCACCTCATCAAAGCGGCGATGGCCGAACTCCGGCAAAATGTATCGCTTCAGCATCCGCTTGTACGCAGCTTGTGTTGACGGCTTTAGATAGACCTCGACATGCTCCCGAATGAAACGCTCGGCCATATCGCTGACCAACAAGTGCGATGAGTCGTCTTCCACTTGCTCGGCAGCACGCATTTCAGACACGCGCGAACGCGCGGGCTTGGCCGACCTCGCGCTCTCAGGCTGAGCAATCCCACGCTCGGCCGTAGCACCGCGTGCGATCGTGTTTGGAGCGGAATTCTCCTGCCCCACGAGGATCGCCATCGCCTGCCGTCGGGCCTCATCAGCCTCGAGTTCCGGCCCCCAAGACCCGATCCGCTCGCGCTTGTCGCGCCCACCCAGCCTGTGCCGCACGACAAAGACCTTCTTGCCGCTCGGGAGGACTCTGACAGCGAACCCAGACAATCGAGCGCAAGTGACCTCGTAGGGCCGGCTGCGCGGCTTCAGGCTCCGTACTGTGGCGTTCGTGATCACGCTTCCCATCACCCCTCCTAGTCCGCCAGAAAATCGATCCAAAATCGATCCAAAATCGCGCCAAACCTGGGCGCTTTTATACTGTCCGAAAAGACACAATCTCTCGAATACAACCGCGCAGAGCGATTCTAAGCCACGCGTACATCATTGTTCACCGAGTACGCGTG